>JACCDW010266102.1_pt1 | contig 13651 bp, 4 predicted proteins | sample 7449781 | NCBI WGS metagenome assembly JACCDW01 (sample SAMN15323449, study PRJNA562643) | freshwater metagenome | isolation source: river surface water | place: USA:Blue River Watershed | collected 2017-08-18 | reverse complement strand
CTTCTCCATCTCAGCCTGTGCGCCCTGTACTGGGGTCACATAGTTCACATATGCCGCGACTTCTGCTGCAACCGCTGGGTCGTAGTAGTAGTTGATAAGTGTCTCAGCGTTCTTCTTACCCTCAGCTGATGCTGTTGATGGGATTAGGAAGTTATCTCCTGAGATAGTTCCGCCTGATTCTGGGATAGCAAAGTCGAACTTGCCTGCGTTCTCTGATGAGAGCTGGAAGAGGTCTCCTGACCATGCGATAACAGCTGTTGCATCACCTGAGATGAGATCTTCCTTGTATTCATTGCCCTTGACGCCGCGAATCCAGCCATCTGCAATCTTCTTCTCAAGGAACTCAACTGCTCCAAGGAATTGAGCCTCTGTCACCTTAGTGACATCGACGCCCTGTGAGAGCAAGATGATTCCGATGGTGTCACGCATCTCTGAAAGAACAACAATCTTTCCCTTGTTCTGTGGTGTCCAAAGATCATCAACTGACTTCATACCCTTTGGGTTAACAGCAGTGTTCCAACCAAGACCACCCATGATTCCCTGATACGTCAGTGATGAATCGCGGTTTGGATCAAATGATGGGTTTGCAAGAGAAGACAAGATGTTCTTTGCATTTGGAATATTTGCCTTATCAAACTTTTGTGTGTAGCCAAGACGAATGAAACGTGCTGCCATCCAGTCTGTTGGTGTGATGAGGTCATAGCCAATATCTTCACCAAGCTTGAGCTGGCCTTGCACCTTTCCGAAGAACTCATCGTTATCGTTGATATCTTCTGAATAAATTGCATCAAGACCAAACTTCTCTTCAAATGCATTCAGAGTTGGATAGCTTGTGCCTGACTCATCTACATCTAAGTAGAGTGTCCAGTTTGCCCAACGAACTGTGCTTGCAGCATCAGATCCTGAACCACCACATGAAGCGAGCGCTGATGCACCAGCTACTGCTCCTGCGCCTGCAAGAACTGCACGACGTGAGATGCGTGAATTAAGGATTGAACGTGCTTCAGGTGAGAGTGCTTTCTTAGCCATCAAGGGCTCCTTTTTAATAATCGAGCAGCGAGGGTGGGTCGCTGATCGAGCCGGTGTAAGGGACGGTTTTGCAGGGCTCATTATGTAACCCCCAGGCCTATAGGCCAAACCTAAATTGGCTCAAGTGAGAGATTTTTTTGAGGCAATTTTCGAGTCAGTAAGGGGCTCTCTCGAGCGTGAAATTAGCCGTTGAGGTTTGTCATCACATGCTTGATGCGGGTGTAATCCTCAAAGCCGTAGCTGGAGAGGTCCTTGCCGTATCCACTGCGCTTATATCCCCCGTGAGGCATCTCGGCCACGAGTGGAATATGGGTGTTAATCCAGACACAGCCGAAGTCAAAGGCCTTAGCCATGCGCATTGCGCGGCCGTGATCCTTGGTCCAGACAGATGACGCTAATCCGTAATCGACGCCATTGGCCATCGCAACCGCCTCAGCTTCATCCTTAAACTTCTGAATGGTGATGACAGGGCCAAAGATCTCATTCTGGATCATCTCATCGCCCTGCTTGAGGTCTGCAATAACGGTAGGTGTGATGAAGTAGCCCGGCAAGCCTGATGGCTGACCACCAGCGACGATGCGAGCATGCGATGGTGTGCGAGAGATAAAGCCTGAAACACGCTCGAATTGGTTGGCGTTATTAACCGGCCCAACAAGGACATCTTGATCAGGGTTACCCATTGCGATCTGGTTTGTCGCCTGATCTGCAAGTAGCTTGACCATCTCTTCATAGACACCCTCTTGGACAATGACGCGTGTTGCCGCTGTGCAATCTTGGCCAGCGTTAAAGAATCCTGCCACCGCGATGCCCTCTGCGGCTGCTTGAAGATCAGCATCATTGAATACAACAACTGGCGCCTTTCCTCCCAGCTCAAGGTGCACACGCTTAAGTGATTGAGCTGCAGAAGATGCAACAGCAACTCCTGCACCTACTGAACCAGTAATTGAGACCATTGCAGGCGTGGCATGTTCTACAAGAAGTGATCCGGTCTTGCGCTCACCTGTAACAACGTTAATGACTCCATCTGGCAAGAACTCTGACATCACCTGTGCCATCAAGACTGTTGATGCAGGTGTTGTATCACTTGGCTTAAGGACAACGGTATTTCCTGCAGCAATGGCAGGAGCCCACTTCCAGACAGCCATCATCATTGGATAGTTCCAAGGGGTTACCTGTGCACACACTCCAACTGGCTCGCGGCGAATGAAAGAGGTCATTCCGCGCATGTATTCGCCAGCTGACTTTCCTTCAAGGTTTCGTGCGGCACCTGCGAAGAAGCGGATTTGATCAACCATTGGCGGAACTTCCTCTGAGGCTGTGAGCCCCATTGGTTTGCCGCAGTTCTCAGATTCAGTGGCAACGAATTCATCTGCACGTGCCTCAATTGCATCTGCAATCTTGAGAAGAGCGCGCTGTCGCTCTGAGGGAGTCGAATCGCGCCAATCAGTAAAGGCGTTTGAAGCGGCCTTCATTGCTAGATCAACATCTGCAGCATTTGAGATAGGAGCAGTGGCAAATGGTTGACCGGTTGCAGGATTGATCAGGGTTGTGACCTCACCTGATGAGCTATCAACTGACTTACCGTTAATAAAGTTTTGTAGCTTCTTCACTGAATTACTCCTGACCTTTTGTGGCACGAACAAGTTGGTCACCATGATCGTGTGGGTGTTGCGTGTAGGAATCTAACCATTTATCAATTGTAAATTTGCCTGATTCAGAGTGTGTACCGAATTTCTTCAAATCACTCTCAGATAGCCGCTGAAGTAAGTCAAAAGATGAGGCACGTACGGCTGTAAAAACTGCAATTGAATTCCCGACTGGTGCATCGATGTATCCGAGTTCTTTGCATTCGGCCCATGCTGACTCGTCATAGCCTTGAATGACGGAGCCCTCTGGCTCAGCGACCAGTCGCCGTAAGCGAGAATATGATTGTGCTTCTGAGTCAGCCATGTGGTGAATTACTTGACGGGCAGACCACCCATTCGGATGTCGAATATCGAGAAGTTTGACGGGGGTACCTGTGGCGAGATTGGCAAAGTATTGTGTAGCCGACTGATACGCAAGCACTCTCTCCCGAAGACTCATACGGGTGATTCTAACTACGAATACTTGGCCGTTTCAATAGTAACGCTAACAACTTGGGCAGCAACCGCCCGAGGGTAGGTAAAGACAACGGAGTAGACACCTGTTGCCGGTGTGTAATCAATGAGCTCGTAATTATCGGCAAATCCAATATCGCGACCTTGTGGATCGATCAATGAAACGGCGTCATATGCCCAAGCATCATAGGCAGCCTGGTTAGCACCAGAATAAGTTGTATTTGTAATCTTCATGACAAGCGATGTCGCTGTCACAGAATCAGTTGATGCCGATGTGGGACCTGCGCCGAGATACATATTCAGCGGTGTTGTGCTTCCTGTAGGGAAGAACTTAATTCGAAAGATTGTGTTCTTACATGCGCGAGGATCAAGACCGTAGAGATTGACGTTTGCCACATATGTGTTCTGTGCGCCTTGGCCACTCGTCAGGCCTACGCCCACCCATTGATCACATGCTTTGATCTGGAAGATTCCTTGACCAAACTCTTTGCGTCCACCGCTGAGCGAGATATTTGCGGCAAATGTTGTGCCGAGCAAACCGAGAATCACAAAGAAGATGCCAAGATTGATTCTTGCGCGCTTAGAACGTGGAACTGATTCTTCAGAGATTCCGTCTTCAAAATCATCAGGGTCTGCAGAGCCATTAAAGTACGTCATGACCCTCCCCTACGGCGCAATCCAGTTATCGACTGAAACGGCGATTCCGTTCACAGTGGTGACCGTAATCTTACCTGTGGCGGCACCGCCTGGAACCGACCAAATCTTGATGGAAGTGTCATCCATTACATGGTTTGAGTTCGAATTTGTGGTCAAAGTCGCTGTTTTATTGCGCCAGAACTTCACCACGGTATCTAGGTTATAGGTTGCACCGAAGCCTGATCCTCTGATGATCCAATGCTCTGGGATACAGAAAGAGTTGATACAGACCGAAGAGACGTATTCGATAGCCGAGATGGTTGGCGCAGAATTAGGGCTCAGTGCCACAGAGGTCGCACCCGTAAGGCCGATTCCTGGACCGCTTCCCACTTGATTTGTGGGTTGTGAGAAGACATATGCCATGAAGTAGACCTGAACTGTTGCAGATTCAAGAAGGTAGTTCTGTGACTCTGCCTTGACCACGCGTAGCTCGCAATAGCTAGTAGTTGTAGCAGATGATGTAAGAACCTTATTTGAAATAGCACAGTTAGGCGCAGTTGCTACGCCAGTAAGGGTCTCAGTGACCACGCCATCTCCTGATCCACCCAGCAATGTGATTGTAAATGGTGAACCCACTACCCCACCGTAGAGAGAGACATTGAGTGGTTTTTGATTGGCCTTATTGATTCTTGCCGTGCTCGTCTCATAGACCACAGCTAGGTAATTACTCTGCAATCCGACTTGGAAGGAAATATCAGTACCCATAACGGTATAGGTGTCGGCATTTGTTGGAACCGTCGCGCTCAAACTATAGGACGTTGATGAGAACTTCGTGGTGACAGTTGCTGTGTCTGAGTTCTTCAGACCTCTAATAGTTGGCTTCGGGTATTGCGTTATTGGAGATCCGTTATAGACAGTCACCGTTGCTGTATCCATGGTGACAGTGATTGTGTCCGCCCTTGCAATAACAAATGAGAGTGCAATCCGAGTCGATGATCCATAGATATCGGTCACTGTCACGGTGTCGTAGTAAGTGCCGGCAGTAAGTGAGTCCTGTAATTGGACCTTCATTGAACGCACTGTCGATGTATCCCAGATAAGGCCAGCAACTGCGCTCGAGGTAAATGTTGCAGTTATCGTTTCAGATCCCGAAGTGACCGTATAGGTCTCATTGACAGTTGTGCCATATTTGCCAGCAACAGATTCCTTATTGTGGGTGCGCAGGAATCGTCCCTTAGTTGCGTTATAGATCTGTGCTATTTCAAGATCCGTTATGACTCGATTGTAGATTCGGATGGAAGCTATAGAGCCGTTGTAATAATCGCTGTCACCGTCAAAACGCTTTCCAATGATGAGATCAGTGCTAGTCACGCTCGAATCCAAAGCTGTGGCACTTGTTGTGCCACTACTCTTTGCGGCGGTATTGCCGTTTACAACCATACTGATGACAGTGCCATTGAAGGTGATAGCCACATGCGTCCAAGTTAAGTTATCGACAGGCACGGCAGCTGTGAAATCCCCCCAGGTGCCTTTGAATACACCAGCTTGAATGCTGCTACCGGAAATCCAATGCAGGGATATAGCTATCTGCTTTCCGACCCCGGGCCATGGTGTGGAGATAATGCTGGTGTAATCATTTTGTGTTCCATTGCGCTTAATCCATACCTCGGCACTGTAGACCGGGTAATAGCCAAAGCCTGAGATGTAACCACATGTCTTGCCAATAGTAGAGAAGGTAAATGAACCCATTGCATCACCGGAGTAGGTAGCGGCATTACAAGTTCCAGAGGTGAAGCTTGGCTGAGCAGGAATTCCGGTCGGCTGCATATTGGCAGTGAGATTACGACCAGAGATGTCGCGCCATGTAGTGCCACTACCTGAGTAACTCACCCTATTGCCTGCATCGAGATAGAGGACAGTGCCTGTATCCACTAGTGCACTACTTGCTGAAAATGAAGGTGGCGCATTCACTGTGATTGTCAACGGTTGAACAATCGTTGCCGATACAGAGTCAATCACCGTTAGTGTCTCAAGATAGGTGCCGACAGTAATTGTGTCTGCCAATCTAATTCTCGGAGATCCTGCAGTTGAGGTATCGAGAGTAATTAATGGCGAATTATTAGTAAATGTGTAGCGATACGTTGGAGTACCTAAAGAAACGGTCAATGTTTCACTCTTACTGACATTGACCGTCTTTGTAATTGATGACTTGCCCGATAAAACTAGCGCGCGATTGATTGTGGCAAAGACAGCCGTAGATGTATCTTGAATAAAGAGCCCTGCAGTATCAGAGTCTGTAACGATGACACGGAAGAGATACTGACTACCTGATGTTGATGTATCTGATGGCACCCAAGAGAATGCAGCGTTTGCCGCTCCTGTGCCCTGCTTGATTACGGAGTAAGTTCCACCGCTTCCCGCCGTAGTTGATTCCCAGCGGAAGGTACGAGTGAGCATTGCTGTTGCGCTATCTTGAGCAACATTGACTGTAAAAGTCTCGGTCATTCCAACATTAAGGAAAGCATTAGTTGGCGGTGTATACGTTGGCTTGAAAGCAGTGATATATCTAAAGGTGACCGTTCCTGATCCACCATTTCCACCATAGCCAGTTGCTCCATCGGTGGAGTTACCTGCACCTCCACCGCCGCCTGATCCGACGGGTGCATTAGTAGCACCACCTAAAGCTCCAACGGCAGCTCCGCCCGTATAGCTTGAGTCTCCAGCAGTTCCAGCAATTCCGTTTCCGCCAAGGCCTGCTGCAAGAGATGTTCCACCTGCGCGTAGTGATCCACCACCACCGCCTGCTTTAAAGGTTCCGGTAACTACAGACAGTTTTGGTGAGCCTCCATAACCTCCGTGTGATGTATTGCTCACAGCAGGATCAGAACAGATCGCTTCAAAGCCAGCGCTTCCGGCTCCTCCACCACCGCCTCCTGCTAATTGCGAACACGTTGGGAAGATATCTCGGCCAAATGCACCGGCATTTCCCTGTCCATTGATTCCAGTACCTGCGGTACGGACGGTTCCATGGGAAGCGCCACCACCTGATCCACCTGATGCTGCGTTGTATTGAACATTTACTGTGTTGATCGTGAATTCTGACATTCCAGAACCGCCACCCACAGCAGTCATTCCAAATGCCGTTGATGTATCACCATTCGATGCAATGTCAGGGTTTGCAGCTCCCACACCGCCAACACCAACCCTAATTTCATAAACACTTCTAGGATCGATTGCAACTGTAGCCTCAAGGAATCCGCCGGCACCGCCGCCTCCGCCTTGATAGCCGCCTCCGCCTCCACCGCCGCCTCCAAGAACGAGAGCGGTAAGGGCTGTCAGTGATTCAGGAGCGCGCCAACCGCCTATTTTATTAATAAGAGTTCTTGGAACTGTCACAACAGTGTATGGACCAGATGTCGAGGTCGTAGCAACTGGCACCCATTGATTTGCATTTAATGGAACGAAATTAAAATTATCATCGGATCGCTGACTTCTAGAAATAGCACTTCCAGTACCTTCGTTAAAGTCCCAGTACATGAGTAGAGCAGAGCTACCGATATTCTCTGCTTGATGTGCACCGTTCCAAATCTGAGTGAGTGTGCGCGCCTCTGACCAGATTTTCACCTCATCGATGACACCTGTGAAGAACTGACCTGCTGCTCCAGTACCACCAATCACAACCGACGGAAATTCATTTCGAATAGTTTGTGAATAAGAGTCAACCCATGCGGAGGAAACAAAGATCTTGACACGTTTATTGTTGGCAAACATTGAAATATTTGAAGAGGATCGAACTACCGCTAGATGAACCCATTCATTTTGAACCACACGCAGCGAAGTCTTATAGCCGTTCCAGCTGCCTCCGCTATCTTTAAAGCTTAGCCACCAATCCGATGAATTACAGAAGATGACGAAGTTACTAGTTCCCAGGACTGTTGCGTTTCCACTGCCAGAGCAGGTTGTTGTAGGCCTAACCCAAGCTTCCCATGTTTGATCTGCCCAGAGACCAATTGTTCCTACAGTGGATAAAGATTGGGAGCCATTAAATGAGAGAGCGTTATCTGTCTCTGAGGTATCAGCTAAGACTGTAATGGTGAGTGAAGTCGTGCCTGTTGCGTTATTCGCATCTGTTGCAGAGACAGTTGTTGTGTATACGCCGACAGGAAGTGCTTCAGAGACAGTCACGACTCCGCTTGTCGGATCAATCGAGAAACCATCTCGAACAGATGAGAGCCTAATAGTTGTTGAGCCTGTGTTATTTCCAATCGTGTAACCAGTACCTGCGACCATACTCGTCGAACGCCCCTGGGTCACACGTAGGCGTGAGTTTCCTCCTACTGATAGCTCAGTTGAGTTTCGGACATAGAGTTCAAAGCCAAGTTGTCTTGTCGTGTTATCTCCGCCCGACAAACCGTTTTGTCCTGCGATATTTGCATCAGCAGCGTTAATAGTGGAGGAACAGCAGTTGTTAAATGTTCCTGCTGCTAGCGAAGATGAGTTGGTAGAGAAGAGCCCGATACCGCCATTTCCATCATTGGAATCTTCATTTCCGGGACCATTCTCATTCCAACCAAAACCTATACGCGCTTTGCTGACAAAGGATGTCGAGGCGTTTGCGTAGTTGATTCCGAAGAAGCGAATATTTGTCTGTGAGAAGAAGACATTGTCACCGACTGCCGAATATGGGGATTCAGTTGAGACGTAATTACTGTTTACTCGTCGGAAGGCACAACGGTTAGACTCGTTAAAGAGGTTATTGAGCGTTTTAGGAGATGTCACACACGAAGGCGTTGAACTTGGACCGCCTGTGTGAGCAATATTCCATGAATTTCCACCCCATTTTGTGGTTGAGTTATATGAGGTCCATGCGGTGCCTGTTGTAAAAGTTTCATGCCAGGCAAAGCCATACTTCACGCTATTCACACCTGTTGCGTTTGCGCTTCCATTGGTACCGAAAGCACCACCAGCTTTATCTGTTACTTCCGGATAGAGCACCATAACTTGGTTACCAGGAAGTTGAACAAATGGCGCATATTTTGCATCTGTATTTCTAAAGGTATCTACAGTGTCAGAGGCAGAAAAACGCTGCGGATAGCTGGAATTTAATAGGTTGGAATCGGTCCAATACGCTGAGTTATATTGAAATGTCGAGGATGCATTCTTGCCGCGCATCGCCAACATCCACCCGCCGCCACCTTGGGAAGAGTTCATCACGCAGAAAACAAGAGTCGGAGTACCGTTGATATTGATCCAATACTGGCCATCCATGTTGGTGCCTGTAGCTCGTTTAATTTCAAGTGCGCTACCTGCTGCACATCTGGCAGCAGTACCTATTGGACAGCCTCCATCTGCGCGCAGAAGAGATGGATCTGTGGCCAAGCTCGCCGAAGGGACTATGACAGTTGATTGGCCTGTCCAATCCCAATACAACTTGATGCCAGAGTTAACATCTTTATCATGATGCCACGCCTCGATGCGATAGACCTCATTTGCCACCATCGAAATGCTTCCACTTGCGTTATACAAGGTTGCAGCAACATCGCTGGTGTAGCTAATCACGTTTTGGCCCTGAATATTCAGGAAGAATCCATCATCTGACCAGACTCTGAAGTTGACCACACCCGTGAAGGGAGCCTTAATGTATCCATGGTAGTAAGAGGTGAAACCATCTACATTGCAACCGCTGGGACCACCGGCTGCATAGTCAATGTCGATGTTGGTAACCGTTTGACCAGCCGAGGAACATAAACCGGTTGTAAACGGAGTTCGTGACATTCCTGTTGAAGCACCTGTCTCGTTCTTTGCATAGAACTCGAGACCGTTGATGAATCCACCTACTAATTCATCTGCCGCAGCATATGCACCAATGACACCGTTAAAGCCAGCAACCTTTACGGTGTAGTGACATCCTGAAGTTAATCCAGTGATAGTAAATGAAGAAACTAGTGAGGCCGTTGAATTAACAGCTCCATCTGTCAGTGAAGTAGCGCAACCGCTGACTCTCTGTCGAGTAAGAATGTATCTCCACGATGATGCTGCAACGCCTGCAGTCTGCATATTGACAGTCATCGTTGTTGCAGTTGCTGTGACACTGGTGATCGTAGGAGCGACAAGTGGAGCGGCGTTTGCAACGGGTGCGCTCATTCCAACTTGTATAAATCCAGCAGCAATAAAGCCCACGACAGAGCGGGCTATGCGGGCTCGATAGCGTGTGAAGAACATTAGACGGGCATTCTAGAAGGTAGGGGTACTCCCCGCCAACTGCCCCGCTCGCCCCCCCTACGGAGTAATGGTCAGTGGTAGCTCAGAGACGGCGATGCCATTAGGCGTTGTAACAGTGACCTTTCCCGTAGTCGTTCCAGCCGGAACGGTTACGGTGATCTCAGTATCTAAACCGTTGATAGTAAAGCCTGAGGCGACTTTGTTGCGCCAGAACTTGACCGAGATGTTGGCTATATCGAGTCGGTTAAATCCTGCTCCACGAATCACTAGTTGAGTAACACCCGCTTGAGCAGTGTAGGTAGAGAGTTCAGTAATCGTTGGTGCAGCATTTGGATTCAGAGTTACAGATGTTGCACCGTTGAGCCCGATTGTGGAGCCGCCACCAGTTGCATTCGTTGGTTGATTAACAATCCAATTGAGCAAATAGATAACAGCAGATGCTGTCTCCATCAAGTAGTTGCGAGATGCCGCTTTCTTGATAACAAGATTGCAGGTACCAGCAGATGTTGAGGTCAGAACATGTGCTGAGATTGCACAACCGGTTGCTGTGCTACCTGCGGTCAATGACTCAGACATAGCTCCAGTACCAGAACCACCGAGTAAAGTGATCGTGAACGGCAACCCATAAGTTGCCCCATAGAGCTGAACGTTCAGGGGTGCCTGTCGTGCCTTAGTGAGGTCTAATCCACTGCGTTGGAAAACTACATTCTCATAGAATGAAAGTGATCCCGTCGTCATCGTTATGGTATCGACTGTGACTGTATAAGAATCGGCATTAGTTGGAGTAGTAGTTGTTGTCGCAGTATCTGGGCTATAGGCACGAATTGGTCTCAACACATAGTTATTTGTCTTAGCCGTCGGCGAGATCAATCCCCCGCTGCCAAACCAGTACGTATCTGCTTGTAATGTTGATGTGCTCTGGGTTGAGCTCCAGTAATTATTGAGGCCCAAATCTCCGGCAAGACCTGTGGCATACAGGGCCTCATACATCTCTTTGACTTCAAGGGTTGAAGGCAGGAACCAATCCGACTTTCCGTTAAGAGTTAAATCAGCTGCAATCTTGGCTGCAACAGAGTTGGTTGTCAGGGCATTATTGATCAGTCGCGTATTCTCGGCACCACTTCCGATGGTACTCAGAGTTCCAGTCACCGAAGTTGTCGCCTTTGCCCAAGCGGTAGTTGACTCAACGCTCAAGCCAGACCAATTGCGAGGTGCGACCTCCAAATAAGTTCCACCGCTACTAATGCCAGTAGCAGCATTAATCACAGTTGGGGAGATGTAGAAGATAGTGCCGCCGCCGGGGCCAGTATCTCCAACTTCACAACCGCCGCCTTGCGAACACGGTTTAGTCCAATCCACGCCCGCATACCGGCGAACCACTGTGCCGGTATCTGAAGAGACAAGCCCTGAAATCGTAAAGTTAGGAAGTGCGGTCGCAGGTAGCGTGTTGTAGACCTGAGTTGTTGCAGCTCCTGCGATCACAGTGATCGTATCTGCCTTAGAGACCGTAAATCTGATGGGTAATGACGTTGACTGCGCAAAGTTATCTGTGACAGTAATCGTGTCAAAGTAGGTACCTGGCGTTAAAGACTCTTGAACACTTAGGCGAACGACACCTGCAGTTGCTGTATCCCAGAGAATTCCAGTTCTATTTCCCACAGCAAAGCTCACGGTTTTTGTATCGCCACCACTGGTCACGGTAAAGGACTCAATGTTGAGGGTGCCGTACTTTTGAGAAGGCTTAAGCTGATTTTGGTTTACTGTGGCAAAACGATCTTTTGTAGCGTTGTAATTTCTTAATACATCCGATTGAGTAAATCCAACGTTATACATTCGAATAGAACCGTATGTGGCCGAAGCTGGGGTTCCTAAGGCCGTTCCATAGTCCTTATTGATGAATACTCGATTAGTGCTTGGTTGCGGAGGGGTCAAACCAGCTGCAGTATTCGAGTCTTTTACTGTAATAGGGACGCCATTGATATAGAAATTAACTGCAGATCCATCAAAAGTTCCCACTAAATGGGTCCAAACTCCGACGGGAAGTTGTTCATTTGATCGCTTATATGTCCAGGATCCATTGTGAAAACCTGTATACATTGTGCGACCAACATCAACACACAGGGTGAAGGAAATGTTAGTTGGATTGTATTCACTCGTCAGTGGGCAAAAATGAGCAGTGTTGTTTACGTCGAGTCGAATCCAAGTTTCAATAGTCCATAAATTGTATTGAGTGAAGGCGGTCGCACTTAAGTATTGACTAGAGCCTGAGGCAAGTGAGAGCACGCCTGAGAAGTCATTTGAATAGGTTGCGCCGTTAGGAGCCAAAATTGCTTTCTTAGTTCCACTAATGTCTGAGTAAGCACCTGTGGAAATGTTATAGCTTGCTGAATTACCGGGATCAAAGTGAAAAACCTGACCTGTTTGGATTATCTCTCCCCCATTGGTCAAGTTTGGTGGAGCAGAAATTGTGATCGAAAGTGGAATAACCACACTAGCCGAGACGGAGTCCGTAACCGTCAGGGTCTCCAGATAGGTTCCCACCGAGGCGGTATCAGAAATTCTTAACACTGCGCTGCCGACAGTAGATGTATCGAGCGTGATTCCGGGAATTACAGGTAAGAGTGTGTAGCGATAACCTGGTGTTCCATCTGCAATCGTGAATGTTTCATTTCGAGCGACATTGATCTGCTTCTTGATGTTACTGGCACCAGTCATCGTCAAGGTCTTGTTGATCACAGCAAATACTGCAGGTGAGGTGTCTTGAATAAACAATCCCACAGTATCTGAATCCGTTACTACAACACGGTAAAGATATTGATTTCCAGACGTTGATGTATCACTTGGCACCCAGCTAAAGGCAGCATTCGATGCTCCGGTTCCTTGCTTGATAGTGGTGAAGGTTCCTCCTGAACCTGCAGTTGTAGATTCCCATCGAAATGTTCGAGTCAGACCCACTGTAGCGCTATCGACTGCAACATTTGTCGTAAAAGTCTCTGTCATTCCAACATTAAGGTAAGCATTTACTGGCTTTGTGAAAGAGGGTTTCTTTGCAGTGATGTAACGAATTATTACTGCACCCGTTGATCCACGATAACCATTTCCATTGGCATTACCTCCGCTATAGGAGATGATTCCGCCCCAACCATTGTTTTGTGTTGTGTAACCAGCAATCGCACTTGTTATGGAGTATGCAGTCGCATTTCCACCGCGACCATACTCAATGCTCGTAATTGGATCTACATAACCTGGACCCGGAATTCCTGCTTGAGAGACATTACATGTTCCATCAGTTGCCGCACCACGTGCGCCACCACCAGAACCACCCCAACCCCAGACACCGCCAGATCCGTTATATCCACTAGGAACAGTTGCACCCGGGGCGAAAGTGCCCGAAGAATATTGTGCGTTGGGGAATGAACCAGAGCACATGTAGGAGCTCTCGCCACTACCGCCACCGGTTGCAACGGAGGATCCACCTGCGCCACTTCCGAAACGGTTACCACCACCGCCGCCGCCAAGGGCTGTGAGTGTTCCACCGACTCCAATCGAAGAACTCTGACCATTGCGAACATCTGCAGCACTTGTGTCAAAGCCACCAAGTCCGCCCGCGCCAACTTTCACAGCTACCGTTGCGCCAGCTGTAAAACTCTGAGTGAGTGAGACAG
>JACCDW011470057.1_pt1 | contig 13653 bp, 23 predicted proteins | sample 7449781 | NCBI WGS metagenome assembly JACCDW01 (sample SAMN15323449, study PRJNA562643) | freshwater metagenome | isolation source: river surface water | place: USA:Blue River Watershed | collected 2017-08-18 | reverse complement strand
ATTGTGATTTATTGGTATTTCCTGAAAATATTAATTTATGTTTATTAGCATACAAAGCAACACCAATATCACTTTCAGCAAAAACATTTATTGAAACATTATTTGATAAAATAATCTCAAAATTAAATCTTTCTTTCATTCTCAAGAAACAAGACTTAAATGCACAAAAAGAAGCTATTTTAAATTGTTATAGTATTCTTGCTGCAAAATACAAAACAAATGTCATAACAGGCAGTTTTTATGAACAAAAAGAAAATGGAATTTACAACTCTATATATGCAATAGACAGAAATGGATATGTACTTGAAACTGCTTCTAAAAAAGATTTAGTGGGATTAGAAAAAGCATTTAGAATAAAATCAAGCAACGACCCAAAAGTGGCAGATTTCGATTTTGGCAAAGTGGGATTGTGTGTTTGCTTTGACTTAAATGACAAAGAATATTGTTCTAGATTTAAGTGTGATATATTAGTGGCACCTTCAAATGGATTTAGACCATTTCCAGGCTATCCATTTGATTATAAAAAAGAAACCCCACAAATCCAAAGAGCATTAGAAAATAGATATGCTGTTGTAAGACCTTATTTTGCGGGGTGGTTAGGTCCCTTATATTTTCAAGGGAATAGTATGATTGTAGATAAAAATGGCGTTGTTATTAGCAAAGCTGAGTCAAAAAATAAAGCAGAATTACTTATCTCTACTATAATCGTTTGACAAATAACTTTCCCATTCAGAATTGTTTAGATTCTGTGATTTTTTCATATCTTCATTTGGGACAGTGGATGAAACTTGAAAACCATTTATTTTATCTAGAAATTTCATAATATCTAGACATTCTTTGCCTTGTGTACCTTTAGGGGTAATCACTACTTTTCCGGTCTTATCTATTGTGACATGTAACTCAATTTCTTTTGACATTAAATTATCTTTCTTGCAACAATATTCATATCAGATAAAGTTTTTTTGAGAAAGTCTTCTTCTTGAATATTGATTTTTATTTTATATCCATTTTTTTCAAGAGCTTTTTCTATAGCAGTTTTGACATATGCTTGTATGATGCGATCATGCATTTTGAATTTTTTGTCATATTCTGAAACAATTAATTCATATTTTTCTGTTTTTTCGTTCCATAAAAAACCAATATCATTAGAAGCACCTGTAAAGAAGTTTATTTGTTCTTTGGGGATGATTATATTAGCTTTTTCATTTCTTTGATCTCCACGATATCCAGTAAGATTTTGTGGTTCATCAAATTCATTAGGAACGAAATTTAACAAAGATAAGGCTGTAAGTAAAATGCCTTTGTCAACAATATCACATTCAATAGTTTTGTAAGCAGACATTATAGTTCATCAATACTTTCTTCAAGATCTTCATCTTCAAGTTCAACTATGTTTTCATCAATCCAAGTGATTGCTTCTGCTATAGCTTCTCTCAATCTTATTAATCCAGCTACAGCAATACCATGACCTTCATTAATATTTGTAACTAAATTGTAACCTTCTAATATTACCTCAGTAGATTCTAAAGCTTTTGATAATCTTTCTAAAATATCAGATGCAGGTAGTTCAATGATGTATTCTTGATGTTTTTTAAATGCTTCTTGAAGTTGTTCATCTTCGTGAGCGTCTAAGCTATTGTTTTCCATTTTTTCTCCAATATAAGTAAATTGTACAAAACAAATAGAATAATGAGGTATGAATATGAATAATGTTTTAACTATTTTAAGTCTTGTAGTTTTATTTTCTACACCAGTAATGAGTTTAGCTGCACCTGTAAATATTACACAAGCACAGCAAGAAGATAAACCTAAAAAAGAAGTATTAATCAGTATCAGAAGTAAATATTATAGAAATCCAGTTCAAGTGATTGAAGGTTTTTTCAAACAAGCAAATATCTATGATTTTTCAATTGAAGATAGTGAAAAACTTGAAAAAATGGATGTTGGTAATTTTCAATTCAAAAACAAAACTATAGAACAAACTATTAAGAGATTATCCGCTGAATATAAGATTGTTTTTGAAGTTGAAGAAGTTGGTAAGGATAAGAATTACAAAGTCAAAATGAGGTAAGTAAAATGAAAAAGTTGTTAGCTCTTTTGGTTGCTATTTGTGCTTGCAATGTGGCAAATGCACAAAATATATCTCTTGATCTTAAGGATGCACCTGTAAGATCAACTCTAGAAATGGTGTTCAAACAAGCTGGTGTTAAAAACTATGTTATTGATAATAACGTAGTTGGTTTTGTCACATGTACTTTGACTGACCAACCATTTGAAAACTCTCTTAAGCTTGTAATGAGAGCTGCAACATATCCACTTACATATATCAAAGAAAATGATGTTTATATTGTCAAAGTAAGAACAATAACTGAAACTAAGCCTAATCCTGTTCCTGATATTGCAAATGAAATGCCTAAATCTAATTCTTTTGAAAAAATTCATTTGAATCATATTGATCCTTTTGATCTCATGCCAGTGTTAGGTAATATTTTATTTGTATATCAGTTTCAAAGATATCAAGGCGGAATGAATAATAGTTTTGGTGGTGGAATGTCAGGCGGTATGGGTGGAAATGCATTTGGCGGTATGAATGGCGGAGCAGGCGGATTTGGTGGTGGTAGAAACTTTTAGGTGTAGAAATGACAAATTATGTATTGTTTCAACCACATAATTTTGTTTACAAAGAAGAACCAGATGAAACAGTGCTTTGGCAAGTAAGTTATCACCTTAGAAGTAATATCATAGACTTACCAAAGCACATCTCTTCACTGATGAGTTTAAAATTTCCGCAATCTTATCCATTGAAATATTGGGAAGGCGAATTTAGTAAACTTAATCTTAGTCTTCTTTTTGATTATCCATATGCCAAAGAATATGGATATTTTGTAGACAATAATGTTGTATTTACTGCCACTATAACAGCACAAGATTTATCAGGTTTCTGTAATGAAGTATTAGTAGATAAAAAGATTGCAAAAAGATTTTTATCTGAAATGAAATTAAAAAGAACAGGACATATGCATCCAGAAAAATTCTATAACAAGCTTATATCTAGTATTGATGTTTGCCTTGAAAAAGAAGATGAAGAAGATGAATATGTTGAGACTTTATGTTTTTTAGAAGAACTCTGCGAAAAATGCTTGCAGTATGAATCCTTCTTAGAATGGAAAAACATTAAGTGAGGTATTGATATGTGGTATAGAAAAGCTGCTGATATGTTCGATATAAGTTTGTCAGGAAGTCCATCTTCTCTTGGGCAAAACACTGGCATTCCTGTAAACCCCGCCGATGTTCAAAAAATTAAAGATGCTGTCGAATCACACAGACCTATTGAGTTTACCACTCAATCAGGTAGAAAAATGGTACAGATTCATGGCACATCTAATGAAAAAAATGAATTTTGTGGTGAAGTAGAACCTGGAAAAGTGTTGTGTGGCCAAGAATTAGTTGACCACTTCAAACAAAAAGGCTATGCAAGTAATCAAATAATTGCTTGCGGTGCTGGCAATCTTCCTGCAAGTTCTGGATTGAAACCAGCGTTCACCGAAAAAGGTATTGTTGAAATAGGATTCCCAGAAGTTCAACCTGGCTCTACAGATCCAGTATGGTTACCTATAACAAAGGCATAAAATGAAATTCATCTCTCATCAAGTCATATATACTTCGAAATTATCTAGTGATCAAAAAGCTTTACTAGATAAAGCTTTATCATCTAATTACGGATATGAAGTAAGTTTTGAATTTGAAAGTCTTCCTTATGGTGAAAGTTCTTTATCTAAATCAATAGACGAAGAAACAATGCTTTTACATCATGATAAGCACCATAAGAAATATTTTGATAATATGACTGCTATTCTTGATGAAAATCCTGAACTCAAAAAAAAGTATAGCTTAATAGAACTTCTAAGAAATTTAGATGAAATACCTAAGAATAGTCGTGAAAAGTTCACAAACAATGCTGGTGGGCATTTTAATCATGAGTTTTATTGGAATCTAATGAGTCCAAAGCCTCAGTTAGAACCTAAAGGCGACTTGAAAGAAATGATTGATAAAAAGTTTGGTTCATTTTCTGATTTTAAAAAAGAATTTGTTCAAACTGCTTTAGATCTTTTTGGCTCTGGTTGGGTTTGGTTATGCTATGATAATAGTGGAAAATTAAGACTTGGACCATTCTCAAATCAAAATAATCCACATATAGAAAAATGTGGAATACCTCTTGTAGGCTGTGATGTTTGGGAACATGCTTACTACTTAAAATATAAAAATGATAGAGAAGCTTATGTCAATGCTTGGTTTGATGTTGTTGATTGGGCTTTTCCTGAAAAAATCTTAGGAGAAATAAAATGAATTTTGTTACAAATTTACTTACATTGCACAATCAATTTAAGGTTTATCATTGGCAAACACAGAAAAAAGTTGGCTCATATGCACAACACAATGCTTTTGGTACAGCTTACGATGATTTGACAGATAAGATTGATGATTTTATTGAAATTTATCAAGGCAAGCGTGGAGTTATCATGGGCAAGGATGGTTTCAATATCAATCTAAAGAATCTTGATGACAATCCTAATGTTTTTGTTGATGAATTTATTAACTATTTGACACAACATGTTCCTAAAGCTCTTGACCCATCTGTTGACACTGATTTACTTAACATCAGAGACGAAATGCTTGGTATATTAAATCAAACAAAGTATCGTTTGATGATGAAATAATGAAAGTTTCACCAGAGATAAGAAATTTCATGATAAAGGTGGTAGCTTTTGCTACCGCCTTTACTGTTTTATATGATTTTATCAAAGACTTGGGTGAGATAATTGTAAATATTTATCATTTCTTTGGATTCGCTATGGGAAATTATTTCCTAATTATGTTTTTCCCAAAAAGGAGAAACAATGATGAATGATTGGTCATACAACAATGAGACAAAGGTGTTGCTGACGAAAAAATTATCATACTTGAATCTCGGAAGAAACCTTATGATTCAATGTTTAGAAGTTTATTATTTTCTTGATATAGAAAAGCTTGAAAATATTTACAATAACTTATCAGTTAATCAAAAAAAAGCTCCTCAAGGAAGAGCTTTAAATGAAATAATAGAATTTAAGAAAAGTTACTTATAGCCACATCCGCCACAAGCATCAACTTCTTCACCTGATACAGAAAAGCTTTTACCACATCCACAACTTTTGCTTGCATTAGGATTTTCTACTTTGAAACCAGATTGCATACCATTTTCTTGATAATCAATTACTGCACCGTCAAGATATTTTACTGAGTGATGTTCTACTGCAATTTTGATATCTTTGTCAAATACAATAACATCATCAATTTCAGGCTCACCTTCAGCTAAGGCTAAGCCATATTGTAATCCACTGCAGCCACCACCACTGACATATATTGCTAAATACGCATCGTCAACTTTTTGATCATTTATAACTTCATTGATCATTTTTGCTGCATTTTCAGTAAGGGTTATATTTAAATCACTCATCTTATAATCTCGAATCTAGTTGCATGAATAACAGGTCGAACTAGAGCTAAATTCATTGCTTCATCTCTTAAGACTTCTGCAGTCAAATCTGTTTCAGGCTCTACTGAATCTGTGTGAACTAATAGTCTTAGCCCCAAATAATCTACCACAATTTTTTGTGCAAAGTATAATAATGATGCTGCTTTATTTTCTTGCACTTGGAAATTTTTCAACCACGAGCTGAGCCATGATTGTCCATTGATTCCATCAGATTTAGTTACTACCCAGTTTTCAGGATGTAAAAGTGCCAAATCATATCTTGATTTCACAGTTTTTACAGGTTGCACTACTTCATCATCATTAGTAGCTTTGATTCCAATTTCACCTTTGTATGAATCAATAATATTCTTAATTTCTAACATTGGTGATTCAGTATCTTTGTGATATTGCTTGAGCATATCATTCAAGATTTGTTCTACTTTACCGTAGTCTTCATTTTCACCAGCATCATGCATTTCATAGTGTTTGTCTAATACTGAAGCTAGGTTTTTTACATATTCAATAACTTCTAGCTCTGAAAATAAAATGGTTGGAGATTTAGAATTCTTAATCAACCGTGGCTCAATCACTTTGAACTTGGATTCATTTTCAATAATGATTCTGTAATAACCCCAGGCAGGATGATTGATATTTAAGAAGCATTCATGAACTAAATTGCCATCTTTACCAAAAATTTCAGTAGGAACAATTTGCATAAATGAATTTACATCACTATCAACAAGTCCTAAGCTTGTAGTTTCAGCACCTAATCTAATAGCGCATCGTACTGTATCTTGGTTATCTTTTACCCATACAGCGATGGCAGCTTCTAAAGCATACTCAGGAGTTTTCATAATATGGCTATTATACAAGCTAGAACTTAATAGTCATATCTAAGTTTGCTACAGTGCCATTTTGTCCTGAAGATGTTTTGAATTGATTGGTTTGAAAAATATTGAAACTTACATTTGTCAAAGAAGATGATTTTGTAAATGAAAGACCAGCAGAAGTGAAATCTTGCATATTACCATACACTTTTTGATTTGCAACAGAAGCACTTAATGTTCCAGATAAGAATTTAGCTCCAACATTGAAATTCAAATCATGGTCAACTGAATTCTTAAGATCGCTTCCAACTACTGTACTTTTGTATCCAACTTTCAATGCTTCGTATTTCTTAGACTGCAGCACTGTTTTGATATTTGTTATAGTATCTGTTTGATACAAATTAAATTTAGGTTGCCATGTGGGAACAAAAGTATTAGTACCATTTTGTTGACCATAACAAAATGGTGTTAGAGATAATAAAAATAATAAAAATGGTATTTTCATAATATCCTCAATAATAATATTCTACATTTATATCATATATACTTAAAAAGGAAAAGGCTAGGATGAGATTAATCCTAGCCTTGTAGTTTCGTTCATAGTTTTACATTACTCGCAACTCGTAATTTCACTATTTATCCACTTTTCAGTCAAACTACACAACCGCCTTTATATACTAGTGGCATTTCTAGTCTAATGTTAGTCTTATATGTGTATCAAAGTTCTCTTGTTTTTAAAACTGATTCTTTGACATCCATAAGTGCTTGTTGCATATACACTTTTTTATTTTTTTGGTTGTTTACAACTAACACGAGATACGTCTATTTCATGGGTAGATAAAGCCGTCAATTCTTCATCTTATAACGCCAGTTGCGCTTGCTTTCGACATAAGCTATACCCGCTCTCTACAGAAGTGTGCGTATCTTGTTGCTCCTGAATAAGGAATACAACTCACTTCAATGTCTAATGCTCCACGGTAGCAATTAGACCTGATTTTGAGACAATAACGGAAGGAAATATTGTGGTATCTTCCGCAAAACCTCTCATCATACTATAAAGCTCTTGATCGTGACTTCTCGAACCTTATAATTACTCTTGGTTTCTTAGGTTTCGATGTTGCTGCGCTTTTTATATATTCAGCGTATATATAACCGCTTACACCTTATTCCATATTTCCAGGTTTCGGGCCTGAAACTCACAGAAACTGAGCTTGCTTGATTGACCAAAGAATGGCGGGAGCAGTAGAGACTTGCTTATTCCCTTTAATTTTCATCTTATATCTTACGATGTCAAGCCACCGTGATTTGTCTATATTCAATTGTCAAAGTACAAAACTTATTATACAAATTCCTTAATAATTGTCAATCATCCTTTTATATTTTTGGACTTTCGCCATAAAAGTGACCAGTGATTGACCGTCTTTCGTCATGATTCCATACTAAAGGCCATGTTCTTTCAAGTATATATGGTAAAATATTTGAATTAAGGTTGATGCTTGTGTAATGTATGAAGTTATATAAACTCATCCACCAGTATTTAGACTTATTTAATATATTACAAGTCTTTACTATATATTGAGCTCCACAATCCCAATTATATTCTGCTTTTTTGTAAGGTATTTTCATAATTTCGCAAAAGTAAATTATTTCTAAAAGCTCACTAACTCTGTTTTCAAATTCACCATTTCCTAAATGAACTTTGTATTGTAAATTTGTCAAATTACTTTTATTGAAATTATTTTTTTCAGATACAACTGATGTTCTTTCGACTATATCTTTCCAAAACATGTCAATAATATGTGTTGATGTGCCGTAAATGCAAGTTTCAACATTGGTAATTACAGATTGTGCATAATCTCCTAAATAGGCAAAAGGTTCACTGTAATTATTCTTTAGTTTGTCGTGAAGATTTTTAGAATGGTGGAATGGGTCACCTTGAAGAAAAACCACACTGTCATACTCAGGCAATTTTTCATAAAACTCTAATATACCCCTAATGTATGCTTCTGATTCTCTTCCAAAATTTTGCACATCTGCTCTTGGATAATCCCAAGGAAAATCATCACCTTTGTTATAAATAATTACATCGCCTTCGAGATCTTCTGTCCAAACTAAGTCTTCTTGATATCTACAAATTATTGTCAATCTATTTTCAGACATTTTTGTAACCATGTAAAAAAATAGTAGACCATAATCTTTCTAAAATGAATGGCATGCTTTCAGATTCTAAAACCTCTAGTGTATACATCATAAAGTTGTAAAAATTAAGCCACCAATCTTTAGATTTGCATAGTATCAACTTAGTATCAACAAGATACATTGCTCCATATGCCCATGGAACAGATATTCCTTCATAAGGAATTTTCATAATTTCTAAAATATACAACATATCAAACATATTAAATTTGACATTATCCATTTGATATGCAAGCTTTTTTTCAGATATGTGCTTGTATGATTTTTTATCTATTTCAGACCAATATAAATCTATCATATTGGTATGAGTCCCAAACACAAAAGAATCTCTTGGACAAAAAACACTAAAACCTTCATCAGCTAAATATACTATAGGTTGATGTTCTATCTTTTTTTCATCAAAATAATTTTTCATTGGCTTTAATAAAATGTCAAAAGCATTTTCACAATGATGAAAAGGGTCTCCTTGCAAAAAACATACACTGTCAAATGATTCTAATTGGTCATAAAAATCTAATATTCCACGAACATATGTTTCAGCTTCTCTGCCTATATTTTTTACATCTACTCTGGGCATATCAAATGGGAATAATTCACCCTTATTATAAATAACAACATCTCCTGGCAGAGATTCTGTCCAAGAGATGTCTTCATTATATCTTGCAACAATTGTAAGTCTTTTTTCTATTGACATACAATTTTTATACAATTACATTATGCTGGTTTCCATTTGTTTGGTAAATACAATCTGATTATTTCTGAAGCCCATTTTCTGCCTTCATCTCCGCCATATAATCTATATTCCCAATATGTCGGATTTTTGTCAGATTTAGAATGATTGTATCTTCGCTCATATGTGAACTGATGAATTTTCAAAACATCATCTAAAGATAAGTAAACTCTGAGGTTTATTTCCCTAGACATGTCATAGTCAACTTGAGTGCCAAATCTTATTTCTCCAAATCTTTTATCGTAAGCTTCTTTGGCAATATGCTTAACTGAATCTGGAACAAGAATCCTTTTCTCAAGGATTTCAGTGTAAGAAAGAGCAAATTTATTAAAGACTAAATCAGATAAATGGTATTGCTGATTATCATCTAAAATTTTGCATACCTTTAAATATTTATTCATGTTTATAATATAGTAGGTAAACAATAAAAAAACCTATATGGAGAAAACAAAATGCCAATAACAATGAAAGAAGCTTTAGTCTTCACATTAGCTTGGGAAGGTGGTTTTACTAATCATCCTTTAGATCCAGGTGGCGCAACTAATTATGGTATTATTCAATCAAGATATGATGAATACAGAAAGTTCAAAGGATTAGCTAGACAATCTGTTAAGTTCATAACAAAAAGTGAATACGAAGAAATATACGATAAATATTATTGGGATCCTGTAAGAGCACAATATCTTTCTGGCCCACTTGGTTTAGCTTTATTTGATACTGCAGTTAATTTAGGTGTTGGAGGTTGTATTTCAAGATTGCAATCATCCTTGAAAGTTCCTATCACTGGCAGATGGACAAAAGAAATTTCTGATGTTATTCATTCTTCTGATCAAACTGCAGTAGCTATCAACATTTGCAAGCTTAGAGTTGCCAAAAGATATGCTAGAGTAAAACAAAATTCTACCCAAAGAGTTTTTCTGAGAGGGTGGCTAAATAGAGATAATGCTTTATTAAAAAAAGTAAAATCTATGGCTGGAGTTTCATCTTTAGCTTTTGATGAATTTTCTTATGAGTTCGATGATGAAGAAATTCAAAATGAGTTTGATCCAAGCTTGTTAGATGAGCTTGAAGGCTACGACGAAACTCACGGAACATAAGACCAAATAGCTGGCCAACCTCTTTCTATTATCCAAGGAAATCTATTTTCATCTTTTTTATATTTTTCATATAATTCAAAAAGATAATATATTTTACACCACCATCGATGGGGCTTGTTTAGTAGCATAGAGGTTGGTACAGAATATTGCGCTCCTGTTGACCATTTATAATCTAACAAAGAATGATTTATTTCACAAAGAAATAATAAATCTACTAAATCCTTGAAATATTTTTCCTCCACTGGATCATCACTGACATATTTTTCTGGCTCTATTTCGGGACAATCTAAAATTTTTGCGTAGATAGAGGGAAAATAAAAAAGCATTTCATTTCTATGAAAATTTAGCTGTGGGCAATTGTGACTCAATGCAAACCAAGTTTTTGATAAATCTTCAGTTGGATTATTCAAGAAATCAATCAAGCCAAAACAATGTTCTTTTGGGCTACCTTGCAGAAAAATAACATTGTCATACATAGATAAATATTGATAATTAGAAACTATTGCCTTGAGAAATGTTTCAGCTTCCCTCCCTATATTGGGAACATTTACATATGAATATTTAGATTCAAAATCATTGCCTTTATTGTATATCAAAAAATTGCCGTTGTTAATTTCATCAATCCATGAAACGTCTTCATTGTATCGAGCTACAACATATAATGTTTCCATATAGACAGTTATAAAAGGAAATATTATATTATCCTGTAAATATATAAATAACAAAGATTAGAGGATCAATATGTCTAATAAAATAAAACTCGCTGAAAAATATTCAAAAATTGCTAACCTTTTAGATGAAGTTGGAGAGCACGAAGTAGCTGATGCTTGCACCATGATTGTTAACAAGTTAGCTTCAGATAAATCATTTGTAAAAGAGGCTGCTGGATTCAATTTAGGCGGACTTGGCAAAATGGTTGGAGGCCTTGGAAAAAATATGCTTCAAGGTGGGCTTTTAGGTGGATTGATGGGTTCTTTATTTCCAGGACAACAAGGACAAGGTCAAGCCGCTCAGCAAAATCCTCAATTAGTTGCAGCATTGAAAAGTTTGAGCACATTGAATCCAACCGTTCAAAGCACTGTAACTAATAGTATTGTCCAGTTAATTCAAAAAGCTGTTCAAGAAGCTCAAGCTGTTGCTCAAACACAAGCTCAGCCTAACACCATGCCTACAAGTGGTGTAACACAAACAGGTAAATAATATGGAAAATAAAAGAATAGTTCTTTGTCAACAAATTCAATCAATAGCTGATGAATTTGATAAAAGTGGTGATTTTGATAATGCTGATAAATGCACCGATATCTTAAATAAATTAGCAGCAAACGAAATATCAATGAAAAGAGCTGCTTTTAATCTAGGTGGATTATTTAAGAATATAGGCAATATTGGTAAAGCTGTTTTGCCTCTTGCTGCTGGTTTTATTCCTGGAGCTGGTGCTCTAGGTGGTGCTCTAGGTGGTGCTTTTCAACAAGCTACTGGTGGACAAGGCGGTAATATTCTTCAAGGTTTTTTACAAGATAAACTTACTCAGCAATTGTATGGTGGCGGACAACAGCAACCACAACAAGCTCAAAATAACTATGGTAATGCACAAGCTATATATAATTTAGTGCAAAAGTACACCCCTCAAGTTCTTCAAGCTGGTACACAAAAAAATAGACAAGCATTTGACACAATGTTGAATGCAGCTATGGCCGATGCTAAAAAAATCAAAGGTATTACTCCAGAAGAATTATCTGGTTTAGATTCAACTTTGAGAATGAAATTTAATATGCCAGGATATTACTAAAATGAAAAATGAATTAGATACATTCAAAAAATTTGCTAATAAACTTGATGATTTACGTTTATTTGAAGAAGCTGATATTGTCACTCAAGTTATGACTAAAATAGCATCAGATTCAGAATATGACCCTGAATTAGGTATGGTTAGAAATGAAATGCTAACTGCTAAAAGAGCTATTGATTCTATTATGGATGTGATTGGTACAAAAGGTGAAGGCAATTTGATGGCATGGGTTCAATCAAAAATTTCTAATGCTGTCCAAATGCTCAAAGGTGTAGCTGATTACATGGCTTCTGAAGATGAATTGGAAGAGCTAAAAATGGCTACAGCATCCAAGAATGAAGGAAAGAAACTTAATAAGCCATTTAGAACTCCTGGCGGTCCAAAGAAGTTTTCAGTCTATGTAAAAAATGAAAAGGGTAATGTCATAAAAGTTAATTTTGGCGATCCTAATCTTGAAATTAAAAGAGACGACCCTAACAGAAGAAAGAATTTTAGAGCAAGACATAATTGTGATAATCCTGGTCCTCGCACTAAAGCTCGTTACTGGTCATGTAAAAATTGGGAATCTGGAAAATCAGTTTCAGATGTTCTAAAAGGTAAATAAAAAAAGCTCCGAAAGGAGCTTTTTTTTATAAGTGGAATGCATCTTTGTCAAAGTTTTTGTATTGCCCGACAATTCTGTTACATCTACATGGGCCATATTTTTCAAATAATTTTTTGTACCAATAAGCATCAAAATAATTATGAAATTCTTCATCAAACCAAACATTATCTTTTAAGTACGCAGAAGATCTCCATGAAACTTGAGATGTGTCCAATCTAAAAAACGGATGGATAGGTTCTACACAAAAGAATCGATTTGTCACTTCTGTCATATCTTTCCAGTTGTGATATCTTTCATCAAACAATATTACTAAACTATAAGAATACTCAGTGCTTGGATTTTGATTGTAATATTTGTTCAAATTAAATAAATAAAATTCTTGAAGCAAATCATCATCACAAAGAAATAAAGCAACGTCATGGTCGTTTTCCTTCACAGCTTTATTAAAATGTGGATTAAGCCACATGCCAGAATGTCTATCGTCTGAACCTCTTAAATGTTGATATGCTAATGACCTTGTATTTTTTATTTCTTTAGTATCATTTGTATTGTAAAAAGTGACTTTTTTTAATTCTTCTTCACTGAGAAAATCTCTAACAATATTTTCTCCTACGATATCACTTCCATCATCAATGAAAGCTATATGCCAGTTATTATGAGCTTGGTTTCTGATAGATTCAAGTGCTCTTTTTATTCCATCTGGTCTATTGTAATACATCAAGATGATAAGGAATTTATTGTTTTTATTTAAGGAAAACTTCATAGGCGAATTATACAAGGTAGTAATTCCATTCCTCATAATCACTACCAATATAGTTTTTGATAAGGGTATGGAAACTGTATTTAGGGCATTTAGGCTTTGACAATAATTTCATGCCAGATTGATCTAAGGTTT
>JACCDW011284676.1_pt1 | contig 13656 bp, 13 predicted proteins | sample 7449781 | NCBI WGS metagenome assembly JACCDW01 (sample SAMN15323449, study PRJNA562643) | freshwater metagenome | isolation source: river surface water | place: USA:Blue River Watershed | collected 2017-08-18 | reverse complement strand
GTCACCATACCCGATGTATAGGTTCTCTGGTGTGTCGATGATCTGCAGGCGAGGGATCAGCTTCTTCGCGTCCCACGAGATCTTAGCAGCTGTGTGGCCGTACAAGCACTTGTATAGGCCGGCCTCCTCTAGGCGAACCTCGAACTCGTTAGACTCTGCCCAGGCAAAGAAGAGCCGCTCACGACGAGCGGCTGCAGATCGACCTTCCTTGGATGTGTCTGTGGCTACGTAGTTCACCACAGGCATAATAGCCTGGAGTGACGCAGGAATGTTTACGTATGAAGGGTGGAGGTTAACAGAGACGTGCGCACGCCCGGCGGTCCGAGCTGAGGGGTCTTCCGCCCAGTGATCAGCACCGCCGAGCGTGACAGTCGACGGGTAGTAGAAATGGTCATGTCGCCTAAAGATGTTGCGGAGCCGAGATTGCTCGGGCTCCATCATCTGCTTTCGGTAGTACGCGTCTGAGATGATGCCAAAGCCAGGATCGCTCTCAGGGATAATACCCTGCATCTGCAGCGATGTGGACGCCATCGTCAGAGGACGCTGCGCCTCATCTGGCAGTTTGATCTTAGCCTTCGCCATTAGTCAGAACCTCCAAAATAGTTGAACTGAGGATTGCTCAACAGTCCGCTGTTATTCCTAATTGCATGTCGCACAGCGATAGCCAGTGCCATCACCGCATCCTGCTCGATCTTCTTATCGTCCAGCTTGTATGAGAGGAGCTGCCGTCGAAGGCGCATCCATACCCCTGTCTTCGGGAAGGTGATCATGTTCTTGTCCATTGCTGCCTTCAGGTCGGATAGTACCTCGAGCTTCTTCGCCTTAGTGCCGCCGAAGTCGAACCCCCTGAGTGGCTTGATCACGCTAAACTCCTGCTTGAACAGCTTGCCGCCAAACCCAGTCTCGTCGACGATGGTGGTGCAGCTTGAGTCCTGGTTATACAGAAGGTGATTCTCCCTTACCATGTTTACTACTGCTTGAATTGTTTGTTTCCCCGTACGAGTTCTTGCCCTTACCCCTACGATCTTTCCTGGTTCCGTGTGGTCTAGGACGATAGACCATGTAGAGTCAGAGGCAATTCCTGGATCACAGCCCTGAACGTACCTTCTCTTACCCCTTGGAGCTTCCTCCTCTGGCATATCTACGAAGCACGAGTCTACGGAGGTTGAGGAGAAGTATGAATCTTTAGACTCGATGAAGAACCCGTCGATGTTCTGCGGTACTAGATATTCAGCTTGCTGCCTGATTATAGCGTCGAAAGTATCTGGTGTCAACCCATAGCCGACATTGTCCCTGGTGGAAAGTCGAACGCTGTAGATCTGGGGGTCCCTGTCTGGCCTGCCTGGGTTGCCCATCTCCCACAGGTCAGCGTAGTCGTTGATTCCCTCGGTAGGGGTCCCGATGAAGTGGAGCTGGCCACCCGTAGACAGACGCCGCAGGTTGAGAACCTCTTGGTAGATCTGTAGTAGGTGTGGCTCGAATGCCGCCTCGTCAAAGGAAATCCCGTTCATGTCCTTCCCCAGCAGGGCCTTGGCCTTGTCCTGGGTGGTTCTGAAGTGGATGTTCGCACCGCCAACTAGTGGGTGGAACTGAAGCCAGAGGTATTCCCCTCGGTACTTCTTGGTGTGCTCAACTACCCTGCCGACTTCGGTGATCAGGGGGCAGCCCCGGCCTCTCTGTGCAGGGTGACCGCCCTCCAAGATCATCGAGATTTCTCTGTGTACTAGTTCAGCAGTCTCCTGCTGGATACCGACGTGGTACCATTCGTATGGGGCAGACTGCCAACGCATGGCATCCTTCTCGGTGCCGTCTGGCGGCTGAACCCCTAGTTTGTAGAAGGCGCTGTGGAAAACAGCCACCGCCATACCAAGGGTCTTGCCTGCTCGGTTACCAGCTGAGCAGATGGTGGTGAGGTACTTAGGCCTCCACCCAGACTCATCTCGGTCAGCGATAACCTTTACCCATTCGCTCTGACCCTTGTGCAACTCTATGCCTAGCCATCGCTTGGCGAAGAAGACAGGGTCTTTTCTCCCAGCCGCAAGATCTCTAGCGGCTTCTGTGGTTACGTTCACTTAACGTTTCGTCGAACTTTACCAGTGAAGTTGTCGTATGCGTTTAGCCTATAAGACACAGGATCAAACCTGCTGCCCGATCGACTTAGCTCTTGCCATGGTCGTGGGAAATAAGTTCTTCCTCCTGGCTTCATGCTCGCAGAAAGATTCCTTGCGACAGTTGCTTCGTCAAGGCTTGATAGAATACTGCTCCTTACCTCAGGAGACATCCCAGAGTTGTTAACCCGCATGCCACCAAGTGACACTGGATAGTTGGATTCTACTGGAGTATTCCGTCTCAGGTTTGGGCTTCTTTGCCAACCACCAGCTGGAACCCCGCTCGAATAGAACGATCCAGGGTTTGTGTTAAATCTTTGCTGAATGATCTGAGCGTCCATTCTTGCCGGAACTGCATCAGCAGTTGGTAGGTATGTTGAACGAGAATATCCACCAGCGTTCATTCCAGTATTTGGAACAGAACGAAGGTTGTTTTGTGCCATTGTGCGGCTGATTGCTTGGCCCTGCTCGATGGCTCTAGCCCTGTCCATAGCGGCTTCGTAAAGAGTTTCTCCACCAGCCGCACGTGGGCGCATGCTGTTAGCTGCGCTTACTAGCCTATTTACTCTCATTCCTGCAGTCATAGCAGCAAATGATGATCCTCCAGGAATAAAATTAGTTACTGGGTTTCTAGCTGCAATTTGCTCAAGCCCTGACCTGAAGGCTGCTCGCTCTCTTGCGGCGGCAGTCCTAGCTCCGCCTTGTTGACGAAGATTTGCCGAGTTTGCCCTTCTACGACGAGAAGCCGACTGGGCTGCTGTCAGCGGTGCGCCTGATCCGTATCCGCGATCTACTGCCATTTTACTTTCCCTTCTTCTTGTTTCTTGCGCTAATCGCCTTGGCTTTTGACTTGGCGTCAGCCTTACTGCTTGCTCCCCAAGCCTGTAGGCTAAGGAGAAGTCGTGTTGGTCGCCCCTTCTCGTCTCGCTCTGGACCCTTCATGTTGCCCATGCGAGCCAGGAACGATGCCCTGCGAGGGTTGTCCCCGCTCTTAACTGGCGGCTTAAGCTTTCCGCCCTTGTAGGAAGCACGTCCCTTGGCGTTCAAGCCGCCCTTAGGGTTCTTTCCTTCTTTGCGCTGCCATGCTGGTGACTTTCCCATTATCGCCTCTTGTTCCCATACGGGCCGCCACCGCCGCCCTCAACTCGGTATGCTACCTGCTGCCACTTAATGAGGAATCTTTCGCGCATTGGATTTAGACCAGGGTTGCGCTGTGACGCGTTAAAGAGCTTTCGGTATACGCTAGGAGCTCTCTGTAGCCATCTCTCATCCTTCTTAATCTCGTCACGACGAGGAGGCTCTCCATAGCCTCGGTCTCCTGACCTACTAATTCCCCTGCTGCGAACCATCAGTAATCTCCTCCGCTTCCATCTCGATCATTTGGATTGTTGGACCGCCACCCAATATGCCAGCAATAGACACAGCGAGCTCACGGTCGGCAGATTTCTCAACACGTCGATCAATCATCTCCTGTGCTCTCAAGCCTTCTGACAGGCTAGGTACTAGTTCTCCTGCTTCTACGAGGGCGATAACGTGGTTCTTCACCAGCATAGCCAGGTCACCGTCAGCCTTGAGGGTTTCCTGGTTCTTCTTGAACTTCTTGATCACAGCAGCCTTAGCTGTCTGATACTCGTTGGTAAGGTGATTCCGTCGGTGCATGCCAAGGGTGATCCTGGAGATGTATCCGTCGTTCTCCTTGAGCCAGTCGCTCACCTTAGTGTCAGGTTGCCCGTTCGACATCCGCTGATTAATCTGCTCAGCGAACGGGCTCCTGCACGCGGCGCACCGTTCAAGGACGGGCGCTAGGTTCACTTAATCCCGAAAGCCTTGTCTTCTGGATTGAGCCAGCGAATGATCACTGGAACAACTGCTGCAATACCAGCGGACAGGACGGACTTCCATCCGTCTGCCCCGAAGTCAAAGGCTCCACCGCCAAGCGCAATGAACTGCGCGAGGCATGCTGCCAGGAATGAACGACCCCAAGATGCGAGTGCTGCCTGTGTAGTCTTGCTCATAATCTCCCTACTTCTTTACGATGATGCACCGACTTGACGGAGCATCGCCCTTACTGGAGGCAATTGCCTTCAGCTCTTGTCCCGTCACCGTGACGGCAAACTTTTCCTTACCCTTGCCGCTGAACGTCGGATCAGCGAACTGGAACCCGTGGTCTTCGCACCACGCAGCTGCTACCATGTGCCCGTAGGTGGCACCCTTGTGCCTACCGACGAACCGCTTGTGCCAGGCGCTGATCGCCTGGGGCGGGTAGTTCTTTGCTGCGTCGACGTTGATGATCAGTGCCGCCCCCTTCTTGAGGCTGGCTACGCAGTCGGCCCAATCCTGCGCGTATTTCGCGTTGGCGCCAAGTACCTTGCAGGTCTTTACTAGATCCCATAGACTCGATCCATTGTCGCTAACGCCTTCCTTTTCCTTGAATCCGGTGGCCTTCTCCTTGGCCTTGATGCCTTCTGCTGCGGTAATCTCTTTTCCGAGAACCCAGGACACAGCACACGCTGCGCTTGAAGGTCCACAGTCATCGAGGATGCCGCCCTTCTCGACGTGGTCGAGCTGGCTTCTAATGATCAGTTTGCTCACTTGTTTGCTCCATTCGTTGCGAACCATGCCGCCAGAGACGATAGGCCAGTAAGACCAAGTAGACCTACGATCCACTTGGCTAGGCGGTAGGCCCCTCGAGTCTCTGCCATCTCCATGCGGATAGTACCGAGCTCTACCTCGATCTTGTCGAGGCGCTCAATAATCTGGTCGACTTGGCTGCGAGTCATGCTTCAGGTTCCGCCGGAAACCATACGTCAAATGGGTCTGTCTGTTCAGTGATGTCTCGTAGCTGCTGCCTATATACGGCCCACTCTTGCATTTTCTCTTGAGAAAGTGGTGAATCTGGTAGCTGTGTCCAGTCTGAAATGGCGAGATACCTTGTTCTCTCTGCTCTAATGGATGCCCACTTTTTCTCAATCAGTGCGTCAATCTCTTCTTGTGGCTTGTCACTTTCGTTCCAGAACTCAAACCATGTGTCCCCAACCAGGGATACGTTGCCAATTGAATAATCCTTATTCCACTTTTTTTCAATCTCTGCCCCGTATACTGGAACAAGACCAACAGAATCTCTCTTCTCAATAGTGTCAAGGCTAAAGCCGGCCTGTTCCTCAATCTCTTTTATGTCGTTTTGGGATACAGGATACTTTGAGATTTGTCCATTTTTTATAAGTGCTAAAGCCATATTTCTCCTATATAACTAGTAGAGACGCAAACCCGTAATAAGTGTTATTGTCATCTCGGTTTGATCCTAGTACTTTTAAGTACAAATTTGCATCAAATGGAACTTTTCTTGCTTCCATTATAGAATAGCCAATTTCTACTCCATCTGTCCCTCCTGGACCAGAGAAAAGTGAAGTATAAAAAGTATCTTCAAAATCAGCTCTGGCTACCCTATTGGAAGCGCCATTTCCTACCAGGGCAACAGCAGGAAAATGATCGCCCTTAATATCGTTTCCTGCCCAGTAGTAATTTCCATTTGGCTGAATAAATTCTGTTGGATCAGGGGCAAACTGTACAGTTCTTCCTAGTTTGTGGTGATGAAACAGGCCACATCCTGTGGCTTCGTTTTGCTGTGTTAAATGGAAACAAATACAAATGTAATAAGATGCTCTAGTTGGAAGGTTTGTGAATATAAAGTTTGCGGAACCTTCGTTTCCTGGCCTAATATCGGAAGTTGTCATAATCCCGCTAGCTGCGTTAGCTCTTCCATATGTCCACAATCCAACCTGATGCGTAGTCAAAACCTCGGTCATTGCAGGCATGCCAGAGGCAACCCCCTCTTGAAGCATTGTTCCTATTACAATCCTATTGTCTATGCTGTCTTCAGATGGGTTGTTGTCTATAAAAATGAGTACGACCCACCCTGTTCCCTCGTCAAGTGGGCTCATGTTTGTAAACGTAATGCTTGATTCCCCGACTGATAAAACAGGAACATTCCACCCCATGATACGCACCCCTTTCGCATCAAGGTTATCCTGCTCATTTACAGTGTACTCAAATGTTTTCCACGAGCTTGGAAAAGTTGTTGCTCCGTAGGTAACCGTTGGGGCGTCAACGGTTACGGTTCCCTGTGCCGTTGTGCCATCGTCGATTGAAACTGTAGCGTAAACAATTAGATGCGCGTTTTGTGTCCCTAAGGCAATAGGACCTAATGTGGTGTTGTACGTAGTTGTACCAGTCCCTCCGGAGCTGGCAAAGGCGCCGTGAAACTTGTATCTGCCTGTTGGCCTAGAGTTTACTAAATTAGCGTTTAGAGGCATGGCTTCCAATCCAAGTTGAACCGCCGTCAAGGGTGGTAAGTGTTGCAATATACGGTGTTGTGACAGGTGAAATTCCGTCAATCCATGTCAAAGACGCTGGCCACCCAAGTCTCCCAGACCCGGTAACGTAAAACACCTTTGTCATAACGTTTGCATTTCCTGTGTACCCGCTAATTGCAATGCTTGGAACTCCCGTAAAGCTCAATGTCCCGTAGTCTGAAGGTGCGATAACCACCGATGCTGCCGCCCAAGCGTCTGTACCTGCTCCGGAGAACGCGTTAGGATTGATTGTTCCAGTAACTGCTAGTCTATGAGCAGAGTATAGCGTTGTTTTTGTGGCTGTTGATTCTGTTGCAAGATAACTGGCAAAGGTAGATGGGGCAGAGGACGTAATTGCCGCGTCGTCGTCAAGGCCACCGAAAATAACTACAGCTGAGTTTGGGAACCCAGTAGCCACTATTGGTGGGTTTGGCATCCCTACCCCCGTTGCACCGTCTGTAGCTGTTTCTGCAATCGTAACACCAGAAGCGTTTCTGTATGCCCTTGCGTGAGCCACGCTGGCGGTAGAGATTCCAGTTGCCACAAATGTAGTATCTGGTATGACGCCCATAACCTTAGACCAAACCCTGAGATAGGCGTCTGTCCCAACTACTGGGGTGGCGGCTGTCCAGCCACTAGAGCTGGTTGTCATCAGCGTTCCTCCGTCCGAAGAAACGCACACGATACAGAGATCGCCTTGTAGCATGGTAGGAAGCGTAATAGTTCCAGTCGTTCCGCTAGTAAAATCTGCTGATGTATTTCCTACATGTGTAATAACTGGAGTTTGGATTTCAAAGTAATCTGAAGAACCGATGTCTACAGTTAATGATGACGTAAGAACTGTGTCCCTGCTAACCACTGCCGTGGGAAGAGCCAGTACATTTCCGTCCGTGATTAGTACGCTACTGCCTTGAATTACCTTACCAGTTGCAAGGTCGTACCTAGCAATTGCATTGTCAATTGAAGAGGACGGCCCAGTTACATCACCGAATCCAGTGTGTGTGTGGTTACCTGCAGCAGCTGACGTTGCAGACGTTCCGAGTGTTCGAAGAGATCCTGTTGCTGCGACAGCGTCAATGGCAAGTTCGTCTGTACCGCCAGCGTTGTGTGTTGCTGCATGCCCTAATGGAGTCCTGGCATCTGAAAGCCTTCCGTCCGAAGTATAAACAATGTCAGCAGTATTGCTGATGCCATGTACTGACGTTGATGACCCTGTGTGAGATGTTAGGTCTGAGGATGCAGCGATACCAGCGCCTGAAAGGCTCTTTTTTGTCCAAAGTCCGGTGCTAGAAACAAACTGCAAAACGTCATTATTGTCTGGGCTTGCTGCGCTTACATCATGCAACTCGTCAAGTTCATACCCGTTCTGAACCTTGATAAAGATCTCGCCTGTGCTGGCGTTTGCCTTGGTCACAACCCCAATGTAGACCGTGTGCACACTACCGCTAGGTGGGGCCCCAAACGTAATGCCGCCTGCGGTGCTGCTAAGCCAAACTGCGTCTCCTGCGGTTGCGGCAGACGTGTCAATTCCGCTAAGTCGACCCTCGGTGATAACGTATCCGAATCCGTTTGAGGACATATTGCTCTCGAGAAGACCAAGCGTCTTGCTCGACGTTGCCTCTGTATCTGCATCGGCATATGAGACAATCGGGTTAGTTCCGTCTGCGCTAGAGATGTAGACAGCCTCTCCCTTTGACTTGGCCGTGCTGTCGTTCTTGACGTACTGCTTAACGACCTCAGTGTATGATGCTGCTCCTGGAGTTGCCCAGTAGGTATCGTAGTCTGTAGCGCTGTTCTTGGTCAGGATCTGACCAGTGGTGCCGCCAGCAGCTACTCCTGGTCCAGTAGATCCTGTTGCTCCTGTAGCTCCAGTTGCGCCAGTCGGTCCCGCCGGGCCCGTCGCACCCGCTGGACCAGTTGGGCCTGTGTCTCCCGTGTCTCCCTTTGGTCCTTGTGGGCCAGTCGCCCCCGTAGCTCCGGTTGCACCTGCAGGACCAGTCGGACCCGTCGCTCCCGTATCGCCCGTGTCCCCTTTCGGGCCTTGCGGCCCCGTCGCTCCTGTCGCTCCAGTAGCGCCCGTCGGACCAGTATCACCAGTATCGCCTTTTGGACCTTGAGCACCAGTAGGGCCAGTGGCCCCCGTAGGACCAGCGGGGCCAGTTTCGCCCTGTATACCTTGAGGGCCAGTAGCTCCAGTAGCTCCAGTAGCGCCAGTCGCACCAGTATCTCCTCTCGGAATTGTCAGGCTTAGCGTCTGTGCTGGAGACGTGCCTGTGATAGTAGCCGATGCGCTCGAGCCTGCGGCCCCCGTGGTTACCGTTCCAATGCTAAGTACGTTTGCTGGACCCGCTGGGCCTTCTGGCCCTACGACGGTAGCAGCGTCAATGATCTCAATGTTGACGTTGGCCTCTTGGTCAACTACGTCAACTTGTGTAAAGATCTGTTCGACGCTAATCTCGTCTGTCAACGCGTCACCTCTGGGCTTACTGTAATTCTTCCCTTAAGGATTCTGCGTACCACTCCAGTAGAAGTCTCTTGTGCCTCAATATCATAGTAGGCAGTAGGAACTTCAATGGCCGAAGTTGTAGATGCAGATATTGTAACTGTGATTACTCCTGATGAGTTCTTTGTCATGACAATCGTTGGAGATCCACCTTCAGACGTCAAGATAGGGGATGCGTCAGCAGGAGTCTCTCGAACGTGCATTCGAACCGTCCAACCGGTAAGGTCAACAGGTGTTCCAGTGGAATCCTTGTACGTTACGCTCAGATTGAACGTGGCACCTTTCTCAATGGTGGTGTTGTAGACTCCTGCTGCCATCTATCGTCCGCCGCTTCGCGTCCGTCGTCGATTTGGAGCAGTGACTTTCTGGGGGCTAAGAATATCGCTGCCGACCAGAAATCCTGTAGCTGCTCCTGCTGCTGCTGGAACGCTTCTTGTTGCAATGAGCGTTCCGCCACCAACGAGTGCTGCTCCAGCAACTCGAACTCCAACGCCAACAGCGCTGTGAAATGCGGCACCAATATCAAATGCCTGCTGTGCAGAGCTCTTTGGCAGAACGATTTTTCGTCGCTGTGCTCCGCTTCCATCTACTAGTCTCTTTGTCATTTTACTTTCCTTTCTACGGTACCCTGATGTTAATATCCGGTGTGTTGATTGACGGCGATGTCTGCCTTCGGATAGACCAGTTGTCACCCTGCCCGAACAGAGCTTTCCACAACTCGTCTGCTACGAATCCACCAGCCACCGAACCGCCAAGGCTGCCGATTCCACCAGTTGCGACGGCTCCAAGAGCACCGCCGCCGATTGAACCGAGCAGATTGAACACAGTCCTACCAATATCTCCGCCTGTAGCTGCGGTAGCACCAAGGCTTGCCACAGCTCCAATTGCCGTGGCCTTGAGCGGAGACTTAGTAAGCAGGTTAGTGGCGTTCAGCGCCCCCGTAAACAGCGCGTTCTGTGGGTTTAGGTTGCCAGAAAGCCCCAATGTGGCGAAGTCGATGGCTGCACCCGCGACTGATCCCCCCACTGGGGTGCGGACTCCCATATCAAACGAGCGCAAGCCAGGACTCATCTTCGGAAGCAGGCGATCCGGAGTCAAAAGCCCCATCAACTTGCCCTGCTTGACCGAATAATTGATTTCTGCATCACCGCGAGCAGTCTCTGGGGTCGGATCTGTCAGGTCTGGGCCCTCCCAGAAGCCAGAATCGAAGTCATCGTAGGTATAATCGACAGATTCACCGCCAGTTGAGCGTGGTCGACCAGTCGCAGACACCGATGGAGCATTTATTTCCCCGCCTGTGCCCATCTCTACCGTCACTTTTGATGTGTCCGTAAGGGGTTCCGTGTCAAACTCAGGGATTTGACCGTTCCTAATCGCTTCAATGGCGATTTGCACCTGCCTGGACATTGGTCCGCCCTCTAGTGTTGGGATAACAGTGGTAGATTTCTTGCCTTTAGTGGTCTTCTTCACGCTAACGTTGAAGATATCTGCAAGGATTTCGTAGAGAGGGACGGCAATCTTCCTGTCCCCGTCAAGAACTCCAGCCTGCATGTTCTCTAGGATCGGCAGAACAAGCTCTGCGTTAACAAGTTTGCCCTTCTTACGGGTCACAGTGATGACTTCCTGCTTGCCAGTTGTGGTATTCTTTGATACTACACCAAGAGCAGGCTTGCCTTCGACCTCAAGATCAGTCGCAAGTGCTCGTTCAACGTAGTTGTCTGGCAGGTTTGCACCGATTGCCTTGACAAGTTCTACCGATTTTGCGTAGTTCCTACCGACTGTGATGTCGGAGAAGTTCTTCCAGAATACACGGAAGAACCCATCCAGTGCTCGCTTCGAGTCAATCTTAACGTCAAGACCCTCTAGCGCGTTGCGAATGGCTGTCTCAGCGCTGTCAGAACCTTTGTTCTGAAGTGCGATGGCGATCACTGTTGCCACGCGCTTAGGGCTGGTGCCAGTTCGAATTGGCTTCTCGGCATCCATCTCCTCTACTGCGCCGCCCTCGTCTCCTTCGTCCCAGACGCTGTATCCGTACTCTTCTGGGGATGTGATCTCCATACCGTCAGCCGCATCGTAGACAGTGCCCTTGCTCGTGCTCTTGCGCTTTCTCATCTCTTCTTCGGTGTAGTCCTGGAACTTCTCTGGCGACTTCTCGTCGTACACACGTACGTATCCAGGCTCAACAGGAACCACACGCTTGTGGACATCCTGCGCTGCGCTTGCAATCTCTCGATACTGTTCTTGAAGCTGATCTGCCTTGATCTTAGCAGGGTCGAGATCTGCCGAATCGAATCCGCGCTTCTTTACGATCTCCGCAATTCTGCGGTCTAGCTCTTCTACGGTAATGGTCTTCTGCAGTCTTTCAATAACTGGCTCGCGGCTCTCTACGGTACTTACCGTAACGTCGCGCAGTCCTGGCATTGGGATCTGCTCTACAATTGGAGCAGAGGAAAGGACGACCTTCCCGTCTCCTCCAATTGTCCACAGCTTTTCGATCTTGCCAATAGCCTTGACCATCTCTACAGTAAGGGCCTGCTGGCTCCTAGGGTCGATGTCTTCCCTGCCGATCCTAGTACCAGACGGCATGTCTGGTGTCTTGTCCAGCGTCCATCCAAACTCAGGGTCCCAGAAGAACGTGCGACCGCCCTCTGCCTTCGTCGTGTCCGTTCGTGTCTCTGTGCCGATCGTAATGCCAATGTCCCTAAGGGCAGCGAAGAACTTGTCGGACTTCGAACTCAGGGCTCCAGATGAACGCATCCCAGCAAGCGTACCGCCAGAGATCACGGTCTGGGCAACTGGAGCAGCTACGCTGTCCAGGAGTCTTGTGAGTGGGTAGTATCGTTCGTCGACGCTTGATCGACCTGGGACAACGACCTCTGGGAATCGGTCTCGGTGGAACTGAGGATCGAGGTCGATAGTCCACTCTCTCCCAAGCAGCCCACGTGCGACTTCTACCGCTGCGCGGGAGGCGAGGATTGCTGCTCGGTCTGTTCCCCTAATAACCTCGATTGCCTTGCCTGCCCTCTCTCCAGACACGATCGCTCGTGCTGCCAGTACTGGCTCAGACTGGACGGTGTCTCCAGCGAATATGCCGTTTTCGTCTAGTGTAGCAGGGCTGGACACCTCTGCCGCGGAGTCGTATACGCTTCGGTCTGCAAGCATCCAGAAGTTGTCACGCGGGAGAAGGCGTCGCCCCTCTTCGGTTTCGTATGTGGCTGGATCTTGTGCGATACCGCCATACCCAATCTGGGTTCCGGCAATAGTGGACATCTTCTGAAGAAGTCGCAGTCCCCTTACGATTGAGTTTATGTTGTCTGAGTAGGTGCGTACATCGGTATCTGGCGAGTGACCAAATACTTCTGGGTCATGCAGAATGTCTGCCGTAGTTCCGCTAGCAATTGGAGTTGCAGCAAACACTGCTGCTGGAAGTTTGAACGCTTCGTTGGCAAGAAGCGTTCTGCCCTTTAGTGTCTTCGATCCGCCGACGATATCTTTGCTCTTTGCGTCTGTAGGTTCAACTACTCCGCCTCGTGCCTTGACATACTCTGGGGCCCTATCAACGCGGAAGTCACCCACCTCAAGGATGGAGGCAATCAGCTCAGACTCAAGCTGTGGGAACCTGTCTCCGTTGATTGCAAGGATTTCGAGTGCAGCGTATGCGTCAGTCCTAATGTCTTCCGCAACCTGCTCGTAGAGTGGGCCAGCGCTTGGGTCGGTAAAACCAGGTCCGTCAGCCGAGAACATCTCGACAAATCGTCGCTGTGTCTCTCGCGCTTCCTTCTCGTCGTAGCGCTGATTTGGGTCTGTTACTCGGTACTGCTTTGTGTCAATTGGCTCGATCTGGATATCGCCGCCAAGCGTAATCCTCGGGGTGCCGTCTGCGGATCGAACAGGCTCATTGACTCCAGCCTTGATGGATGTTTTTGTCTTGACTACCTTGAATGGGTATACTCGGCGGTGCTCAATAAGTCCACCCTCTGCGCTTCTTGCAGATACGATGGTGCCGTTCTTGAGCACGATGTACCGAGGAGATACGACAGGAGTGAATCGCAGCGCAAAGTCCCCGTCTTCAACCGACTGGAACCGAAGCCCACTTACATCTGTCCTGTCGCTCATACCGTCAGAAAAGATCATGGCTGCAATCGGCTCTGGCACAACGATGTCTCGACCAGGCGTAAAGGTAAGGGTCTTTGGGGCCTTCTCCTTCTTGCCAAACCTGGCGATGCCCTCTTCGCTGTTCATGTATGCATTGGCAAACTCTTCACCGAACTGCTGTGCGAGAGCCGCCCTTGACTCTTCGACGCGTGCGTTCCTGGCTTCGATGATCTTAGCCGCCTCTTCAGGGAACGCGACGCTTACTGGCTTATCTCCCTCGACGTAGATCTGCACAAGCTTCCCCTTGACTGCGTCGTTTAGTCTATTGACAGAGTCAATGACTCGGTCCATCTCTACGTTGGCTTCGTCTCGAGCAGCGCCGGTCTCTGTCCTTGATCGGTACTGCACATCAGTACGAAGCTGGATTGGTGAGCCAAACTCGCTGCGGTTCTCAAGCGGTGTGAGCTTGTACGGCTTTGAGTTAAACTGGTTGAGGTGTCGCGGGATGTCTAGCATGCCGTCAGCCAGGAACCCGATGTCGCTGGTCAAGAACCTCTCAAGCGCACGGCTCATGGCAAGTGACATCTTCACTGCCTCT
>JACCDW010927940.1_pt1 | contig 13656 bp, 7 predicted proteins | sample 7449781 | NCBI WGS metagenome assembly JACCDW01 (sample SAMN15323449, study PRJNA562643) | freshwater metagenome | isolation source: river surface water | place: USA:Blue River Watershed | collected 2017-08-18 | reverse complement strand
AGCGAAGTCGAGAAGAGCAACATAAAGTTGAGTTATTTATCCATCGAATTCAATGAAGAATGAAAAATGGTAAATGAAATGGAATAATTGAAGAAGGGAAGAATTGAGAAATGGATGAATGAAATGGAGAATTACGCTTTCCGATTTCACCTCCCGCTCTCCGAGGGAAGTCGAGGAGAGCGATAGAAAGCGGGGTTATTTATCCATCGAATTCAATGAAGAATGAAAAATGGTAAATGAAATGTAACAATGTAAGAATTGAAGAATTGAGAAATTGATGAATGAAATGGAGAATTATGCATTCCGATCTCAACTACCGCTCTCAAAGCGAAGTCGAGAAGAGCAACATAAAGTTGAGTTATTTATCCATCGAATTCAATGAAGAATGAAAAATGGTAAATGAAATGTAACAATGTAAGAATTGAAGAATTGAGAAATAGATGAATGAAATGGAGAATTATGCATTCCGATCTCACCTACCGCTCTCCGAGTGAAGTCGAGATGAGCGATAGAAAGCGGGGTTATTTATCCATCGAATTCAATGAAGAATGAAAAATGGAGAATGAAATGTAACAATTGAAGAAGGGAAGAATTGAGAAATGGATGAATGAAATGGAGAATTACGCTTTCCGATCTAAATTACCACTCTCCAAGCGAAGTCGAGAAGAGCGATAGTATGTTGTTCAATCAAATCATCTCACAATGCAAAGTGCTTTCACATTCGAATTATACTGAAGAATATAGTATCCAGAAAGTAGATTTTCAGAAGGAATGGAAAATGATTGTGTTTCAATAATGCTCGACAATATGAGATCTCCTTGTAGATTCATTATGCTATATGGTGTGCCAATTAATGATGGATGAACTTTCATTATCAATTGATCAGTATGATATGAAAAATGGATATCATCTTCTATTGCTTTATTTGAAATACTCGTATTGCCTCCTTGCAAATATGTTTCAAGAAGAGTTGAAAGATCCAATGCATGGACTGCAGGATTGATCTCTAGGAATGATTGGCTGAGTTTTTCATTAGTGCAATATGCAAGTAGTCCATTTTGTGAGGTGATTCCTTCAACTTGATAAAATGGTAGATTAAGAGAAATTTTTCTTTTATTTCCTTCTTGAACTTGTATGCCCTGAAAATCATAAAGTAGATATAGAAAAGGTTGAAGCAATCGTGAATATCCACAAAGAATGATGAGTTTTTTATCTTCGATTGAAGTTGCGCCAGTAATTAACCCACCAATGTCGAGCATAGTTTTCTTTTTGGCTATATAAGTACCTGGTTGTTTGGGGAGGACATAAACTATTGATTTTTGGGTGGTCCACATTTTTGAAAACAATAGTATGCTATCCCCAATTACCGTCATTGCTTCACAATCAAAATCTGTTGTATTCGCCGCTTGAGGACCTGCAATGATTTGATCTTCATATGAGAACCGAATTGTATCAATTATGATAATTCCTTTAAGAACATCCTCTTTTTTTGCTCTCAGAATATGTAAATCGGTTCTATTACCAGCTGCATTATTCCCTATATCAGCCAAATAGAAATATGTACCATCAAATGACATATCTTCCCATTCGATATTCTTGGACCCTTTGAGAGGAAATGCAGTGTATCCAATATCCTTTACTGAACATCTATAGAGATTTATATCTGAATCATCATTATGTGTCCAAATAGAATCTCCATCAAGAATAAGCCCCGATGTTTCATTGAGAATGCTTGGTAAACTCTGAGATTTTACAGGAGTAATAGCATAAGCAGGATATATACAAGAACCATCATTGATTGTTGCTGAAGGGTTATAATTACTTCCAAGTGGATCAGTGCATCCTCTGATTTGTGCTTTTGCGATATGAGCACTAAGCATACAGACAATGTGCAATATCAACAACATTGTATTTCTCATAATAATAACACTTCCATTATTTTTATCGAGTAAAAAGATATGTTCTCAATCGGCCATTTATGATTGGCAAGATGTATTATTTATCAATAACTTGCTAACTTGATACTGATTTCTGTGAGTATGTCATGAATTCATATATCCTATTTATCTGCATAGTGACTTGTCATCTATTTGCATCTGCACAAGATTTCAAGATTGGTCATATGCAAAGCACTGAACTCTATTCGCTCTTGGGTGAATCAATGTCTGCAAGTACAGAGCAATATGATTCTACATGCATCATAGATACAAAAAACTCCATTCGGGTGTACATGTACTGCGCATTCAAACACGCAATGGATTGAATGTCGCAACAATCATGATTCAATAATTATTGTCTTTTATTTTACAGAAATGAACATGAATGCATTCTATGCTTTATTCACAACATATTATCATGAAATCAAGTTTGCCTTGATGTTTTCAGCTTTGAATATACTCTGGATGATTGGAGAAAAGCTGGCTGGTCTGCATGATGTGAACATAGCTGATCATGCTTATTATACAAATTTCTTTGCTATTCCTTCAATATTGATGTATGCTATTGCTATGTATCAAAAGCAAACAGAACTTGGTGGGACGATGAATTTTAAACAAGGGTTCATGTCCGGACTCGGTATTACGATGATAGTAACTGCATTAACACCAGCAATTCAATTTATCATCCATACTATTATCACTCCTGATTACTTTTCAAATGTCCGTGCTTTTGCAATCAATGAGGGAATGAAACCAGAGGTGGTTTATAGTCATTTCACTCTTAATAGTTATATCTTACTCTCGGTGTTTTCTGGATTTGCATATGGCATTTTTACTACTATCTTCACTACAATAATGGTTCGTTATATCAGGATGAAACGATGAGATTTGTTCTTATATTTCTCCTTGCCGTGATTTCACTTCGAGCACAAGAAAGACCTTTCGGCATCATTACATCTTCGGAATGTGAACAATTGCGTTCAAAACATGAATATGCACAACTTATTGCAGGTATTCATGCATCGGCAAAACAGGGAATCCCAACCGGAAATCAAATTACAACTGATAGAAGAGTACGAGCTGGAATCGCAAAAAATGCAGCATTCATAGCATATCTGAATCGTACCCTGAAGAATGATACATTGGCAATGCTTCCTTTGCAAGAGCGCGAAGTACTCATCAATAAAACTTTGACTATTCTTAGGGAAAGTCAGACTAATATTCCACAACTCTCCATCACCACCCCAAATGCTTATGAAGATTGGCAATGGCATTCAAAAGAATTTATAGACCTACTTTCAGCTTATGATTTGCTTCGTGGTATTACCGATATTCCTGTAGTGAGTCTTGATTCCATCGAAAAAAGACTTGCATTATTTGCAATCACTTTTCACAGAGAAGCCACGAAATCAATATTTGGTTTAACATTTTTTGGAACAGTACGCAATAATCATGCACTCATGACAGCCGGTGCAATTGGCATGGCTGGAGTGATATTGAGAGATTATAAAAGTGTCATTCCAGAAGATCAGCCAACTTTTTGGTTGAATACGGCATTGAATGCAATTGATGATATCATGTTCACTGGCAGTCAAGCTCAATCGAGTAAGGATGGAAAAGCTGGATATGCTGAAGGACCTCACTATTATCGATATGCAATGCTGAATATGCTCCCATTTTTTCGTGCATTAAATCACACACATGCAGATACAATATTCATCATCAATCAAAAATCAATTCGACATCCCTATTATGATCCTCGTTTTATTAATTGCACAAAATGGCTAACATCAATATTGCAACCAGATGGAACATATCCAGCGCTCGGAGATACATTTCTCGGCATGGGATTTCCTGAACTCGCATTAACAGGTGATTCTAGTTTTGTATATCCTTTTGATCCCGAGAATCTTGCATCTCAGCTTAATTCAACAGTGGATATGCGTGCGAATTATTGTGCCTCAATCACTCCTGCGAAATTGACATTCGCAAAAGAACTCATGGTGAATGAAGACGCAGGAGCAATAGTGTATCGCAAGCCTGAATGGTATGGACATATAATCGCTAAGAATGGAAATTCACGCACGGCAGGTGCTGGACATTCGCAATCAGACATGACTTCATTTCTATTGTGGACACATGGAATTCCTATTGTGCTCGACCCCGGATATTTGCAATATTCCATGCGTGATCAAGTTGGCAATGCTTCGCAACACAATGTTATCTTGGTGAATGGACAAGGTCCTCCAAATGGAGCTCCACTTCAACCTGGTGGGGCTGATGCATTTATTCTAGATCATTTCTCAATCCCTGGTTTGGATTATACAATGGTGGAAACATCATATTTAGGCGCTCAAATCAAAAGACATTTTTTCGGCATCGCAGATAGTGTATTTCTCAATATTGATCTATGCACAACTCAAAATCCAGCCACATTCTCGCATCAAGTTCATGGAAATGGGCTTATCAATGGAAATGAGCAATCTGGATTTGCTTATTGGCAGAATAGTGGTCCGAGTACAACGATATCTTGGGAAAGAGATTCTGCAAAAGTTGATGCACTTTGGTCAGCAATTCCATTAGAAACATTCTCATCAGATTCATCCGTGCATGAGGAAGGATATAGAAAAACAGGATTTCACACTGTATTGAGAACCCATACAAAACCAACCAATTCCGCGATTTTTGCCGGTATGCTTATTCCACGCGCAAGGAATTCCATGAGTTCTATTGTACCAACATTGGTCACAAAAGATATTTCAACTCTTGGCATAGCATTCGATTATACCCCGCAAAGTGGAGCAATGTTTATCGCAAAAACTGATACCGGATTTCGTGAAATATCCGGATGGAGTAGAGCGGATATCGGATTTCAAGCAAAAACCGATGCGCAATGTGCTGGAATTTGGCAAGGACCCAATGAAACAGATTTCGCTCTCTTCATGCATCAGGCTAGTCGCTTCGTGAATGTGGAATCCAACACTGAAATCATAGCTTCAAATAAAAAAACAACATTATCCATTTCTGCTATTGATAATGGTTTTATCCTGTATGCTGGAGATTCATGTACTATCACGCATGATGTTTTGGCTCTTGTTCCTTATGCAGCAAGCGAAGGTTATGTAATCAGAGATGTACAAGGGAATGTCAATACTTGGACACAACAATCCATTTCGATGAAAGGAAAGGGATTTGCCACAATCACTTATGGAAAACCAGTTTCTGTAAAAGAAAAGCATGCGATTGAGTCATATTCAATCATGGCAGGAAATACTCTGCAAGTGCCACTCAATTGGATAACACAGAATCCTATGCTACGCATAACCAATCTGGCAGGTAGAGAAATAGTATCTGATGAACTAGGAAGTGGTTTGCATATGGCAAATATTAATACAAATAGCCTAAAAAGTGGATTATACTTTGTCATGATCAGAGATGGTATTCGATCAAAACAATGCATAATCCACATAGATGTATAACTTATCCACAAGGGTGGAAAAGATTGGGGGAATAAATTTTCTTTATGCAGCATTTGCCTTATGTCTGTGGGACTCATTTTTACTATTTTTGTCAATTCAAAATTTGGGGTAATTCCCAATTTTTCAATCGATTAACAATATTTTCAGATATAAAATCAGGAAACCCATGAAAAGGCTTCTATTTCTCTGTATGATGCTTGGCATTTCCGCTTTAACGGCAATTGCTCAGCCTACTTATCCGAGTGCATATAATCTTGGATCCGGTTCATATACATTTACTGATTGGGCCAATACAAATGCTGCTGGAACATATCCACCGAATATGATATTTCATAGATATGGTATCACGGACGGTCAACTTGCAACTCCGGAAAGCATTGATTATATCTTAGGCTATGCTCAAGCCTCTGGAATCAAGATAAATGGTTTAGGCGCGAATGGAATAGAATTTGTCAATTCTTCTGCAACACAATCTGTTGGAATGGCCGTTGTAGCATTGAATACTACTAATAGAAGTTCATTGAAAGTCTCATTCACTGCAGGATTTACAGCATGGAATGGAACTGCTCCTACTCTGGCACCATTTAGAGAATGGGCTTTACGTCTCCAATATCGAATTGGAGCTGGTACTTGGACTGACGTTGTTGATGGACTAGGTTTTCCCGTCGAATTTACAACAGCGGGGAAAGCAGTTGGTTCAACACAAACATTTACTAATATTTCTTTGCCAATTGCGGTAGAGAATCAACCGCTCGTATATGTTCGATTAAAATATTTCTGGGCTAATGCACCGCTTGGTGGAGGTTCACGTCCGCAAGTAAGATTTGATGATTTGACAATTTCTAGTCAAGCTGCAAGTATAGTCCCAGAAAAATTGGCGATTGCATCGTTGGTTCCATCAACACCATCATCAACTTCTACATTTGATGTAACAGTTCAAGCCCAAAATAATGCAGGTTTGAGTGGAAATGTAAATCAAAATACCAATGTAACTTTATCTCTTCAAGCAGGAAACGGTACATTATTAGGAAATTTGACTGGAACTATTCCATCTGGACAAAACTCGGTAACAATTTCTGGTGTTCGCTACGGAACCGTTGAAAATGGCGTTCAAATCAAAGCAAGTGTTTCTAGTGGAATGATATTAACAGATGCAATCAGTGCGCCATTCAATGTTGTGCAGGGTGCTACTGCAATATCCGCAATTAATCTTGTTGATAAAGTTCATATCAATAAGCCACTTCGTCCATTCACAATCAATGCTGTTAAGCCTGATACTACAATTGATGCAGGTTACTTGGGAACTGTTACAATCGCTCAAACCGGAGGTCCGGGAATTGTTTCTGGTACATTAAGCAAATCTTTTGTAAATGGTGTTGCATCTTTCAATGATATCCGTTTCTCACAAGTTGGTACTTATACATTTACAATCACCGGGACGAATCTACCGGCAATCAATCACACTGTGAAAGTTGCACCAGCTTTGACAATGACAGAAATGATTGTCCCAAGATTAATCAAATCGAATGTTGCGAATGATCGAGTTCCAGCTTTTGCATTAGTGAAGTTTGACAATCTCATGCCGAATACTCAGTATCGTTATATCACTGGTGCTGTCACTTCAAGTGCACCATCAGCAACAATAGGTGGTGGAAATAATTACCATTATGATGCAACGACTGGTACCTATTTGTACAGTTCTAATAGAACGCTTGCATCAACAGCAAGTCCTGCGACAAATTCAACATTTGTCACAGGTCCGAATGAAACTTCAAGAGTTGTTTGGTTGAATTTGGTACCAACAAGTAATGCGGCATTTGCTGCGAATGCAACAATGTATTGGAGAGTCATTATGAATGATCATCCAATCATAGGATATCAAGCAGATACAATGCATACTACCAGCTTCACTACTCCAATCAATCTTGGTGCAGGCGCTGGTGATGCCACAGGAATTTATGATTCTCAGAGCGGTTTAGCTCAAAGAACATTTGTATTGCTGTATGATAATGAAGCAGGAACAGGTCGACCAATTTCCAGTGCACATGTGCAAGATGATGGAACATTGAGTGATACTGTCACCTTTGCTCAATTCTTTAAGAATCTAGACAATGTTCCTACATCATGGGCAACAATCATCCCAAATAATTTTCCTGGTGGTGTGAAGCGGATTGAGCATCGTGATATGCAAGGTAATCTCGTAAAACATTGGACAGATATTGATGGTATTTGGGCAGGTGTAAATACTATCTATCCAAATAGAGGAAGCAATGCGATTGATTTCAAGACTCCTCAACTCACAATGCTTACTCCAAATACAAATCAAATTCATTGCCAGGGAAAGCCCGTGAATATTACATGGACTTCTCGTGGAGTTGATAAAGTGAATATTGAATATGCATCTGGCTATTCAACAGGTAATACATATTATGAGATTAGATATAATACAAATTCAACACCTTCATCATTTGTTTGGGTACCAAATGACTTCAAAGACTCAAGTACAAATATGAGCTTGCGCATCACGGATGCAGAACATCCCACAGCGCAATCAGAAATAAAGCCAATGACAATATTCTTGCCACCAGTTGTACAGATTCAGCCAAAATCACGTAATACGTGCATTGGTGATACAGTGACATTATATGCAACTGCGAGTGGTACCTCTGTGAAATATCAGTGGTATAAAGATTATAGTCCACTGATTGGATCAACTTCTCCAATTCTATCTTTCACAGGAATTCGTGAAACAGAGTCTGGGCTCTATCATTGCATAATGACTGGACTTGCGCCATGTGATGCAGTTTCTTCAGATACTGCTGTATTATATATCAATAGACCAATTGAGGTCTTAAGACAACCTGAAAGTAAAGTTGTCAGCAAAGGTTCTACTGTTTCTTTTGAAGTTTCTGCAAATGCGAATTATGTAATTGCATATCAGTGGAAGAGAAATGGCGTCGACATGCAAGATAATATGCGTATCAGTGGTGCGCAATCTCCAAATCTCGTGATACGTGAGGTTGATGTAAATGACACTGCAGATTATACATGCCTAGCAACAGGTCCTGGTAATTGTGGTTTCATAGTTTCAGAACCGGCAAAACTTAGTGTTTTAACCGTAGGTATAGTTAGTTCACCTGAAGATATTTCTGTTTGTGAAGGAAGCCTAGCACGTTTCAATGTAAATGCACAAGCTTCACCATCCGGAACAGGTTTGGCATATCAGTGGTATAAAAATGGTGCAAAGATAGATAGTGCTACGATGGGATATTATGAATTAGCAAATGTGAAAAATTCAGATGCTGGACAATATTCCGTAGAAGTTTCTGCTACAGGAAATATTGTCGGAAAAGCAATGGCAATTTCAGCACCTGCTACTTTGACTATCAAGCAATCTTTGGCAATAACCACTGAACCTGATGCTGTAAAGCAAGGTTGCTTTGGTGATACATTACGCGTCAGCGTTTCTGCAACAGGAAGCAATGTGAAATATCAATGGTATTCGAATGGCGCAGCTTTGGCAGGTGAAACAGGATCTACATTCACAAGAATTATTGACAGCACCACACTTCCAATAGAGAAAGATTATATCTGTATAGTTACTAGTGATTGTGGTTTTGACACAACGAATACTGTAAAGTATATATCACTTCCAATCACTTCATTGACCAGTACTTATCCAAGTGAGGGAATCAATGTCGATTTTGGAAAAGATTATACATTCACTGCAACAGCAACAGGAAGAAATCTTAAGTATAAGTGGTTTAAAAATGGTGTTGAAATACCAGGTGCAAATCAAGCATCATATACTTTGGTTAATGCCACTCGTGCAGATCAGAATTCGAAGTATAAAGTTGAAGTCACAGGAGATTGTGGCACCATCACATCCAAAGACATTAATGTAACTGTGGTAGGTCCAGCTAGCATTGATGATGAATCAACAGCTTGGATGCTTAATAGCAAGCCAAATCCGAATAATGGCGATATGACCATTCAATTTGCGGTTACAAAACCAGGCATGACATCAATCTTTATTCGTGATGCGATTGGTCGTGAAATTGCTCGATATGATGCTGGTATGATGGATATCGGCAATTATGAACATGCATTCTCATTACAGAATGTGGCATCCGGTTTGTATTATGTGTCAATGCAACAAGCGGGTCAAACAATCACTCGTTCGATGACAATCATCAAATAATATTGATTATTCTATTCATGCCCTGCTTTCATACAGAGAGTAGGGCATTTTTATATCTATGGAATTATTCCCACCTGAAATAGAAATCATTCGCAAACGCGTCAAACGCTTATCACTCAAAGTGCGAGCGGAGGATGAGCGTATCATATGCACGATTCCATGGTATGTCACAAAAGCCGATACACTTGAGTTCATTCAAAAGAATAGACCTTGGATTGAAAAGCAAAAGCAGAAAATACGACAGCTTCGCTCGATGCATATTCATCGTGAGCCGGGTTCTCTTCTGTATATGGGTGAATCATATCGAGTGGTTTCTGTTCCTAGTGCAACAAATCTTGGCATTGTTAATCATGCAGAGAAGATCATCATCAGTTCCATCAATGTTGATGATGTTTCGCAAAGGAAAGAATGGTATCGACTGCAAGCATATGAAGTTCTTCCACCAATGATTCATGAATCTGCCAAACTGCATGGATTTGCATTCAAGAAAATCAGTATCAAGCATCAAAAATCAAAATGGGGAAGTTGCTCAATTGATGGTTCATTGAATTTCAATGCCAAGATGATGCTCACACCTGAACATGTGATTCACTATCTCATCATTCATGAACTAGCACATACAAGAGAGTTTCATCATGGTGAAAAGTTCTGGCAACTTGTTGAAGCATGCTGTCCGAATTATCTTGAAGCAGAAAGATATTTACGTACGACGGGACGAATTCTAGAGATATAAAGTGAGAAATGAAGAATGGGAAATGAAATGGAGAAATGTAAGAATTGAAGAATTCAGAAATGCAAGAATGAAATGGAGAATAAAGTATGGAAAATGAGATTTTACATTTAGGAATTAATATATACCCCGAATAAACAAGCAGCTCTCCGAGCGAAGCCGAGGAGAGTGGTACCCAAATATTTGATCCCTCTAGGGTAAGCATACATCACAAAAGCTCCGGAGCGTTATTTCGATAATGAAAAAACATCAGCCCTATCAGTGGGCGGAAGTGAGTGTCATATTCTAAAAAATAAATGCAAATCGTTACAATTTCATGAAACTTTTGTCAATACGTCGTCGTTAACAAATTCAACTGTACAATTTTCTATCGAAGAATATATGAGATCATTCTTTCTGACACTTTGGTGTGTTTTTACCACTTGTTTTTCAACATATGCCCAATTGGACACCAATAACCGTGGTCCTATTGTGTATGGTACACTTGTGGAAGCAAAGTTCGGAATCATCACTATCAAAGAAGTTTTGCAAGATGGCACTTCGATTGATCGTGAAATAGCCTACAACACTGATACTGAAATTGGTGGTTGTTCGATTGATAGCGTGCAAAAAGGTGTTATAACATTGGCAATGTTGGAAAATCTCGATGTATTTCCGCCATTTGCTCAGCTTATCAAATTTGATGGTTGCATAGCTCATATTGATGTTATGTCTGTTATTCTTGCTAAGTCAAATTCTTCGATTGAAACAAGAAGTACCACAGAATCAATATATGGTCCTATAGGTACAACAATCACATATACAATTGATAGTGTATCACAAGTATATTCTTGTGATGGAAAGCCATTAGAATTGAGTGAAATCGCAATTGGTGATACCGTATATATTCGTTCTTCAGGAAATAGTCAAAATCCATATGCTTCAACCATTCAAGCGCTTAATGATTGCATACAAACTTCACAAATGGAAGGCACATTAATTGCACTTGAAGATTCAGCCATTATCGTGAAATCAGATTATGGTGCTGATACTCTACGAATTGCAATTGATCCAAGTTATATCATGAATTGGATTCCAGGGGACACAACATTTCTTCTGCCATTCTATGGCTGCGATGGTTCACAAATCTCAAAGAACGATCTGAAATCAGGAATGAAGATATCTGTATCGTACATTATCTCTCCTAGACGCGGTCTCTTCTTGCAATATGCTTATCTCAAGGAAAATTGTCCTATCCATGTTAGTGGTATGATAAATTCTATTAATGGTGATACAGTAGTCATCGGAATTTATGGTCAAACGACAACTATTGTTTTGACTGAAGAAACCGAATTAACCAATTGCAAAAGAGAAATCATCACAAAAGATAAACTCAAAGAAGGACTTGGGGTGGATGGTCTTGCTATTGAGAAGAATGGGTTGAATATCGCACTCAAATTATCCATTATCGATGATTGTCCATACTCTTTCCAAGCAGATGGTAAGATTGAATTCATCAATGATACAGCTTTTAAAATAGTAACCAAAGATCCGGTGAATGGTGGTAATTATGCTGAAATGGAGCTCGCAATTGATTCTGCAACAGTTGCTGTTGATTGTATGAATCTCCCAATCAGTGTAAGTGCAGTCATTGCTGGTTCTTATGTGAATGTACTCTATCGTATGAGTGGGCCAAAGCGCATTGCAGACATGATCATTGTTTTTGATCCATGCAATACGAATTATATCAGTGGTGTGATTGAATCTATTACCGGCAATACCATTGTTGTGAAAACGGATCGTGGAGATATGCGTAGTGCTGACTTCAATGATGCATCATCAATCGTGAATTGCCGCGGAGAGGTATTCACACCGAATTCTTCCGTGATTGGTTCGCGCTTTGATGGCATGACAACAGATGTAGGTAATGGAGGTTTCATCCTCAATGCCACTATTTACACAAATTGCCTAGAATATGATTATGTGTCAGGTACTATTTCCAAAGCAAGCGATTCATTGATTACTGTTATGACTTCCGGCGGTTCAAAGGATGTATATGTCTATGAAAATGGAAGTATGATTGTCAATGAAGTTGGACAACTTGTTGATATAAATGACTTGACATTTGGAAGAAAGGTTTGTCTTATTGTTGACAAAACATATTCAATTCTTTTACAAGGCATTGTGGACATTACATGTGAGAATGGTGTTCGCGACAATTCCGATGGATTGATGGTAATGGGAACAATTCAAGATGTTTCAAATAATGAACTCAAGGTTGTGACTAATAATGGTATCATGCAATTTGCTATAACACCTGCCACACAAATGATGGATGAAACGCGCAATACTCTTCAAGCCAGTGCGATGTCTCCTGGAAGTGAGGTACGCATTATGACAAAGAGTCATAATAATGAACTCAAACCTATTGCATCAACCGTAGTTTTGATGAGTACACTGAGCGTAGATGAACAAGAATTGCCTACATCACAATTGATGGTATATCCAAATCCTGCAAATTCAGTTGTAACATTTGGTGGAATGGATTTTGATACAATTACCATTTCGACAATGCTTGGTCAAACAGTTGCAGAGCTCAAGAATGTGCATACATTTGATGCATCATCACTCGTGCCCGGAGCATATATGGTTCGTGCTTCAAAATCAGGAAGAACATCCGTTACAATGATGCAAATAACTAGATAATTACTTTGATAGTGATTGTTTAAGAAATATACCCTGACACCTTACCCCCCCACAACAACAAAAGGAGTGTACTCAATTGAGGCACTCCTTTTTTTATGAGTGTATGATATGAAAAGAGTAGATGGATGTGCTATCAATGATGAACTACTACAGTAGGTTAGCGTTTATCATCATAATCAGTTTCAACTTCCCCCATCAGTTCATTACTGATTGTATCCGGAATGTCAAAATCAAGTGTTATCGGTTCAAGCATTCCTAATACCATGCTTTCAACTGGTATTAATGAAGTATTTCCATCGATGTTTGAATCGTAATCTTGTTCATTCTGAGTTGGGGAAGTAATTGTCTGATTTTTCAATTGATCCGATGAAAAACGACCACATATTTTTACGCCGGAATTTTCAGAAAGATATGTCGAAATTTCATCATCAGTCCAGCCAGTAAAATCCATAATTGTTTTGTCACATGTATCGCAATGCCTACCACCTGATTGCGGTGTCATAGAATCCCAGTTTTCATGACATGGGTTGGATATGTATGGTTTGGACATGTGGAGGGTTAAGAAAGTGTATGATTAATTATGATTATAACCATGTATTCTGGTTAATAGAACTTTTTTCCAGT
>JACCDW011349895.1_pt1 | contig 13663 bp, 13 predicted proteins | sample 7449781 | NCBI WGS metagenome assembly JACCDW01 (sample SAMN15323449, study PRJNA562643) | freshwater metagenome | isolation source: river surface water | place: USA:Blue River Watershed | collected 2017-08-18 | reverse complement strand
GTGCAATACAGAATTCAATCCCTTAAAGTAGCCTAGCTAAACCGTCCAACTATTGGGGGTCAGTTCATGCGTGCTCGGTTTTTTTATGTCGATTCTCTTTGCTTATACGGCGCCATTCGTCGCGCAGCGATGTAAGCCGTGTTCGCCTACCTCACCTCGCGCGCTAACGAAGGGGAGCTACCCCCCAGAACGCAACTGACGCAACTTAATGAAAGCCATGGCCGCCATCACCGCGTCATTCAAAGCGTCGTGCGCCTCACGCACAGGCAAATCCAAATCCGACATCAACGTGGCAAAACGCAAATCGATGTTGGGATTGGTCTGCTGCTCATAAGGCAGCATCTGGCGAAACTTGTGGTCGTAGTACATCGCCGAGACTTCGATCTTGGGCTGTGGCAAGCCCTGACCCAAGAGCGGCCAAATCGCACGGTTGAGCATGGCCACATCAAACTCTAAAAAGTAGCCCACCAAAGTACGACTACCGATGAAACGCATGAGCTGCTTCATGGCTTCATCTGCGGGCAAACCTTGGGCCACATCTTGGCCTCGCAAACGGTGAATGCGCACGCTGTCAGCAGACACGCCGCGCTCGGGGCGCACCAACACTTCAAAGCGTTCGCTGGTCATGATTTTGTTGCCCACGATGCGCACCGCGCCGATGGAGATGATTTCATCCGAGCTGACGTTCAAGCCCGTGGTTTCGCAGTCCAACGACACCCATTCATTGGGCGGTGGGGCCTCAAACATGAAACGAAACTCGGGCAGGCCGAGGTGATAAATCAACCATTCGCGCTTGATCGAACGCCACCACTGCAAAGGAGAAAGAAACGAAATCATCACAGGGTGTCAAGTTTGAAACGGCTGCGCAACAAGGCTTTGAAATGCTTCACCACACCCAACGCGTCTTTGAGCAAATCCCGCTCCAAGGTCGAGAGTTTGCCGACGTTGACCAAGCCCGACACCTCGCGCTGCGTTTCCATTTCAGTCACGCCGGCTTTGAGCTTCAAACCCATCAAGAAATGCAAGCTCTGCGTGAGGTCTGCACCCAGCGCTGGCGTGATGATGTTGCGCGCCACCAAGGTTTCGATGCGCGCTGTGGTGCTGGTCTCTTGCAAATGCTCGGCCAAGGCCAAGCTGCGCACGCCGTGCACCAACGGGAAGATGCCCTCTTTCTTGAGGTGCAAACCTTGTTGGTCATCCAGCCCTAGCAAACGGTTCCACCAACCTTGGCTATTGCCAAAGGCGTCAATCGATGCAGCAAAGCGCGCCAACATGGCATCGTTGTCTGTGGCCAAGCGTTGCAACACGAGCTGCGCATCTTGCAACAGGTGCACATCGCCACACACGGCATGTGCATCCAAGAAGATGGCCAAATTCATCAAGCTGTTGGCATCGGGCATGAGCAACCACTGCTTCACCATCTGCCCAAAGTCATAGGCGGTCTTGCGCCACATGGGGTTGTTCACCATGATGTGGCCCGGACACTCGGGATAGCCAAAAGCCGTCAAAGCATTGGAGAAGTCTTGGCAAATCGCTTCGAGGTTGTCGGGCGGCGTGTAGCCATCACGCAAGATCAGGCCGTTGTCTTGGTCGGTCTTGAGCAACTGCTCGCCACGCCCTTCGCTGCCCATCACAAACAAGCAACTATTCGCCACCAAATCGGCGGGCGCTATCAGCTGCCAGGCACGCTCAAACAAACGCGCGTTCAGGTCTTGTACCAAACGCGCAATCAAACTCACACGCGTGCCACTACGGTACAGCGTGGTGACCATGCGGGTGATTTGCGCAGCCGCTTGCGCCAAGCCGTCGATGCCTGTGGCGGCCTCGACCTGCACCGTGATAAGGTGGGAGTGGTTGGACAAGAAGCTGAACAAATCCAAGGCTTCCAATACGCCCACGACATGGTCGCCATCCATCACGACCAAGCGGTGCACACGGTGACGTTGCAACAGAGCCAAGGCATCGCCCACTTGGTCAGACGGACGCACGGCAATGATTTGGAAGTTGGCGAGGTCGCCTATTTTTTGCTGCTCTAGCGGCGTACCGTTCAAGATGGCGCGTTGCAAGGTCGAGGCGGTGAACACGCCCACGCGCTCGGGCGTGACGTTGCGGTCGCGCACCAACACACACTTGGTGCGTTGCGCTTGCATGACCTTCACTACCGACACCACATCGGCATCCATCTCCACAAAGTGGGCGGGGCGCACAAAGGCTTCGTCCACCCGCGACAGCGTGAGTGACTGCAACTCATGCTGGCTTTGTCGTTGCGACAGCGCGGTAAGTTTGTTGCTCAGGTCTGAAAACAGCAAGGCACCAAACGTGGCGTTGCTGGCAATCAAATCGGTCACGGTTTTGCGTGCCAACTGATAGGCCACCACCTCTTCTTGCGCCACAAATTTGTCGCTGGTTTTACCCGCCACCAAACCGCGGCCGTCAAAGGTGTCGTCGGGTCCGTACGTGGTGATGACTTCGTCGCCGTCGTACTGCGTGACAAAGCCTTTGATGATGACAAACAGATGCGTAGGCGCTGTGCCCACCTCCAGAATCACGTCCCCTTCGGGGTGATAGACCACGTCCACACTGTCGCGCACCAAGCGCTGTTGGTCAGGCGTTAAGCAGTCAAACGGGGAGGCAGAGAAATTAAAAGCGTTGGGCATAAGGCATTGTCAGGGCAATGCCCTGATTCAACGCTTGACGCCTTGCTGGATGCTTGCAGCGGCATCCCAGGCGTGGTCAAACCATTGATCTCCGTCAAGGTAAGCCCGCATCATGGGCAAGGCATCCAAACCCCAGAACACTTTGTCATCGACACAGAAAGTAGGCACGCCAAACACGCCACGCGCGATGGCCTCTTCGGTGTTGGCTTTGAGCTGCTCTTTCACCTCTGGCGCGTCGACTGAGCGTTGAGGTCCGAGTTGTTGCATCAAGGCCTGCAAGCGCTGAGCATCATCGGCAGGTGCACCGCCCTGCCACACATGGTTGAAGATGGTTTCGCACACATAGCGGTTGGGCTCGCCGTCTGAGCTGCACGCCACGGCCAAACGCAACAACGCCAAGGGATTGAACGGGTGAGACTTGGGCATGTCCAAGGTCACGCCCAATTGCTTGGCTTGCCACAGCACTTGTCGATAGGTCCACTCTCGCTTGCCTGGTATTTCAGCAGGCCCAAGTTGTCCGTTGTGTTTAAGCATGGCTGCAAACAACACGGGCTTGTAAACCATGCGATAGCTCACGCCCATCAAACTTTGGGGCAAGGCCTCAAAGGCGAGATAGGCGTAAGGCGAGATGAAGTCGAGGTAGCAGGTGATGGTTTTCATGGCGTACATCTTTCAGGTTTCAAAGCCCCACAGCGCAACGGCAATTTATATTGCTGCGTGGGCTGCCAAACGTTCACCAATCAGTTGCCACACGGCACGTTTGTCGTCGGCGTTACGCTGGCCCCAACCGCCGATTTCGTCTAGCGTGCGCCAGCAACCTTCGCAATACGTGGTGTCGTCCGACATGCGGCAAATCGAAATGCAAGGCGATGGCGGCACGTCGTCGCTTTGCAACACGCGTTTGGCTTGCGCGGCTAAGCGCAAGTCAGCCGACGTGAGGTCTTGAGATTTGGGGGTGAGTTCGCTTCCACACATGGCTTGCATTGTCAGCGAACGTCTTGCCTCAAGCGCCGCGCTTGTTCAAAACCGCGCGTGACACCAGGGAATTGGGCTTGCGACCCAAGGATTCACTGATGAACACGCCCGCGTCAATGAGCTTGTCAAGGTCAATGCCGGTCTCAATGCCCATGCCGTGCATCAGGTAGACCACGTCTTCGGTGGCCACATTGCCCGTCGCCCCTTTGGCGTAAGGACAGCCACCCAAGCCGGCCACCGACGACTGAAAATTCCACACGCCCATTTGCAAGGCGGCCAAGGTGTTGGCCAAGGCTTGGCCATAGGTGTCGTGGAAATGGCCAGACACATCGTTGAGTGCGTAGTGCTTGAGCGTGGCCTCCATCGCGGCTTGCACTTTGCGCGGCGTCGCCACACCAATGGTGTCCGCCACATCGACGCGTTGAATGCCAATGCCCTTCATCAAACCCGCCAAGTAACCCACACGCTCTGGCGCAATGTCGCCCTCGTAGGGGCAACCCATGGTGCAGCTCATCGCGCCGCGCACGGCGATACCCGCGTCGCGTGCGGCCTTGACCACAGGGGCGAATCGCTCAATGCTTTCGGCAATCGAGCAGTTGATGTTCTTTTGACTAAAGGCTTCGCTGGCCGCACCAAACACGACGATTTCATCGGGTTTGGTTTTCAACGCGGCTTCAAAGCCTTGCAAATTCGGTGTGAGCACCGAGTAGCGCACATCGGGCTGGCGGTGAATGCCCGCCATCACCTCGGCGTTGTCCGCCATTTGCGGCACCCATTTGGGCGACACAAAACTGGTGACTTCAATTTCATTCAAACCCGCCGCTTGCAAGCGATGCACCAGCTCCACCTTGACGGCGGCAGGCACAGGTTGCTTTTCGTTTTGCAAGCCGTCGCGAGGCCCAACATCAATCAGCTTGATACGACGTGGCAAATTCATGGACATGGTTAAACCTTCAATTTCAAAAGCTCTTCGCCTTCGGCCACTTGGTCACCCGGCGCATAGAGCAGCTCCAACACTTCACCATCCGCAGGCGCGGCAATGGTGTGCTCCATTTTCATCGCTTCCATGACCGCCAACGGCTGACCGGCCTTGACTTTGTCACCTGCGGCAACCGCAAACGACACCACCTTGCCGGGCATGGGCGCTGTCAAGCGGCCGCCGGCCTCTTGCGCTTCGCCGGCATGGGCCAAAGCGTCGACCACGGTGATGCGTGTGGCGCCTTGTGGCGCAAACACATGGGCCACATCTTCGTGGCCTTGTGTTTCGTGGAACACCTGCACTCGGGCTTGCTGCTGAGCAAAGCTGATGTGCAAGGCATCGCCGTCTTCGCGGAAGGCCAAGACGCCCGACACATCGCCATCGGCATCCGCCACGTTCAACTGCAAGCTGCCGTCATGGGCATAGGTCAACACGGCATTGTGAGACGCGCCATGAAACACAAAGCCAAAGTTGCGCGTGGCCACGCCATACGCACGCCAACCATCGCGGCTGCTGAAGGGGTCGTTGCCTTTCAACGCTTCTTCGCGGTGCAAAGTATTGGCCACCACCGATGCCGCGGTGAGCGCGAGGCCCAAAGGCTCTTGCGCAAACAAGGCTTTTTCTTCACGTTGAATCAGCGCCGTGTCGAGCTTGGCCGTGGCGAATGAATCGGTGCGAATGATGTGGCGCAAGAACTGCACATTGGTCGTCAAGCCCACGATACGGGTTTGCGACAGGGCTTCATCCAAACGCGCCAACGCTTGCTCGCGCGTGTCGCCGTGCACGATGAGCTTGGCCACCATCGAGTCGTAAAACGGGCTGATGCTGTCGCCTTCGCGCACGCCGTCGTCAATGCGAACGCCCGCATGTGTATCGCTAGGCAACGCAAAGCTGCTGCACTTGGGCTTGCGGTACACCGCCAAGGTGCCGGTGGCGGGCAAGAAATTGTTGTCTGGGTTTTCGGCGCAAATGCGCGCTTCAATGGCATGGCCGTGAATGCGCAAATCGGTTTGCTGCAAAGGCAACGGCTCGCCGCTGGCCACGCGCAGTTGCCATTCCACCAAGTCGAGGCCAGTGATGGCTTCAGTCACGGGGTGTTCCACCTGCAAACGCGTGTTCATCTCCATGAAGAAAAACTTCATGGACTCGGGCTTGTCGTACGCAGTTTGCTCGACGATGAATTCCACCGTGCCTGCGCCCACATAGTTCACTGCTTTGGCAGCAGCCACAGCGGCTTCGCCCATCTGCTTGCGCAAAGCTTCGGTCATGCCGGGTGCGGGCGCTTCTTCCAACACTTTTTGGTGGCGGCGTTGCACCGAGCAATCGCGCTCAAACAAATACACGCAGTTGCCGTGGGTGTCGCCAAACACTTGAATTTCAATGTGGCGTGGGCGTTGCACGTATTTTTCAATCAACACCGCATCGTCGCCAAAGCTGTTGATGGCTTCGCGCTTGCAGCTGGCCAATGCATCGGCAAACTCGGCGCTGCTGTTGACCACGCGCATGCCTTTGCCGCCACCGCCTGCACTGGCTTTGATGAGTGCGGGGTAGCCAATGCGGTCCGCTTCGCGTTGCAGCAAGGCGGGGTCTTGGTCAGCTGCGTGGTAACCGGGCACCAAAGGCACGCCTGCTTTTTCCATGAGTTGTTTGGACTCGGCTTTCAAGCCCATCGCCAAAATGGCAGAGGCTGGTGGACCAATGAACACCAGGCCTGCGGCGGCACATGCCTTGGCAAAGTCTTCGTTCTCGCTCAAAAAGCCGTAGCCTGGGTGCACCGCTTGCGCGCCAGTGTCTTTGGCCGCTTGCAAGATGCGCTCCCAGCGCAAGTAGCTGTCTTTGGGTGCGCTGCCACCGATGTGCACGGCTTCGTCGCACACCTGCACATGTTTGGCTTGTGCGTCGGCATCCGAATACACGGCCACGGTTTTGATGCCCATACGGCGGGCAGTAGCGGCAACACGGCAGGCGATTTCGCCACGGTTGGCGATTAGGATTTTTTTAAACATGACGGTGTGTCTTTCTAAATTCAAGGCAAGGCATGAAATGGCGAAGTATCAAGCGACGTAGGTCACGTCAAAGTAGCCAGTTGGGTTTGCGCTTTTGCAAGAAGGACTGCACGCCCTCTTTGCCTTCCGCACTTGAACGAATGTCGGCAATGCCTGCCACGGTGTGCGCCACCAAGGCGTCGTCAATTTCGCGCTCAGCCACGTCTTGCACCAAGCGTTTGCAAGCGCGCACGGCGTTGGGACTGGCACTGACCAAGGTGCTGGTCAACTCGGCCACTTTGGCGTCCAGCGCGTCAGCGGCCACCACCTCATGAACGAGGCCCACACGATGCGCCTCTGCCACACTGAAACGCTCAGCCGTTAAAAAGTAGCGGTGCGATGCACGTGCGCCCATGGCGCGAATCACATAGGGGCTGATGGTGGCGGGGATAAGCCCCAGCTTCACCTCGCTCAAGCAGTAGGTGGCCGTGTCCACGCTCACGGCCATGTCGCACGCAGCGACCAAGCCCACGCCGCCGGCAAACACATCGCCTTGCACGCGGGCAATGGTGGGCTTGGGGCATTCGTAAATGGCACGCAGCATGGCGGCGAGCTGGCCCGCGTCGGCGAGGTTTTCGTCACGCGTGTAGTCGGCCATGCGGCGCATCCAGTTCAGATCGGCACCTGCGCAGAATGCGGGGCCAACGGCCGCCAGCACCACGCAGCGCACATCGGCAGCTTGACCAGCTTCTATGAAAGCGTTTTTCAACTCGGCAATCACTTCGTCGTTGAAGGCGTTGCGCACGTCGGGGCGGCTGAGGGTGATGGTGCGAATCGCACCTTGATTGGTCATGGTGAGAGCGCTCATATCAATCCCCCATCACATGCGGAACAAACCAAACTTGGTCTCAGGGATAGACGCGTTCAACGACGCACTCAAACCCAAAGCCAACACGCGGCGGGTGTCTGCGGGGTCAATCACACCGTCGTCCCACAAGCGCGCGGTGGCGAAATAGGGGTGGCCTTGCTCTTCGTACTGTTGGCGAATCGGGTCTTTGAAGGCTTGCTCTTCTTCGGCGCTCCATTGGCCACCTTTGCCTTCAATGCCATCACGCTTGACGGTGGCCAACACGCTAGCTGCTTGCTCGCCGCCCATGACCGAGATGCGCGCGTTCGGCCACATCCACAAAAAGCGTGGGCTGAAAGCGCGACCACACATGCCGTAGTTGCCCGCACCAAAACTGCCGCCAATGATGACGGTGAACTTGGGCACAGCGGCGGTTGCCACAGCCGTGACCATCTTGGCGCCATTGCGTGCAATGCCTTCGTTTTCGTACTTGCGGCCCACCATGAAGCCGGTGATGTTTTGCAAAAACACGAGCGGAATTTTTCGTTGGCAACACAGCTCAATGAAGTGCGTGCCTTTCAAAGCGGACTCGCTGAACAAGATGCCGTTGTTGGCAATAAGCCCGACGGGCATGCCTTCGATGCGTGCAAAGCCGCACACCAAGGTCGTTCCAAACCGAGCTTTAAATTCATCAAACTCGCTGCCATCCACGATGCGCGCAATGATCTCGCGCACGTCAAAGGGCTTACGTGTGTCGGTGGGGATGACGCCATACAACTCTTGCGCGTCGTACTTCGGCGGCACAGGTGCGTGCGTGGCGATGTTGGGTTGCTTTTGCGCGTTGAGGCTCTTCACACATTGACGGGCCAGCGCCAGCGCGTGCACATCGTTTTGCGCGAGGTGATCGGCCACGCCTGAGAGGCGCGTGTGTACATCGCCACCGCCTAGGTCTTCTGCCGTCACCACTTCGCCGGTCGCTGCCTTCACCAAAGGCGGGCCGCCCAAGAAGATGGTGCCTTGGTTTTTCACGATGATGGTTTCGTCACTCATGGCCGGCACATACGCGCCGCCTGCCGTGCAGCTACCCATCACCACCGCGATTTGCGCCAACCCTTGGGCGCTCATATTGGCTTGGTTAAAGAAGATGCGGCCAAAGTGGTCGCGGTCTGGGAACACCTCGTCTTGGTTGGGCAGGTTGGCGCCGCCTGAGTCCACCAAGTAAATGCAAGGCAAGTTGTTTTGCTGCGCAATTTCTTGCGCACGTAAATGCTTCTTCACCGTGAGTGGGTAATACGTGCCGCCCTTCACGGTGGCGTCGTTGCACACAATCATGCAGTCCACGCCGCTCACACGACCAATGCCCACGATCAAGCCCGCGCACGGCGCGTCGTTGTTATACATGTTGAGCGCAGCGAGTGGGGCCACTTCTAAAAATGGCGTACCGGGGTCGAGCAACATTTGCACGCGGTCGCGGGGCAGCAGCTTGCCACGTGCGGTGTGTTTGGCACGTGCAGCCTCGCCGCCACCGACGGCGATTTTTTCGAGATGGGCTTTGAGGTCATCCACCACCGTGCGCATGGCAGCGGCATTGGCCGCGAAATCGGCAGAGCGTGGGTTGAGCTGGGAATGCAAAACAGTCATCGTGTTTGTCCTTGAACGGCGTTGCGGCCAAGCTTAGGCCGTTTGCCCTTACGCCATGCGTCAGATGGGTTGCAAATCCTGCCACAATGACGCTTCCTATGGTTAGTCCTAATCCTTCCCCCGAACAAACGCCTGCGTTAGGCCGCGCCGAGACGCCCATTGCATTTATTCAGGCGATTTCCGCTGCTTACGCACAGCGCGAATTGCGCGTGGACGACGCACTGAAGAAGGCACAAATCGAGCCAAAACTTCTCAAGAAAAACAACGCCCGTGTGACCGCCATGCAAATGGAGTTGATGTCGGGCATCGCCATGCAAGAGCTGGATGACGAAGGCCTGGGCTGGTTCAGCCGCCGCTTGCCTTGGGGTAGCTACGGCATGTTGGTGCGCGCCTCACTCACCTCGCCCACATTAGGCGTGGCGCTGGCTCGTTGGTGCAGGCACCACGGTTTGTTGACCGACGACATTCGGCTGAGCTTGACCGAACGCAACGGCGTGGCCACCTTGCAACTGGACGAGGCGCGCGACTTGGGTTTGTTTCGTGAGTTTTGCGTGGTGTCGGTGTTGCGCAATGCGCTGGGGGTGGCGTGTTGGCTGACCGATTCACGCATCCCGCTCACCGCCACGCACCTGCGCTTTGCACCGCCCGCACACGCCGACAGCTACCGCGTGTTGTTTGATGGCCCCACACACTTCCATGCAACGGCCAACTGTTTGCAGTTTGATGCGGGCTACTTGGCACTGCCCGTGCGCCGCGACGAAGCCGCCCTGCAACAGATGCTGGAACGTGCCTTGCTGCTGACCGTGCGCCCCTATCGACGTGACCGTTTGTTGGTCGAGAAAGTGCGCCAAGCTTTAGCCCAACACCCCGAACACAGCCGCAATGCGGATGACTTGGCGGCATGGCTGAACATGTCGGCCCGCACCCTGCACCGCCAACTGCAAGAAGAAGGTGCGAGCTTGCAGCAACTCAAAGACAGCGTGCGTGAACAACGCTCGCGTACGCTACTGCTGCGCACCCGCAAGCCGCTCAAGCAAATTGCCAATGAGGTGGGGTTCTCGAATGAGAAGAGCTTCATTCGCGCATTCAAAACGTGGACAGGGCAAGCGCCTGAAGCGTTCCGACACAAAGCCTAATTTTGGGCAACTATCAAAAGGAACTGTGATGAAAGTATTGATTTTTGGCGCTAGCGGGATGGTGGGACAAGGCGTTTTGCGTGAATGCCTGACAGCCCATGATGTGCACCAAGTCGTGACGGTTGGACGCACACCACTGACGCAAACACACCCCAAACTTCAGCAACTGGTCCTTGCAGATCTGATGCAACTGGACACACACGCGCACGAGCTGCAAGGTGTTGATGCCTGCTTCTTTTGTTTGGGCGTGTCATCTTCGGGCATGACCGAAGATGCTTATGCAGAAGTGACGCACACACTCACGCTGCATGTGGCGCGTCTGCTTGGGCAACTGAACCCCAACATGACTTTCACGTATGTCTCTGGCACCGGCACCGACAGCAGCGAACAAGGCGCCAGCATGTGGGCACGCATCAAAGGCAAAACAGAAAACGACTTGCAGAAATTGCCATTTCAAAGCGTGTATTTGTTTCGCCCAGGCCTCATTCAACCCTTGGATGGCATTCAGTCCAAAACACCGCTTTACCAGTGGTTTTATCGGGTGACGAATCCGTTTCTGTCATTGATACGACGCTTCGCACCCAACGCCATCGTGACCACCGCAGATGTGGGCCAAGCCATGCTCAATGCCGCGCGACAAAACAAGGGACGCGTGGTGGTCGAGGCGAAAGACATCATCGCTTTGGCTCAGCAACAGGGCTGAGCGTCCACACACCTCAGGCGAGGCTGCCCAATGACGGCAAACGTAAGTCGTTCATGTGGGCAAACACATGCTTGGCACCCGCTTGCACCAACACCTCAGTGGGCGCAAGAGGCGGCGCATACGCCCACACCGTCGCGCCCGCCGCCACACCCGCCGTGATGCCTACGGGTGTGTCTTCCACCACCAAGCAACGCGCAGGGTCAACTTGCAAATGCGCAGCCGCGGCCAAGTACACATCGGGAAAAGGTTTGCTGCGTGGCATTTCATGGCCGCTGAAAATTCGGCCTTCAAAAAACTGCGCCAAGCCCACACGTTGCAACATCATCTCGACTTTGTAACGGTCTGCACCGGAGGCCACCGCTATGCGGCCCTCGCAGCGCTCATACAGATGACGCACGGCATCGTGAATGCCGTCAATGGCAGTGATGTCACTTTCTAGGCGAAGGTTGCGGCGGCGATAGAACTCGTCCATGAACGCGTCGGTCAGTGGCTTGCCTGTGTGACGTTCAATCAGGTCAGCGCGGCTGCGCACGGTGTGGCCCACAAAGTGCGCCATGCATTCGGCCAAGCTCAAGCGCCAGCCGTTTTCATCCAGCATGTCGCGCAAGGCACCGCAGGTGATGGCCTCGCTGTCGACCAGCACGCCATCGCAATCAAACAAAACAGCTTCAAATGTCATGCGGGAATTATCCGCACTGGTCACCATCGACATAGAACCAACGGCCGTCTTCGCACACAAAGCGGCTGCGCTCGTGCAGGCGCACGGCTTGGCCAGCCACACGGTAACGCGCCACAAACTCCACCTCGGCCGTATCAGCCCCTGTGACTGTGTGCTCGCGCACCTCAAGGCCTAACCACTTGGCGCCTGCATCAAAGTCGAGCGATGCAGGACGCGTGCTGCTGTGCCATGTGGCGAGCAAGTAGTTGACTTGCTCGTGCACAAATGCGCTGTAGCGGGAACGCATGAGGTGTTCGGCATCTGGGGCAGGTGTGGAGTCAAAGTGCGCCACGAAACGACGGCAGCAATCGGTGTAGACCGTTGGACGCTTCTTGACATCCGTTCGCCCACACGGGCAGACAGCGCTGACACGCATGTCGTCAGGGCAATACTGAAATCGTGCCGCGCATGCCCGCGTCATAGTGACCGGGCTCAAAGCACGCGATGTGTAACACACCAGCATCGGTAAACGTCCACACCAATTCACCTTGAGCGCCCGCATCCACGCTGACCGCGTTGCTGTCATGGTGGTGGTGTGCTGCGCTTGGCGTTTTCATTTCCGCCGCATGGGCTTTCAACTCAGCTTCCGTGCCGATGATGAACTCATGGCGCACCTTGCCGGTGTTGACCAACTGGATGCGCACCGTTTCGCCTGATGTGGCTTGCCAATTCGCTGGGGTGAAGCGCATGTCATCACTCATCGTCACGGTGATGGTGCGTGTGGCGGGAGGTGTGCTGACGTCACTGCCATGCGCATGCACTTCTGCCTTTTGTACTTCAGCCGTGCCATGAGAGTGGCCATGATCATCCGCAGCAGCTCCGGTCAGTTGAGACCACGCCAACGCCGAAGCACCAGAGACCACTGCAATCGAAAACAAGGCATAGGTGATCAAGCGGTTCACCGACATGCGCGTGCGCCAATCCATGTAATACATGGCCAGCAAACTCAAGGTAAAGCCCAAAGGCACCACCCACAAGCTGCGGTCAGGCGAATCAGGAAAGTGTTGCAAGCCACCCGTGAAGAAGCCCAGGCCGATGGACGACACAATGCCCACGCCCAACACATCGGCCCAACTTTGACGCTGAGCGTCTTGCACACGCATCTCCAACCACGAGCCTAACAAGTAAAAACACACACCGAATGAGGCGGTGATGACCGAGCGCGTTTCGCTGAACATGCCGTGATTCACAGCACCGGCGATGAAACTGATACCACCGTACTTGAGCAACGTGGCGGTGTGGTTGGTGGCAAAGGACATGGACAACTCCGTTTTTAAACTGGCGCCATTGTCCTTCAGACCACACCAGCCTTGGCTGACGTGGGGATTTAAGCCAAGGCGCGTTGAATGATGATTTTTTGCACGTCGCTGGTGCCTTCGTAAATTTGGCACACGCGCACGTCGCGATAGATGCGTTCCACAGGGAAGTCGCTCACCACACCGTAGCCGCCCAAGGTTTGAATGGCAACGCTGCACACCTGCTCTGCCGTTTCGCTGGCAAAGAGTTTGGCCATGGCCGCCTCTTTCAAACATGGCAGACCTGCATCGCGCAAGCTCGCGGCGTGATACATGAGCTGACGTGCAGCTTCAAGCTGCGTGGCGCAATCGGCCAAACGAAAGCCTACGGCTTGGTGGTTGAAGATGGCTGTGCCAAAGCTCACGCGGTCTTTGCTGTATTGCAGCGCTGCTTCAAACGCGCTGCGGGCCATGCCAATGCTTTGCGCGGCGATACCGATGCGGCCGCCTTCCAAGGCAGACAGGGCGATCTTGTAGCCCTCGCCTTCCGTACCGATCAAGTTCTCGGCGGGGATGCGGCAGTTGTCAAAGTTGATTTGCGCGGTGTCGCTGCTGTGCTGGCCCAGCTTGTCTTCCAGCCGTGCCACTTGGTAGCCAGGTGCGCTGGTGGGCACGATGAACGCGCTCATGCCTTTTTTGCCTGCGCCTTTGTCGGTCACCGCAATGACGATGGCCACATGGCCGTTTTTGCCGCTGGTGATGAATTGCTTCACACCGTTGATGACGT
>JACCDW011254970.1_pt1 | contig 13664 bp, 13 predicted proteins | sample 7449781 | NCBI WGS metagenome assembly JACCDW01 (sample SAMN15323449, study PRJNA562643) | freshwater metagenome | isolation source: river surface water | place: USA:Blue River Watershed | collected 2017-08-18 | reverse complement strand
GTTGCACACATGCCGCTGCCACCAGCATGCCCGTCTGATGGTCCATATCGGGCGCTGGCTTGATCTCGACATTCATCCAGATGCGATGGTCGTTACAAAACCGTGCCACGGCATCAAACTGCGGTACCGGTTCGCCCGCGAATTGCTTATCCAGCCAGGACCCGGCATCCATTTGTGCGAGTTCAGCCGCAGAGAATTCGACCACGCTGCCCGAGCCGGCAAGCGTGCGGCCGAGTTCGGCATCATGCATCAGTACCAGCTCGCCGCTCTTCAAGGCCATGACGTCGAATTCAACTGCATGAAAACCATATGACAGCGCGCAACGCATCGCAGCCATCGTATTTTCTGGCGCAAGCTTGCCGGCGCCACGATGCGCAAGCACTCTGGGATAGCTCCACATGATTTCCCCCGGATTTTTATCATCGGATTGTAAGGCGTTCAGGTAAAACAAATTGGCGCTACGGTAAAATGGTGGCTTATTCGAAACCGTAGCAATTCCCGACTCCATGAGCAATGAATCCGGCAACAATGCTGTTACTCCGCCATCCAATTTTTTGCGCGGCATCATAGACAACGACATCGCAAGCCGCAAGCATGCGGACCGCACTGACAGCCATGGCAAGCCGCTGCCATCTGTCATCACCCGCTTCCCGCCCGAGCCTAACGGTTATCTGCACATCGGCCATGCAAAGTCGATCTGTCTCAATTTCGGGCTGGCTCGCGATTACGGCGGCCGATGCCATTTGCGCTTTGATGACACCAACCCGACCAAAGAAGAACAGGAATACGTCGACACCATCATTGATAGCGTGAAATGGCTGGGGTTCGACTGGCAACATGAGCAGGTTTCACATCTTCACTATGCAAGTGATTATTTTGATCAGCTCTATCAAATGGCGGAATGGCTGGTCGGTGCCGGTCATGCTTATGTAGACAGCCAGAGCGCCGAGGAAATGGCAGCCAATCGCGGCACCTTCAGCGAGCCGGGCAAAAATTCTGTGTACAGAGATCGGCCTGCGGCAGAATCACTGGACCTGTTGCGCCGTATGAAAGCTGGCGAGTTCAAGGATGGTCAACATATTCTTCGCGCCAAGATCGACATGGCCTCGCCTAACATGAACATGCGCGACCCGGCGATTTACCGTATACGCCATGCGCATCATCACCGAACCGGTGACAAATGGTGCATTTATCCGATGTATGACTACACACATCCGATCTCGGATGCACTGGAAAACATCACGCATTCATTTTGCACGCTGGAATTCCAGGATCACAGGCCTTTCTATGACTGGATCCTCGAGAGGCTGACTGAAGGCGGGTTCTTCAGCAAGCCCCTGCCCCAGCAAGTTGAATTTGCCCGATTGAACCTGACATATGCCATCACCAGCAAGCGCAAACTGCTGCAACTGGTGGAAGAAAAAATCGTAGATGGGTGGGATGATCCGCGCATGCCCACCATAGTCGGCATCAGGCGACGCGGCTTTACGCCTGAATCCATCACCCTGTTTGCCGAGCGCATAGGCGTGGCCAAGGCAGACAGCTGGATCGACATGAGCACACTGGAGAGTTCGCTGCGCGACGACCTTGATCCCAAGGCGCCGCGTATTGTTGCCGTGCTCAATCCGTTGAAGCTCATCATCGACAACTTTCCTGAAAATGAACGCGCTGAATGCAGCGCGCCTGTGCATCCGCATCATCCTGAGCGTGGCGTGCGGCATTTTCCGTTTACGCGTGAATTATGGATCGAACAGGAAGATTTCATGGAAGAGCCAGTTAAAGGGTACTTCCGCCTTTTCCCCGGCAATAAAGTCAGGCTGCGCTACGGCTTTGTCGTTGAATGCACTGGGTGCGACAAAGATGCGAACGGCAACGTGATCGCTGTGCATTGTCATTATTTTGCAGATAGTAAAAGCGGCACAGAAGGTTCGGCCAATTACAAAGTCAAAGGCAATATTCACTGGGTCTCCGCCCCGCATGCAGTCCAGGCCGAAGTCAGGCTGTATGATCGCTTGTTCAGCGATCCGCATCCGGATGCAGGTGGCAAGGATTTCAAACTTGCACTTAACGCAGATTCGAAATCGGTTGTAACGGCCTATCTGGAAGCAGGATCAGATCAGGCAGTAGCCGATGAAAAATTTCAATTCGAACGACATGGCTACTTCGTCGCAGACCGTATTGATTCCCAACCGGGGCGGCCAGTGTTCAATCGCATCGTCACACTCAAAGATAGCTGGGCAAAATAAACCGCATGCTGATCTGATCAGGCTGCTCACAAACCTTTTTTGCCCGCCTCCTGTTTTGTACTCTCTGCTGCAATATCTGCCGCAGTCTTGATCTTGTCGCGATTATCACGCGCCTTGCGATCCCAGTTACGCACAATATCGGCTGCGGTATCCCGACCACCCAATCCGAATGCGAGCCCCAAAGCCAGCGCAAACGCGCCCACTACGGCCATGAACAAGGTATTGACCAGCGCCGTGGCCACACCAATCTGATTGACTGCAACAACGACTGCAAATGCCCACACAGCAGCCGCTGCGAGCTTGGAGAGGAATTCAGGATTATCAAAATCAGCTTCCGCAGTGGCACCACGCACCAGCCTGGAAACAGCATTGGCTGCCAGGCCGCCTATGATCAGCACCACTAATGCGACTGCCAAATTCGGCAGCCATAACAACAAATCTCTCAGCACTTCCGAAACTGCAGGCAGCCCCAGTGCGTCAAAACCAACGACCAACACGATCAGCCGCACGAACCATTTTGCGATACCTGCAATCATGCCGGAGGAATCCGTTTCCGTACCAGTCTTGCTGACAAAATCCGCAAAGCCGGAACGCTCGGCCAGATGATTGAACTGCACCTTGCGCAGCGTGATGGCGATCGCCTTGGCCAGCAGCGCAGAAACAACCCAGCCTATAATGAGTATGAGAATAAATCCCAGCAATCTGGGAATAGCAGCAAAGAATAGTGACATTGCGCTCGTCAGCGATGCCATGATGGATGCAGCCCAATTATTGACTTGTGATTCCATTTTTTCTCCATAGACTAGCAGCTGGATTGAACAGCACAGGCTGTCACTGTGCCGCAGCTGCTGCCGACCGATTTTGAGCCTACACATTGTTTTTGCATGAACTTTGAAAAACTTGTTTTTGTTGATCTTGAAACGACGGGTGCCAATCCCGCGGTCGATCGCATCACCGAGATCGGGCTGATTGAAGTAGATGCACTGGGCAATGCCCGTCACTGGTCCAGCCTGATCAATCCGCAAGTCACCATACCCGCATTCATCCAGGGCTTAACCGGCATCACCAATAGCATGGTCGAACATGCACCCGTGTTCACTGAGCTGGCTGCGCAATTACATGAACGTTTGCAGGGGGCGATCTTTGTTGCGCACAACGCGCGCTTTGATTATGGTTTTTTACGTAATGCATTTACCGAAGCCGGCTATGCCTTGCGCTGCGAAGTGTTATGCACCGTTAAACTTTCCCGCGCTTTATTTCCCGATGAACGCAAGCACAATCTGGATGCCTTAATCAGCAGGCATGGCCTGGTCGCTAATGGCCGTCATCGTGCGCTGGCCGATGCTGATCTGATCTGGCAATTCTGGCAGCAATTAAAAACTCAGATTCCGGCCGAAACTTTTCATGCCACTCTAGGGTCTTTATTACAGCGTCCCAATTTGCCCAGCAATCTGGCACCAGATGCGCTTGAAGGCCTGCCGGATACACCCGGTGTGTATTTGTTCTATGGCGAAAATGACTTGCCACTTTATGTTGGCAAGAGCGTGCATTTGCGTCAGCGCGTGCTGTCGCATTTCAATTCGGATCACAAGTTATATAAAGATATGCGCCTGTCGCAACAAATTCAGCGCATAGAATGGCGCGAAACCTGTGGCGAGATTGGTGCATTGCTGCTGGAAGCAAAACTGATCAAAACGCTACAGCCTATTCATAACCGCATGCTGCGTCGTCAGCGCGGATTATGCGCATGGCGCTTGCAACCAGGTCAGCCACCGACACTCACCTTCGCAAGCGAAGAAGACTTTGGTCATGCAGAAGGCTTGTATGGTTTATTTAGCTCGCGTCGCAAGGCAGAGGCCACCTTGCGTGAACTGGCTGATGCCAATCAGCTATGCCTGATTATGCTGGGCCTGGAAAAGCGCTGCGAAGCTGGCAAGCCCTGCTTCGCAGCGCAGCTTCATCGCTGCAAGGGCGCGTGTACGGGGAAGGAATCCGATGCACTGCACCACGCGCGCTTAGAGGCGGCGCTGAAAAGGCAGCAAATCAAGACCTGGCCCTACGCCGGCCCGATAGGCCTGGTAGAAGGCAAGAGCGAGGAAAACCGTGAGGTACATGTGATCAACAACTGGTGCTATCTGGGCACGGCCAAGAGTGAAGAAGAGGTGCATACGCTGGCCGATTGGGCTGCTGCCAATCCGGCATTTGATATGGATACCTACAAGATATTAAGCAAGGCATTGCAACAAGCGCGCTTACCGGTACGAAAACTGTACCCGATCTAGTCGCCCGGTTTTATTTTTAGTTTGATAATTCTGCACTGCCGCATTACGGCCAGCCCGAACTTTCACCTTCGAAAAGTTCTTCCCTAAAATCAAATTCCCGCGCTATGATGAAATTAATTAAAGCAAAGCCTTTATAAAATTAATGAACAATGGAGACAAACCTGCGGGATGGTCAGCTGATGCGCTTGCCGCCTTCATGAAGCAACCCGTCGCAGCCTATGCTGTGTAACGGTGTCAGGCAATCAGAGCATCCTCAAAACTTTTCAATTTCAATTTCAATCCCGGTCCCGGCTCATGGTTCGATTTTCTCTGCACATCTGGCCAGATGCTGCAGTGATGAATTGAGCTTAAGTCAACTGCTGAGAAAAATTTGAGCGTAATCAAGGCCTGTTCGGTAACGGTAATTAACATGACTGGCTTTGCAAGCGCCGACTATGCAGTGCAGGCTGATGAACACTGAACCGGGTCGACATTACGCAAATTATTTTCCCACCACAAAACGGAGAACATAAATGGACGAAGTCGTCATCGTTGCTGCAGCAAGAACAGGCGTGGGTAAATTCGGCGGAGCATTAAGCAAGATCGCGGCATCTGATCTTGGCGCTCACGTCATCAAAGGCTTGGTGACCAAGACCGGCATTGATCCGAAGATGATCAATGAAGTGATCATGGGGCAGGTACTGACGGCCGGTTGTGGCCAGAATACGGCCAGACAAGCTGTGATCAAGAGCGGGCTGCCTGACATGGTGCCGGCATTCACGGTCGGCAAAGTCTGCGGCAGCGGACTGAAAGCAACACATCTGGCGGCACAAGCCATTCGGTGTGGTGACGCCAGCGTCATTATTGCCGGCGGCCAGGAAAATATGAGCGCATCGCCGCACGTACTGAATAATTCGCGCGATGGCTTTCGCATGGGTGATGCAAAATTAGCCGACACCATGATTGTTGATGGACTATGGGATGCCTATAACCACTATCACATGGGAACTACTGCAGAAAACGTCGCAAAAAAATTCAACATCTCTCGTCAGGAACAAGACGAGTTTGCCGCAGCGTCGCAAAAAAAAGCGGAAGCCGCACAACAGGCAGGAAAATTCAAGGATGAAATCCTGCCGCTGGAAATCGCCGGCAAAAAAGGCAGCACAATTTTCGATACGGATGAATACATCAAGCCCGGTACTACCGTAGAGGCGCTTGCCTCGTTACGGCCTGCCTTCTCCAAGGAAGGCACAGTCACCGCAGGCAATGCATCCGGCATTAACGACGGTGCAGCGGCAGTCATGATGATGTCTGCGCGCATGGCGCAACAGTTGGGCTTAAAGCCACTGGCTACGATCAAGGCCTATTCTTCAGCCGGACTGGATCCGTCAATCATGGGCATGGGCCCGGTATCAGCGAGCCAGTTATGCCTGAAAAGAGCTGGCTGGACACATCAAGCCCTCGACCTGATGGAAATCAATGAGTCAATTGCCGCACAAGCCATCGCCGTCAACAAAGAAATGGGCTGGGATACCAGCAAGATCAATGTAAACGGCGGTGCGATTGCAATTGGCCATCCTATCGGCGCTTCCGGTTGCCGCATTCTGGTGACCTTGTTGCATGAAATGATACGTCGCGATGCTAAGCGTGGTCTTGCAAGCTTGTGCATAGGCGGCGGTATGGGTGTCGCACTGGCAATCGAGCGCTGACAGCATTGTCAATGAATTTATATAAGGCGCCAGCCTGTGCTGTGCGCCAATGATCTCAAGGAGCAGACATGACGAGAGTAACGTTAGTAACGGGTGGCATGGGTGGATTGGGCGAAGCGATCTGCATCAAGATGGCAAAAATGGGCTATGCAGTCGCGACCACCTATTCGCCCGGCAACACTAAGGTCGCCAGCTGGCTGGCTGACATGAAAAAGCAAGGCTATGATTTCCATGCTTATGCGTGTGACGTAGGCGACTATGCATCAGCGCAAGAATGCGTATCACAGGTTACCAAGGAAATGGGCCCGATTGATGTGCTGGTCAACAACGCCGGTATCACGCGTGACATGACCTTCAAAAAAATGGACAAGACTAATTGGGATGCCGTGATGAAGACCAATCTCGATTCGGTCTTCAACATGACCAAGCCTGTCTGCGATGGCATGACCGAAAGAGGCTGGGGCAGAATCATCAATATTTCATCGGTTAACGGCCAAAAAGGCGCTTTCGGCCAGACCAATTATTCCGCTGCAAAAGCCGGCATGCATGGCTTCACGAAAGCACTGGCACTGGAAGTGGCACGCAAAGGGGTAACTGTTAATACGATTTCACCTGGTTATATCGGCACCCAGATGGTCATGGCTATTCCACAGGAAGTTTTAGATAGCAAGATCATTCCGCAAATTCCTATGGGTCGTCTTGGCAAGCCGGAAGAAGTTGCAGGTCTGGTTAGTTATCTTGCATCGGATGAAGCGGCATTTTTGACCGGTGCAAATATCGCTATTAATGGCGGTCAGCACATGCAGTAATTGATCCAATGATTACGAGATTGATTCTGTAAAAAAATACGGCACGTTTATCGTGCCGTATTTTTTTCTGCTGCTTATCTGCTGTGGCAATCCGATTACCAATCAGAATCGGCGGGAATTCTGGTAAAATGCGTGCCGTTGCCTCGGTGGTGGAACTGGTAGACGCGCCGGACTCAAAATCCGGTTCCGAAAGGAGTGTCGGTTCGATTCCGACCCGAGGCACCATTCAATTTCCCTCTGCTTGCGCCTTCACCCCTGTTTGTCATTTCCCCTGCTTTGCACTGTGTAAGCGCGCTGTTTTGCTTCTGATGTTCAGGTTTTAGTTTGCTCTTCTGGTGCTGCATTTGCCGCAGGCTCTGCTGTTTCAGCTGGCGCAGCTGCCTCTGCGGCAGCATCGTCCGGCTTCGCTTCTTCTGGCGGAATCACTTCTTCATAAGGCTGCTTGATCAGCTTTTTCTTTGCAGTCAGGATGCTGCGCCTGTTTATGGCAACCAGCATGATGGCACCTATACCAATAATACCCAGCATCACAATCAATCCAGTGGGCAGCAAGGTAACGACGCCTAGCAATGCTAGTGTCACGATCAGAGATAGTGGCAATACCACCAGTTGAACCATAAAAACAAAGGGTGTAACGAATCCCACCATCAGGAACATCACGCTAATCCACTGCAGCATGAAATCTTCCAGCAGAAATGCATACATGCCAACGCTTAGAAAGAAAAGGCCTATTGGAAACCGTACCCACCAAAATGCCCAGAATCTTTTGCTTTCCTGGCCACGCTCATATTGACGCTGTTCTTCCAGTGCTTCCTTCGTCCACTCCCAGCGTTTGCTGCGGAATAATTGAGCACCAGCCGAAGTCATCCAGAAAAGCAGGCCATAAGCCCAGAACATCAATGCGACCAGCCAGGTGTATTTACCAAGGCCGGGGCCAATTGTTGATGCCGCATGAATGGCAGCAGGCGTACCCAGCGTGACAGCCGATGTCAGGCGCAGGCCGGCATTGCGCTCTTCGCGCGAAACAGGAATCCATTCGCCATTCATGCCGGGTTTCTTTTGCATTGTTGGATCTATCTTTTGAACTTGCGTTTATTTAGTTCTTTAATACCAACGTACATAGTGATCGCAAACAGCACCAGCAGGCCCAGTATCGCGCCTACGGATAAATTCTTGATCATCCAGCCGGCCAGTGCGAGCACGCCCACACCAAAAGCGACGATCAGAAACAGCAACAAGGGCTCACGCCAGCACCAAAGCGAAATGAGTGCAAACAATACCAGGCTGATTAACCATTGACCTGGCAATTTCATCCTGTTTTCTACCAGCACCCAATAAACAAAAATGATCAGGCCTATGGCCAGCGGATAGCGTATTACCGGATGGGACGGCCAGTTCCATTCCCGCTCTTCTTGTATAGATGAAATCGGCCGCGACAACTCCGGCTCGAACAGGATATCTTCGCTACGCCAGCTTTGTTTTCTGCGCCGGCTGGTCTGGAGCATCATCAGTAGCAGCACCACCAGCACCACTGCGATGAAGCCCAAACCAATTTTGAGCACGATTGGCAAGGTTTCTGCCAGAATCAGCACGACAATATCCGCGACCAGCACAACAAAAAATATCAGGGGCAGAGCGTCGAGCAGACGGCCAATCAGCCCTTGCCTGCCATTTTCGGAAATCGTTTGCATGCCATATCGCTGTTTCATCGGAATGCCTGTCCAATCCGGCACATCATCCGGATTTGCACAGACTCTGGAAATCTTGGCCGGATAGCTTGCCGCGGTTATTTTTGTAAATAAATTGAAAAGCCGGACTTTATTCTAGCACCGTCATTATTCGGCCTGATTTATGGCCAATATCGCTCAATCATCTGCTGCGGTGTCTGTCTTTTTACTTCGGTTTCAAATCACCCTTACTTCTCACCCTTTCATGTATCGACAATTTCGGCTGTTTCTTTAATGATCGATTATCGAAAATTCTTATCAAAGGAGATAAGAAACGTCACTTTTTTAAATTAATAAAAATTTATATGACAAATTATGTCGCTTCATGACAATTTTTATTAATCGTATTTTTCAACTTTCATACTTCGATCATGCCAGTTTTCTGAAGATGTCATGACTTTTGCTTAGGAGCCGTAAGCACATACTGACTTCTGCGAGTTTTTTCATTTCATTTGTTCGATAGTGGATTTTTTTGAATAATTTTCGCCCATTTTTTTTATTTTTGATCGTTTTATTTTTTATTCGAACAGTCATATGACTGCCATTTTTGATTTGCATCGCATCGCGCCAACTGGCACAAAGTTTGCCACTCCGCACCAATCCGCAATATCGTGGATTACAAGGACTTGGTTCAATTATTTTACGGAGCAATAAATGAAAATGCATTATCGCCGCCCTGTAGGTGACAGTACGCAGCAAGGTTTTACATTGGTTGAGTTGATGATAGTTGTAGCGCTTATCGGCATACTGGCTGCTATTGGTGTACCTGCCTATCAGGATTACACTTCAAGAACACGTGTACAGGAGGGTCCAAATCTTGCCGCTCCTGCCATTACCGCACTTGGTATTGCGTGTAGCGATGGCACATTACAAACGCAAGGTACCAGCCTTACCCATAATGATCTTGGCCTACCTGCAGCTGATATGATCAAAGGCAAAAACATAAAATCAATTACCGTTGCTGGCAAAAGCAAAACCGAGGCTACAATCACAATAGCTTATGGTGGCGATATTCAAGGTGTAGAAGATGGCAATGTCATCGTGTACACTGGAACTTGCACTAATGGTGCAGGTATGCAATGGTCTGTTGATACGAATACCAGCACCGTTCCTCGCAAATTTTTACCAAAAACCTAATTTCATTTAATCACACATCACAAAAAATAACGGGGAGCCATCGCTCCCCGTTATTTTTCAAGCGGACCCAATTACAATCGCGCCTTCAGCAATTTACCCATCTCTGAAGGATTTCGTGTAACAGTAATGCCGCAGCTATCCATGATTGCCAGTTTTGCTTCCGCGGTATCTGCACCACCAGAAATCAGCGCACCGGCATGACCCATGCGCTTGCCTGGAGGCGCTGTGACGCCGGCGATGAAGCCAACTACCGGCTTCTTCATGTTTTCCTTGATCCAGTAAGCAGCGTTTGCTTCATCCGGACCGCCGATCTCACCGATCATGATCACGGCATCAGTATTGGGATCATCATTGAACATTTTCATGATATCGATATGCTTTAATCCGTTGATCGGATCGCCACCGATACCGACTGCTGATGACTGACCCAGGCCCAACGCAGTCAGTTGACCGACTGCCTCATAAGTCAGCGTGCCGGAACGGGATACCACGCCTATACGTCCTTTTTTATGGATATGTCCAGGCATGATGCCTATCTTGATTTCATCTGGCGTGATCAGCCCCGGGCAATTAGGCCCGAGCAGCAATGTTTTACTGCCTGACTTGGCCATGCGGTCCTTCAGCGCCAGCATGTCACGTACCGGTATGCCCTCGGTAATGCAGATTGCCAGATCGAGTTCTGCTTCGACGGCTTCCCAGATCGCATCTGCCGCACCGGCGGGTGGTACATAAATAACGGATACGTTCGCGCCGGTCTTGGATTTTGCTTCGCGCACATTGGCATAAATCGGAATGCCTTCAAAGTCTTCACCGGCTTTTTTCGGATTGACGCCGGCGACAAAACAGTTTTTGCCGTTCGCATATTCCACGCACATACGCGTGTGAAACTGCCCGGTCTTACCAGTGATGCCTTGTGTGATGACCTTGGTATCTTTATTGATCAGTATCGACATGTCTTATCCTTGTGCAATTATTTTCCGTTGGCCGCAGCAACAACTTTGCGCGCAGCCTCTTCCATGGTATCGGCGGCAATGATAGGCAAGCCCGAGTCGGCAAGCATCTTCTTGCCGATATCTTCATTGGTACCTTTCATGCGCACCACCAGTGGTACGTTCAGCGACACTGCACGTGATGCCGTAATGACGCCTTCTGCAATCACATCACAGCGCATGATGCCGCCAAAAATATTCACAAGGATCGCTTTGAGACCGGGGTTTTTCAACATGATCTTGAATGCTTCGGTTACTTTCTCCGCCGTGGCGCCACCACCTACATCAAGAAAGTTTGCCGGTTCGCCATCAAATAATTTGATCGTATCCATCGTCGCCATCGCCAGCCCTGCGCCGTTTACGAGACAGCCGATATTGCCATCCAGCGAGATATAGGCCAGATCGAACTTGGATGCTTCAATTTCGGCCGGGTCTTCTTCATCCAGATCGCGATAGGCAACGATCTCGGGATGACGATACAAGGCGTTGGAATCAAAGTTGAATTTCGCATCCAGTGCGATGACTTTGCCTGATCCGGTCAGGATCAGCGGATTGATTTCTGCTAGTGATGCATCGGTTTCCCAATAGGCCTTGTACAAACCCTGTAACTGATTGCGCGCATCGACTACGGAAGCTGTCGGCACACCGATTTTGGTAGCGATCATGTCTGCATCGGCATCAGTCAGTCCGGTAGCAGGATCAATCGCTACCTTGTGGATTAATTCCGGATGTTTTTCTGCGACTTCTTCGATATCCATGCCACCTTCGCTCGATGCCATCAGCACCACGCGCTGCGAAATACGATCCGTCACCAAGGATACATACAGTTCTTTTTTAATGTCCGCGCCCTCTTCGATCAGTAAGCGGCGAACTTTCTGGCCATCATGTCCGGTCTGGTGCGTGATGAGCTGCATGCCCATGATCTGGTTTGCATATTCCCTCACTTGTTCCAGTGATTTGGCGACTTTGACACCACCGCCCTTACCGCGCCCACCAGCATGAATTTGCGCCTTGACTACCCAGACCGGGCCGCCTAGTGTTTCAGCTGCTTTCACGGCTTCATCAACGTTCATGCAGGCTATGCCTTTCGGAACAGTGACACCATATTTGCGGAGAATTTCTTTTCCCTGATACTCATGGATTTTCATGCGAGCTTCCCTTCTGGTGGGTATGTGTGTTGAATATGGTGATAAATAGTGTCTTTAAGTCTGGGTAATTTTCTTGATTGACCAGCGGGGATAATATTTTTCGACCGCAGGTCCATCAAGCCGCAATGCATGGCAGCGATCAAGCTGGAAAGGCATTTGATTTTCCGCATCAGGAAAGTCTTTATCTCTGGTCGGGAACACATCGCCTGCAAATGACTGGATCACTGCCGTGGGCAGTATCGATGCCAGTTCGGTCAAATGCGTGCAGCCCGCCGTGCCGGCAAAGCGCTCTTTAACCGCATGACGAAAGCCTTTGATGAGATTCAGTCCTATGAGCTTTTTATACGCCGGACCTATCGTATTGCAGTATCCCGCATAAGGCACTGCATCAGATACTGCCTCTGTATCGATGATGGTATAGCTGGTATCAATCGTCATGCGCAGCCATAAGTCATGAATAGGCTGGCCTGCCTGGAGTGAGCCCGACTCAAGCTCGACCGGACGCGTCTTGACATCGGTAATACGCGCATCAATATCCCAGAGACCATCATCACGCTCGTAAGCTTGCGCTACGATGCTGCGAGTATGCCTGTGCACGCGAGATGTCTTGGGAGTCGGTAATGGCATAAAACTGGCGCACGACAGATTCTGAATCCGGTTGCGCTTTGTTATTGATGATTTGCGCAGACCGCCGCAACCTCTACGACCGTAGTCGCTTGCGGGGTGCTGCAAAGCTGTCGAAGTTTAGCACAGACAGGTGCCAAGATCACTCGTTAAGCGCAGACGCATGCGTCGTGCTGCTGCTTAAAAAACAAGCATGTTGATATGCCGGCTTATGATTTGCCGCGCCCGGCACGTCGCATCACGGATTGAATCGCATCAAAGGAGAATCCGCGTTGTTGCAGAAAACGCATTTGCCTGGCTGATTCCGCTGCTGAGCCGGCGCTGGTGCCATATTTTCTTTCCCATACTTGCCAGGCACGCTCTGCTTCGTTTTTTATTAAATCACCCTTGAGTGCGCTTACGGTCTGCTCATCAATCTGATGGCCATGCAATTCTGACAAAATCCTGCTGTTCCCGAAGCGGGCGGATCGACGGTTGATGAGTGACTCGGCAAAGCGTGATTCGGACAGAAATTTTGCCGACTGCAACCAGTCCAGTACGGCATTAATGTCATCACCCTCTTCTGCATAACGGGCGAGCTTGCGCCCAAGTTCCAGGCGACTATGTTCACGCGCAGACAAATATCGCAGTGCGCGCGCTTTCAGACTCAGTTTGGATGGCGGCATGGGCTTGATCGATCGGACACAATATTTTGCTGATCACGTCATCAACAATTTTTCATGCGATCAAAATGCCACGGAACAAAAAGCCATCACGCTTTTTGTTCCGTGGACTTCTCTTGCTGCTTGATTCATCTATTCTGTTTCTTTGGCTTCAGCCAGCGCTTTTGCCGTCTTCTTGGTCGCTGCTGCCTCAGTCATTGCTTTGGGCATGGGTAAAGGTGGCAGTTGGGGTACGCCCAGATGCTCACGCACTTTATTTTCAATCTCGCGTGCCAGCTCTGGCCTTTCTTTCAGATACAGGCGGGCGTTATCTTTGCCCTGGCCTATGCGCTCGCCGTTATAGCTGTACCAG
>JACCDW012105400.1_pt1 | contig 13669 bp, 13 predicted proteins | sample 7449781 | NCBI WGS metagenome assembly JACCDW01 (sample SAMN15323449, study PRJNA562643) | freshwater metagenome | isolation source: river surface water | place: USA:Blue River Watershed | collected 2017-08-18 | reverse complement strand
ACGTATTATGTCTATCGTTTCATCTACTGCATTCTTAGAAAGCAACATTGCTCCTAATACTATTTTTTCGGTTTGAATGTCTTGCGGAGGAATATATCCATAATCTACTGATGTTCCAACAGACGTTCTACCCTTAAGTTTCAATGAATTATTATCACTCATTGTTTTTATTTAGAAATTAAAAAGAATATGGATGAGGGTAATCCGAAAATCAAAACTGCCGAAATCCAGTCACCTACGGTCTTAACATTAGGGTCAATAGGAGCAACTAGCATAACTAAAAACAATAAAACAACAAACGATTTCCAATTAAGGTCTTTTATCTTTTTCATAATTAACAAGCTAAAACCTTTGAAATATCATTACTTTGCCATGCGTGTCTTTTACTCCCAGACTTTTTTGGAGTTCTGTCTTTTTTCAACTCTACTCCATAATAGAGACAACATGGATAAGGGCTAAAACTTGGTGTACCAAAATCAATCTTTTCTATCCTTATGCTTCCAATATGGTCGGTAAATACATCTCCTATTTTATAGGGGCTATTCTCTAAACAGTATCTTTCTACTATTCTTTTTTTATTTTTTTCATACTCATTTAATGCTAATTGCATTTCTTTTTTGAACTCTCCTGTTGTCATGTCGGTAATTATTTAAGGCAAATGTATATAATTTATAATTCAAGTTAAATATTTTATATAAAATATATTATAAATTTTATTTAAAATATAGAATGATTTTGTAAAATAATTAATAATTATGTAAAATATCTATAATTTATTACCTTTTTTTGGTGCAAAGTAGAATATTTCTTTAGTAACCTTGTGTTTAAGACTTCTATTCAGCATAACCAAATCACTGATAAACACCCAATCCTCGTGATGCTCGTCTAAGCTAAAATTAGGGATGATCAAATTCTTTTTAAGGTTAATAGCAAAGTTTATGCCTATGTTACACTCATATAAGTTATCATCGGAATACTTGGGAATGATATTACCTTGCATATCCATTCTTAATACGACTAAATCAAAATCAGAATCCAATTCTTTGAGGTATCCGGGTTTTAAAACATCATCGTCATCAACAAATATAACCCAATCAAAATCCATGTTTCTAATGGATTTAAGCGAAGCATTTCTGTTTATAGCAGTTTGCTTAGGGTTGCTGCTAAAAGTTCCGCAAATACTAATAAACGCATCAGGATCTTCTGATTTTATAGAATCAAGGGTATGTTGCAAACTTCCTCTAAAAAGAGTTGGAATAATATAAGCTACTTTCATAATAAGACGGTTTGTTTTTCAAAAAAAAACTGCACAAAACACAAGTTCTATGCAGTCAATAACACAATTAATCCAAAGGCAATTCACAGAGCGATTCAAATCGGAATTGAATTGAAAAGCAAATGTAACAAATATAAGCCTTATGTAAACACATTTCAATAAACTTTCCCACTTATCCCTAAGATTATTTTTTAATTCGTTTTTTCATACCTTTACTGAAACTTTTAAACCTTTACTATGAATCCTGATGAAATAAAGAAAAAAGATTGGCAACTGCTTACTGCATACTCCGAAATTTCAACTTTGTCATATCTAAAAACAATAATGGAAAATCAAGCGGTTATTATTTCAGAGTTAACAAAAACTCCACATAAAGACGTTTTAGAAAATATGAATAAATATCAAATGGAAAACTATGAAGCTATTTGCAATGTTGTCAAGAAAAACATTCCTGATTACAAATAATTTCTTTCCTCTAATTTAATATTTTTAAATGGGTTTTTTTCAAATATATTACTAATAGTTGAATTTAAATTGGTATAAATATTTTCATTCAAGATTGAATTACTAGGTTTGATTAAGGCATCTGAAATACAATAATAGTTCGTGTTTTCAATTTCTTCTACGTCAATATTCGAATATTTTACTAACAAATCTAGTATTGATTGGAGTTCTTCTTTTGACAAAGTATAAGGTGTAATTGCTCTCCAATTGAAAAGTTTAATAAAATCATCAATTGAATATTTTTTGTTTGGATTAATGTTATTTAGACATATAAATCCTTTTAATATCAGCGTAACAACTGAAATGTTTCCTGTTTTTTCCATTTTTTATTTGTTTTTAAAGATTACTTTTCATAAGCGATTCGTTTTACCTTTTCGCTACTTTTTGCTTTCCAGTAAAGCAATTCCTTTTCTTGTCCAATAGCGTTTTGTAGATACTCTATGAACTCATTTTTACCGCTATTACGGTGATTGTATTTAAACTCAAACTCACAAAGGTATAACGGTAGATATTTCTTACTAATAGCTTTAAAACTACCCTTAATTCCATTCTTAACATACGACCAAAACCCTTCAATTGTGTTGACATGAACAATACCGCGACTATATTCTTTTGAGTGATTAATAACCATGTGTTCAATGTATTTATCAAATTCAGAATATGATTTAAAGCTATCGGTGATTAAAATTGAATCATCTTTTTTAGCGTTTTCTTTAAGCATACTCAAAAGATTACGCTTAGTAAGTTTTTCAATAACCTTTGTTTTAACATCTCCTTGTCTTTCAACCATTCCTACAACAGAAACTTTTTTAGTACCCCTGCCTCGTTTTAAAAAAGGTGTGGAAAGAGTTGGTTGACTATCTCCCAATGCTTTATTTTTTCTTTTTGGTTTACCTCCAAAATAACTTTCGTCCATTTCTATAATTCCGTCCAATATTGTTTCTGGCATGAGCATACCAACTCTAATACGCATACAAGTATAATATGCTGTCTTGTATGTTATTCCTGTTGACCTTTGAACTTCTTTTGCAGAAATACCTGTTTTAGCATTTAACATCATTCCTATTATATGAAACCAAGTAGGTAACGGAAGTCTTGTTCCTTCAAAAATAGTGTCGGTAAAAATTGAAAACTGCATTTTACAGTTTCGGCAAAAATACCGTCCGCTATTAGATTCAACAAGTCTAACATCATTTTTTTGACAATTTGGACACTTTACAACTTTGCCCCACCTAATGTTTTCTAATAATTTCAAGCATTTGAGTTGTGTATTATATGCTTTGTTTAATTCTAAAATATTTACCGACACTTGCTTGAAATTTAATAAGTTATGAATCTATTAAATAATCATAGGGATAAGTGGGATTACTTACCCCTACGCGTTACCATTTGTAAAATCCTAATCCTAAAGGTATTTCTTTCTTTTCTGGTGCAGGATTATCATTCTTTGGGGGTTCGTTTACTGGTGGTACAGGATTATCGTTTTTAGGATGCTCACTTGCAGGAGGTGTAGGTGGATCATTCTTTGGAGGTTCATTGTTTGTCGGAACGAGATTATCATTCTTAGGATTGTTCAATGGAGGATTATTTTTGTTTCCCCACTCCTCTTGTTCTTCCAAATAATCAAAAATGCAGTCACAAATTACTTTATCTAATCTGTTTAATTTTTGAACTGTATCGTCTTTTGCTTGCTCTACTCCACCACGAATATTGACCATATTCATTGTCTTGTTAAAATCCTTAATGAAGTTTTGAGCTTCTAATGGTAGTTTTTCACGGCTTAAATTGTGCTTCGACATGAGTTGTTCATGTGGGAATTTTTTGGCTGACATAATCTGTTTTTTTTATGATTAATTAATTACAAAAATAATAAAAATATTTATAAAAAAAGCGAACTGAAATTAATCAATTCGCTTTTCCAAAAGAAAAATTGTTGATTTAGAATAACCCTAAGAATTTCTTTTTAGCAGGCTTTTCTCCGCTTGTTAGTTTTCTGTTTTCATCTTCTATTTTAGCTATCTGAATACGGATGTTTTCTTTTTCCTCTTCATTGGAAATATCTAGTAAATCCTTAAGGTTGTTGATTCGACTGTTGTTGTAACTTATCTCGTCTTCTACTGATCCGCCTTCTGCAAACATTCCCGGATTAACCGAACTTGCACCCATGTTTTGAGTAATGTTATAGGTCTGAACCATTCCACCACTATCATATTTAACTCTATCAAGAACTTTTAAGTCCACTAAAGATGCTTTTATATCACTATTTCTAGCAATATCTTCATTAAGAGCATTATAAACAGCATCTTGTAGTTTTTGACCTTTTAAACCATCAAACTCAACACTACTGCTTCTAGCTAAAGCATTATAAACATTATCTCCCAAATACTCAATCTCAATTAAGTCCATATTGTAACCTCCAATTGATCCTATAAAATAAGAATCTGTTTGGTCTAATTTAAACTCAATTATATTGTTTAGAGTGTAGTCATCAACCCCACCACCTACGTCAAATCTTTTTTTTTTACCGTAACTACTCCTTTTTGAACTAATCGGTTTTTCGTAACTTTCTTCATGATTTAAAAACATTCTGTCTCGTTTCCAACCGATTCCAGTATTGTACCTTCCAACAGCACCCCCTCCAGCGAACTTGCTCAACAACTCGTCTATTTCTTCACGAACGTTTAACAAGAATTGTTTTGCTTCGGTCTTATCGGCTTTCGCTAATTCGGATTGAATACCTTTGATAAATCCGGTTGCTTGTTTGGTCATTTCCTTACTCAACTTATCCAAATTTCGGCTAATACGTGCTTCAATTTGTTCTGGAGTAGGATCGCCTTTTTGAGCGTCTTTTTCAAGTTTATCAACTTGCTTTTCCAGTTTATCTTTAATAGCTTTCGCATCCTCTTCAATGACAGCAGCAGCCGATTTTTCACTTGTTCCCGGAATTACTTTTCCATCTTCTTTAAGTTCCGCCAAACGGTTTTTACGTGCTTTATTTGATTTCTCACGAGCTTCACGGTATTCTGCAATGATTTTTTCACATTCATCCTCCGTTTTTCCTGTGCGCTCACGAATTTCTTCTTTCATTTTGTCAACATCCTCTGGAAGTGCTTTTACCGTTTTAGGCTTCTGTACTTTAGCAGCAGGTTTAGCCACGGGTTTAACTGGTGGCTTAACGGTTGGTTTATTAGCAGTTTTTTTAGCTTTTGGTTTGCTTACACTTGGTTTTTCAACCTTTGGCGCAGGTTTTTTATCCTCAACTTTTGGTTCAGGTTTATCCGATTCCTTTGAAGATGCCATTTCCGCTTTAAGTTCTGCTATTGTTTCTCGGTATAAGTCCTTTTCGTCAGCAGGTGTATCAGGATTGTTGATTAACTCTTCCAACAATTCGATTTCTTCTTTGATTTTTGTATTCATTTTTAATGATTTAAGGTAACAAATTTAGTTTTTTTCTTTCTTTTCAGCTAATCTCAATGCAATTTGAAGTCCAGCTATTCTTTTTCGGATCATTTCAGCGGTAAACACAACAGGTTCTTTCGATGGAACACTAACCGGAACTTTAGGTTTTTCGGATTTAGGCTCTTCAAATCCAATACTTGAATCAATTGGATATAAAGTTCCTTTGGAGAATATCATGTTTTCGTTGAAGTCATAAACTACTTGGTATTCTTTGTTGGTAAATTCATTTTTGAAATAACCGTTTGTATCAATATTTGATCCGTATCCACCTAGAGAAACAGGCATTAACAAAGCAACATTTTTGTTTCCAATATCGAATAACATTGCTTTATTGTTGTCCGTTAAATAAACATTTACAAAACGTGGTGCGCCTAATTGTATTAAGGATTTGCATATTTCGGCAAGAAACTCACCATTGAATCCAATAAACTCATAGTTACCCTCAATATTTTTGTATCTACAAAGAATTTGATGTGTTGTTCCATTTATGAAATGAAAGTATTTTTCTTTCAGGAAAGTCAATTTCTCTTTTCTGTATGCCTCTTTATCGGTTAAAGATTCTATGTCTTCATCATTCAGTATTTCAGCGTTGGACATGACCTCTGCAAACCAATATAACTTAAACAAGTCAATTTTAATCAGAACTCCTCTTTCGGTATCTATTTCAGGAATTACATTGTTATAATAGGGATATTTGCCCTCTAATGTTACGTTTTGCCTATCTGACTTCCACTTATCGAAAGGCATTTCCTTTGCAAAATCAGGACTTTTTTTAGTTAGTTCAATGTAATCCTTTTCAATTCTTTTAGTCGTTTTATAAATTCCAGTCTTAACTACCGAAGCATCCTCCTCTGGCATGGATAAACGAATTAAAACGTGCGCGTTGGTTGCTGCTATTTCTTTATTCTCACTATCGAAATAAATACCACTCATCACAGGTCTTAAAACATCATCACCCAAATAAGGCTTAACTATTGTTTCCAACCCTTTATTAAAAGGAAGTAAAACAATATCTTTCAAAGGTTTTGGAATACTTTTTTTTCGTTGATATTCCGGTATAACTAAAAAATCGTTCATGGTTTTAAAAGTTTGTATGTTCCATATATCGCTAAAAATGTTAGCGTTGCCAAAATTAACTTATTTTGAGTTACAATCATGCCGTATTTATAGGAATTGTACTTACCATAAGGCAAAACGCTCCATTCATAATAATCGTTGTTGGTTGATTTTAACTTATTGATCATAAAATCATTGCCTAACTTCAATTCTTGGGCTTTTTGAAGTGCTTGTTCGATTGTGTCAAACATTTGAGATTTGAGTAGGTTATAGTTGTTAAACCAAACCAATTTAATTGTTCCTTCGTTGTACATTACCATAAAAGTTTATCGGCATACCAGCCTTTAGATTCAACAATATGACGGTCTTTTTCGTGTCTGTTTTTGTATGCTTTCCTCCGTCTTTCGGCATACTCCTTTCCTTTTTTAGCATAAAAAGTAGGATAATCACCATAACCTAAAGCTCCAATAGAAGCTACTTTTTTACCGTCTTTAAAAACGTCAATTTTCTTTCCCTTCACTCTGGAAGGTTTAACCGTTACGCCAAGTTCTTTAGCGCGATTTAGTGTGTATGGAGTTATTTTGTAAGTCATGGGTTAGTAATTTCGTTTATTAATTTTATTCATAATAGAACTTTCAGCAAGTAATTTTGAAGCATTATTAAATTGAATTTTTGGTGAATCTAAAAATGCTTTCAATTCTTTGATTGCTGCTGATTTAATTTTTTTGTACTCTTTTGTCGTAAAAACAGGATTATCAATAACATATCCGTAGCTGTATGATTTTGGTTTAAAGTCTTTAATGTTAGCAACACCAATAGAATAAATATAATCACCATTGTCACCTTCTAAATCCCAGTCACAAGAAGCAACCATTCCCCAGTGGTCGGAATATCTGTAAACTAAATCACCAATAATCACATATTGACTGTCACTTTTTGGAGACCTATGAAATTCTGCACCCGGAATTGACTTCAACCTTTCCCATTCTTCATATCCTTTATTTAGTGACTTAAATGTTACTTCTGTGGCTATGAAATAATCATCTTTATCAACGGTTTTAACAATATCTCTGTAAGGTAGGTGTTTGTCGTTTTTATTATTTATTGATATTACTTTCTTGATATTATCAGTTTTAAATCCAAACTCCTTCATCTTATCTAAATAATCATCACCTTTGATAACCATACCAATAAACCCTTTTTTTGCTAACTGAATTTTTTCTTTTAGCCTTTTAAGATGCGTTAAATCATTACTTAGTTTATTTCGTTTTGCTCTCAAATTTGATTTTTCATATTCATCTGAAAAAGCATTACTTAACCTAACTTTAAGGCTTATTCCATTTAGATTCTTAAACTCTTCTCTTTTTGATATTTCCAATTTTAGGTTGTCTATTTCTTTATTGACACTTTCAAGTTCTAATTCTTTTTCTTTTATTTGTTTGTTTACTTCTTTGATTTCTAATGAGTTGGGAATATCTCCACCTTGTGAAAATATTAATCTTGAACGTAAATATCCAGTTATTTCACCATTTATTCCTAAATAAATTTCAGATCCATACTTATTTATTCCGTAAACCTGACCATTACTTTGTATTAAAGAAACTTTTGTAGAATCAGTTTCATCGACACTCGAAACTAAAACATCACCCTTTTTAACCGTCAATTTGTTTTTTTTCGATTCTTCATATTTTAAATATGAATCTTTGATGTTTTTTATCTGTTTCTCTATTTCTAAAATTATTTTATCAGGGTTTTCAGCAACATACTTTATATCAGTTGACCTGTCTTGCCAAACTCCTTTTTGTTTTGAGTTTACAATTGTTTCAATATTTTTATAGTCTTGCTTTGTGAATTTAGAGAAACTTTTAAAGTTACCAATAGTTGTATTAGTATATTTTTTTACTCCAGATGATATTGTCTTTCCATGTAAATCAAATAAGTAAATGGTATTTTCTTTTATGATACCTAATTTAAACATATTTCCAAGTTGAGTGCCAACTTTTCCATAAATAATATCATAACCACCCATAGGATTTATACTGAACTCGCTTTTTGTTAAAGATTTAAGACTTATCCCAAGAGCCTTAATTCGTTTTTCGACCATTTCCTTATCTTTCGAGAAACGAAGTGAAATTTCAAGTGCTTTAATGCGTTTTTGAATGAAGTCTGCCTTACTTGAATTATCGCTTTTTTCGGTTTCTGGAGTTGGTAAAATACTCATGTAACTCAAATAGGGGTTATTTATTCCTTCCTTTTTTTCTACTTTGTAACTTATACTTCCAGATTCACGTTCGATAACTTCTAAAATTTCTGTTTCTACTAATCCATCAGTCCACTCACCGTTTACAAATACACGAATTTCAACCAATACTTTGTCACCAACTTTCCAATTATACTTTTTAACAACATTTCCATCTACAACTTTGTAAAGCCTAATTATGGTTTTATATTCCTTTAAGTAGCTTGGAGTAGCTTGTTCTTTTTGTTTGATGTAATACTCTAAATTTTCCCTAACCTCTTTTGTTTGTTTTTGGGATTTAAAATATTCGATTTCCTTATCATATCTACTAAGCATTTTATTCATGTATGCCTCTTGACCATCTTCTAAAGCTATTTTGTATATCGAGTGAAGGAGTTTAATTCTGTTCTCTTCCTCTTGTTTTATTCTTAGCTTATCTTTCTCTGCTTTTTCAGCATTTAAAACCGCCTGTTTTTCTTTTTCTAATTTGGCTTTTTCCTCTTCTTCTTTTACAAATTTAGAATATGGATAACCACCGTTTTGCAGATAGTTATAATAGTCTTGTTCGGCTTTATAATTAACTATCCAATCGCCAATAGATAATTTTGTTGCTACCCCACTTTCAGTTTTTCTACTTGAAACCTCTGTTGTTCCAGTTTCCAATCCAGCAGGTAAAGATTCAATCCATTGGTATGTTGTACCAAAATACTTTCCGTCAACACTTAGCCCTTTCTCCAAAACACCCAAAGCTCTTGCTCTTTGCATGGGAGAATTTGAAAGGAATGTAAATTTACTTTCAGCATCTACTCCACCGCCTTCACCAAATAGTTTCCTTCCCTCTAATGATTTTCTGTTCATTGAAATAATGTCCTGAACTAATTTAACGCTTAAATCCGATTCTCTACTTTGTCCTTTGTATTTAAAAACGTATTTGTGTCCTTCTTTTCGTAAAGAACTTATGTCAATTGGCATTCCTGTACGCAACTGAATAGCTTTTGCTTCTAGCTCCATATCAAATCCAGTAGGAATATCGCCACCATTTCTGAAACGTATATCCGGGTTTTCAGGGTCAAATGTTGTGTTTGTTCCATCTGCGAGTTTTATTTGATTAGAATTACCTACAATAAATGTAGGTATAGGGTCTATTTGTATAGCTCCATCAAATTCTGATTTTATAGGATTATTTTTAACGGCAAAAGCTCTTACATTTACGTTTTCTTTAGGATTTTTTATATTTAAAAAAACTGATAAAACTTTTGTACCTAAAAATTCTGCCCTTTCTTTGTAAGCTGTGAAAAAAGACCAACCGTTATATTGATGGTTTTTATATTGGTTTTTAGGATTAAATTCAAAAAAATCATTATCTGTTCCATGATAAACCACTAACGGCTCACCATTTTCATCAACTACTTTACTCGCATTTTCAGGGTCGTTTTCCCAATCACCGAACCACGCTTTAAATTCGTGTGTGCGAACTAATTTATACTGTTCGGGAGTTAAGTTACTCGGCTTTCCGTTGGGTGCTAATAGCGTACCAGTTACACCTCCTTTGGCAAACTTATTTATTTGATTTTCAGAATTTAAGTATTTTTTAAAATCACTTGAATCTAAATTAAAGTAGGATATAAAAAAATCAACGTGTTTTTCGTTTTCTTTGTCTTTATTATTCTTAAAAAAATCATTAATCTTATCTTCATAAAACTTTTTCTTTAATTCTTCAAAAGAAATAATTTCAGATTTAGGATTTACAAACGGATTTCTTTGTTCTGAAAATTCGTTTGCTACATTTTTTATTACTGTATCGGTTTTTTTGGTTTTCTGCTTGAATAACTTACTTTGTAAAAACTCTAAAAGATTACTCCAAACTATCGAGCTTTCTTGATTATTTGGTTTTTGTTGATTTCCCAAAGCGCGTACACTAATCTCCAAACCTTTGATTCTCTTTTCTATAAAATCCTTATCTTTTGCGAAACGTAAAGAGATTTTCAATCCAGCAATTCGTTTCTCAATAAACGCCATTTTTTCCTCGTTCGATTGAACTTTTGGTTCTACAATATCAACCGTCTTAACCTCTTCACCCTCTTCGGTAAATTCAACCTTTTTAGTCCCTTTACCTGTAACAACCATTCCACTATCCTCTTTTCCAGTAGGTGTTAAATCAATGTATTCGTCTTCACGAACATCGCTAGGCGCAATGAAATCACCAATAGCATACAAGGTCTTAATTCGAGCAATAATCTTATCAATGTATTCTTCAATAACCTCTAATTCTTTACCAGTTGGATAGGGTGCTTGATTGTGTTGTGAAATAATATCCTCTAGGCTAATGTCGGCAACTAAATAATTGCTCATTCGGTTTTTATCAACGAACTTTTTAAGAATAACCGTTTCAAAAGCCCTAGCGAATAACTCAACGCTTTTTGTCCAATAATTTGTTCTTGTATCTGCTGCAAGTACATATTTCTTTTTCTGATCACTGTAATAATTATAAATGAAATTATTGTATGCCGATTTATGGTAGAAATAACTTGTTTTAAGTTTCAATGGAATGTCATACTTTTCAACTCCGAAATGATTGAGTATGTACCCAAAAACATCTACTTGTATTCTATGTTTCCAATCCTCAAATTCAACTTTACACAAGGGATAATACAAAGCAATAGTTTCTTCCAAAGTATCTTTAATTTGTATTTTACCTGAAAGTTGACTATTTTCTCCAGATATGTAAACGGAAGGAACTCTATCGCTTTTAATCGCGTAAAAAGTAAATGGAACAAGTGGTGTAACTCCGTCCTTTCCTTTTATTAAAAAGTTCATTAATTCCTTGAAAAGCATATTTAGAATAGTATCATAATGCTTTTGAGTTTCAGTTATAAAATAAGACGTTGTTGACTTGTTAGAACCCTCTAATAAAACGTTATCAATGTAATGTCCGTATTCATGTGCTAATGATCCATCACCGTTTCCTTTGGTTAGATTTATATCCTTAGTTTGTGGGAAGTAGGTCGCTAAATGTCCCGGACGACCCTTTGCACCGAAAGCAATTTTAAGGCTACCTAGTTGAGTTAATTTTTTAATGTCAATATTCAGTATTTCACCAAAATCAACCATTGCCTCAATAAAGTGTTTGGTATGCTGCTTACTCCAAGCATCGTCAACGTAGTTACCATAGTTAACCGCAGTAAAACCTATAGTATTCACAATTGCATCAGCACTTGTATCATTTACTTTGTAACCACCAGTACGTTTAATGTATGCTAAAGGGGTTTTAGTGTTGATAGGTTTTGGTTTGGGTTTTGAAACAGTAACATCTCCGCTATCAGAAACCTTTTCTTCAAAAGCCCATGACCAATCCGCGTCTTTTTGTTTAATTGCCTCTATTTTTGTATCAATTTCTTTTTTTCCGTTTTCAATTTTATTTTCAAGGTATTTTACAGCAAAATTCCTAAATAATTCAGGGTTAGCTTTATATTCTTTGATACTATATGAACTCATTGCCCAACCAGTCCTCATTTTATCCATGAGCTGTGAATTGTTCATTTTCTTATATTCTTCAATGTTGAATAGATTAGCAGCAATGAATTTTTCCCTTCTTTCAATCAGTGCAGCCTTTTTTTCTTGTGCTTCTTGTTCTGAAACGGCATCATAACTTATTGCCTTTGTCCAAAGTTCTTTAGCAGCATCGGAGTTTCTGTAAATTAGGTTTTTAAACTTAGCACCAAATTGTTCATTAATAGCAGAAGAAGGACTAAAAAAACGATACGTCTTTTCCTTGTATTTCTGAATAAAGTCCTCCCTTGTAATAGAATCAGGGACGTTACCAATAAACTTTTTAGAATAGTCGTAAACGTCAAGTTTAAAATATGAATCAACAAGTGTTTTAATCTCTTCAATAGTAAGCAAAGGAGCAAGATCATTCTGGAGAGTGGTTAATGCCGTAACATAAGCCTTTCTATATCCCTCACCGTCTTTTGGTTTAGCAGGTAAGTATTCGCGTATTTTTACTTTCAAGAAAGCTGCACCCGGAGTTGTACCTTTTTCCTTTTCTTTGTATAAATCAATAGGAATCCAAACAGCCTCTTTTTTTACCATGTTGAACGCAACAACTTTGTCTTGTTCAAGTTCATCCAGATTATCTATGTTGATTAATCGAAATGCAGCCAATTCTTTTTTTGTATTCGCTACCCTACCAATATCTTTAAATGTCTTAGATTTTTGAGCCTCTTTAAGTTTGCTCTCCACCCTTTCTTTGATGCTTGATGCCATTACTATAAATATTTTAAGTTCAAAGGTAAGTAATTTAATGTTTTATGCTATTTTTGGGGTTCTTATTAACAAACCAATAATTTTAATTATGGCTAACGAGTATTTTACAAAGATGAATGAGGCACGCAAGAAAGGTGCTGCATCTTTTGAACACAACGGGAAAACGTATGTTGCTACTAAAACAAAAACCGGAATGGTTGTTTACAAAGCGAAATAGTTTTTAAATTTTAGGAAAAAGAAAAAGCCGGGCAAACGCTCGGCTTTTTTGTTAATGCTGTTTTCCAACATTGACAGAATAAGATTATGACCCTTATTTCTGTGACAAAAGTAAAAATAATTTGTTATCTACTAAAACAGAAATAAAAGATTGACCTATAACAGTTAATTTTTTTCTGTTGTTTCACAATATAAATAAACTCTATATCGTGTGTTTGGTTCTATGCTTTCAATCGTTATTTGAGAGTATGAGTTAATAAAGAAATCCTTTTCAATATTAACATGAAGCATACCTAAGTCATTTGAAACGTGTTGAACCTTAGAAATTTTTGCTTCTAATTCACGTATTGATTTAGTGTCAAGAATAGTTGTACTTGATAATTCAATTTTTTTTGAAAAAAGCGTACTGGTAGATAAAATGCTTATTTCTTTAAGTTTGTATTTTTCATCTTGAATAGCTGATATTCTTCTTAATAATGTTTCATAATCATTAAATGACATTTGGCTGATACGATAAATTATACCACTTTGTGGATCGTTGTGTTTGTGATTAAACACATCAACCGATTTAATTACATGGTCTGTAATATTAAAAATATCAATAATGATACTTCTGTGAACCAATTCTTTTTCTTCTTGCATTTTTTTAAGTT
>JACCDW010532988.1_pt1 | contig 13672 bp, 18 predicted proteins | sample 7449781 | NCBI WGS metagenome assembly JACCDW01 (sample SAMN15323449, study PRJNA562643) | freshwater metagenome | isolation source: river surface water | place: USA:Blue River Watershed | collected 2017-08-18 | reverse complement strand
TTGCAAAAGGCCCATTTCAACTTGCGCATGCAAAAAGCCACTCAGCAACTCGGCAACACGAACCAACTGCGCGAAACTCGCCGCAGCATCGCTCGTGCCAAAACCATCCTTGCTGAAAAGCAAGCCGCCAAATAAGGAGTGACCATGACGGAAGCTAAAACATCCCTCAAGCGCACCTTGATCGGCAAGGTGGTCAGCGACAAACGCGCCAAAACCGTAACGGTGTTGGTGGAGCGTCGCGTGAAGCATGCTTTGTACGGCAAGATTGTTGCCAAATCAAGCAAGTACCACGCACATGACGAAACTGGACAATTTGGTTTGGGCGACGTGATCGAGATCACCGAGAGCAAGCCAATTTCCAAAACCAAAAACTGGGTTGCAACCCGTTTGGTTGAAAAGGCTGCAGCGGTTTAAGCTTAATCTGCTTATTCTCAGCAAACCTTCAAAAAACGACTCACAATTGTGGGTCGTTTTTTTTCGTCTGAGTATATTTCTGCTCGTACGAACAGGCAATCACACCCATTCACTCATCCAAGATTAAAGGACACACCATGATCAAAGTTGGCGACACACTTCCTGCAGTGACATTGACAGAATTTGTTGAAGTTGAAGGCAACGGTTGCAGCATTGGCCCCAACCCAGTCGATGTGGCAAAAGCATCTGCTGGTAAAACCATTGCATTGTTTGCATTGCCAGGCGCTTTCACGCCCACCTGCTCTGCCAAACACGTCCCCGGTTATGTGGCGCAATACGATGCGTTGAAAGCCGCTGGCGTTGACGAAATCTGGTGTGTCAGCGTGAACGATGCATTCGTCATGGGTGCATGGGGACGTGAACAAAAGAGCACAGGCAAAGTGCGCATGATGGGTGACGGCAGTGCAGACTTCACCAAAGCCACTGGCCTGACCTTGGACCTGACAGCGCGCGGCATGGGTCTGCGCAGCAACCGTTATTCCATGTTGGTCAAAGATGGCAAAGTTGCCAGCTTGAACATTGAAGGCCCAGGCAAATTTGAAGTCAGCGACGCTGACACCATGTTGGCTCAAGTCAAAGGCTGATTGCCGATCAGGCATCAGGCTCTCCCAAGGGGCCAACTGAAGACACAGCATTGCACCTGCCGGCGCATGCTGTGTGCTTCAACTCAAAGCATCACTTTGAGATAGTGCGCACCTGGCAATGGGTTGTGATAGTACGGCGGGATTTCTTCAAATCCCAAGTCTTCGTACAAAGCACGCGCTGTCTCCATTTCATCCAAGGTGTCCAGCAGCACACAGCTGTAACCGCATTGACGCGCTGCATCCAAAATGGCTTCTGCCAGTTGGCGTCCTAAACCCAAGCGGCGAAATGCGGGCCGCACATACAAGCGTTTCATTTCAGACGCATTGGGTGAATCGGCCGAATCGAGCGGTCTTAATGCGCAGCACCCCGCCACTTCGCCATCGACCATGGCCAAAAGCAAAGCACCTCGCGGCGCTGCGTACTCGCCTGGTAGCTGTTGCAGTTCGGCTTCAAAGTCTTGAAAACACAAATCCACATTGAGTGACTGTGCATACTCCGTAAAGATGTGCCGAACAGTGGCCATCTCTTCAAGAGTTTGAGGCGAAACAATCTCAACGGTGGGTGAAGGAAGTTCTGACAAGTGAGTTCGGTGCGTAACGAAATTCAAGTGTAGCGTTGAAATGCCCAGTCCTACAGGCTGGAGGGCATTGCGTTGATCAGGACAAATACCAAGGCTGCAACCAGTGCAAGGCAGAGCAACGCTTTTAGCCAATCGAGTGGTCGATCCAACGAAGCAGTGGCCGGTGACTCCGATGATTTGTCGCCCCACAGCATGGCACGGCTGAGGTTTTCTTTCTTTTTGACGAAGTACCAAAGAATGGCACCCACGTGGATGGCGATCAACAACAGGACCAAACCCTTGCCAAAGCCTTTGTGCCATTGAGTGGTCATGGACACAATGCTTTCAGACACCCAAACGGTCAAGGGTCCGGCATTTGCAATTTCATCATCACTGAACAAGCCTGTTGCGACTTGCAGCAAGAGCAAGCTCATCAAGGCGATGACAGAAAGTGAGCCGATGGGGTTGTGTCCCAGGTAGCGTTGTTGGCTGCTCTGCGCAGAAAAATACTGGCGCAATGCGGAGGGCGTGCACGACAACTGTCGCCATCTAGACCAATGGCCGCCCACAAAGCCCCAGAGCAATCTGAACAACAACAGACTTAAAACGGCATAGCCACAGCGAAAGTGCCAGACCATGGCATTGCCCCCGACGTTGCCGGTGATGACCAACACAAGGACCAACAATGCGAGGGTCCAGTGGAAAAGGCGGGTGGGCAAATCCCAAACTCGGATGGCATTCATGGTGATACTTTCATGGGCTTTGGGCGATCTGCAGAAAATTCAAAAACATGCGAAACTGTAAAGCACCCTCACCTTCAATGGAATACTTATGAAAAAACTTGTCACTGTTGCTTCGGCATTGCTGGCCCTCATGTTGGCTTTGCCAGCCGCCGCTCAATTTGCGAAACCTGAAGACGCCATCAAATATCGCAAAGCATCCTTCACCGTCATGGGCGCTCATTTCGGCCGTGTCGGTGCCATGGCCGCAGGCAGAGTGCCTTACGATGCCAAAGCCGCTGCCGAAAATGCCGACATTGCGGCTGCCATGTCCAAGTTGCCTTGGGCTGCTTTCCCAGAAGGCAGCGACAAAGGTGAGACGCGCGCCAAGCCAGAAATTTGGAAAGACAGCGCCAAGTTCAAAGAAGCTGCGGACAAGATGCAAGCTGAGCTGACCAAGGTGGCTGCTGCCGCCAAAACCGGTAACGCCGATGCCTTGAAAACAGCCTTTGGTCCTGCTGCAGCAACTTGCAAAGGCTGCCACGACAACTTCCGAAAAGACTGACGCTTGAATCTTCAGCTTTGATTGGCGCAGCGAAGTAGCAGCGCTGTCAACTCTTGCGGGGCACTGATCATGGGATCGTGCCCCGTTTTCATTTCAACCACTTGAGAGTTGGGCAGCCACTGGCCATCCCAAAACAGAGGATCGACCACGCGACGTCGCACGGCATCAATGGTTGCCAAGGGTGGCACGGTGCAATTGATGAAGGTTCTGGGAACACTTGCAACACGTGCAGGATCGAAATTCAAAACGTGTTGGTAAGTGCCGCCTGGGTGAGATGTTTGTCGACGTTGCACCCATTCATAGTCATCCGCGCTGAGGCCAAACACAGAAGCATCGGGTGGTGGGAAGCTGTTGTCGATGCTCTCTGCGGCTGCTTCAATTCTGGCTTTTTGTGTGGCGCTGGCATGGGTGCTGCTCCAAGTTTCGCCGGGCTTGGGAACCACAGCATCCAAGTAAACCAAGTGCTTCAGACGATGCGCTCGCCGATCGGCCACAGCGGTGCCCAACATGCCTGCATAGGAGTGAACGACCAAAATGGCATCGTTCATTTCTTCGGCGTCTAGGGCCTGTAAAACATCTTGGATGTGCGTTTCCAAATCAATGCCACGGTGCAAAAGGTGGGAGCGTTCACCCAAGCCCGTGAGGGTGATGGCGTGTGCGCTGTGACCTGCACGGATCAAAGCTTCTGTGACATGGCGCCAGCACCAAGCACCATGCCAAGCGCCATGAACCAATAAATACTGGGCCATCAGATCACACCTTTGTTTATCAGTTGTTCAATTTGCGCTGAGCTGTAACCCAAAACTTCTTTCAGCAATTGCGAGGTGTGCTGTCCCAGCTGGGGTGGCACATGGTCTTGCCTGACGGGCGTTCGGCTGAGCTTGAGTGGGCTGGCCACCAACTTCAAATCCTTTTGATGAGGGTGCTGCCAAGTACTCACCATGTTGCGCGCAGCCACTTGAGGGTCGGCGAACACCTCCGATAAATTGTTGATGGCACCACAGGGCACCTTGGCTGCCTCGAGCGCAGACAGCCAGTCGGCTTTGGTGCGGGTCAACATGATCTGTTCAAGCAGGGGGACCAAGATGGCGCGGTTTTTGACCCGATCGGTGTTCTTGGCAAAACGCACATCGCTGGCCAATTCGGGGTGGCCTGCGACATCACAAAATTTGGCATATTGACCATCATTGCCCACAGCCAGAATCAGATGGTCGCGGCTGCCTGCTGCTGCGTGTGTGGGCGCCTTCACTTCAAATACTTGATAAGGCACGATGTTTTGGTGTGCGTTGCCTGCGCGACCAGGGGTCTTGCCGCTGACCAAATAATTGGCACCTAAATTGGCCAACATGGCCACTTGGGTATCGAGCAAGGCCATGTCCACGTACTGACCTTCGCCGGTTTTTTCGGCGTGCCTGAGCGCGGCCAGAATGCCAACGGTGGCGTACATGCCTGTGAACAAGTCGGCCACAGCGACACCTACTTTTTGGGGGCCACCCCCCAGGTCATCTCGCTCGCCCGTGACGCTCATCAAGCCCCCGATGCCTTGAACCGCGTAGTCGTATCCAGCCCGCTCGCGGTAGGGCCCGGTCTGTCCAAATCCGGTGACGCTACAGTAAACCAACTTGGGATTGAGGACCTTCAAACTCTCGTAGTCCAAACCATAGCGGGCCATGTCGCCCACTTTGAAGTTTTCAATGAAGACATCGCAGTGGGTGACCAATTCGCGGATGAGCGCTTGTCCATCGGCTTGGGCAATATCACAGGTCAGTGAGCGCTTATTTCTGTTGGTTCCTAAATAATATGCGGCTTCGGGCGTGTCTTTGCCATCGGCGTCTTTGAGAAAAGGTGGGCCCCAACTGCGCGTGTCGTCACCGGCGCCTGGGCGCTCAATTTTGATCACGTCGGCGCCAAGGTCGGCCAAAGTTTGGGTGCACCATGGGCCCGCGAGCACGCGGGACAGGTCGAGAATGCGGATGCCGTCAAGTGAATTCATGGCGTCATTGTCGCGAAAAATTTGCATGCATGCATGCACCGATAATGGGCACATGCAAGAATTTTTTGAAAGCGTGTCATGACCGAGCGTCAAACCCCAAGCCCCATGCTGGCGCAGCGACAAATGGTGGGGGTCTTCTTGGTCTTTGCATTTGCGTATTTTTTGTCCACCTTGATGCGCGCCATCACGGCGACCTTGTCGCCAGCCCTGACGCAAGAGTTGTCATTGTCCGCCCAAGACTTGGGTCTGTTGGCCGGTGGTTATTTTTTAGGCTTTTCGGCAACGCAGTTGCCCTTGGGCAAGTGGTTGGACCGGTACGGCCCTAAAACTGTCATTTTGTGTTTCTTGATCGTGGCGGTATTAGGTTGCGCCGCATTTGCCATGGCACAAAGTTTTGTGGGTCTGTGGTTGGCGCGCTTTTTGTGTGGTGTGGGCGTCAGTGCTTGTTTGATGGCGCCTTTGACAGGTTACCGCAGGTGGATGGATGCGGGTTCTCAGTTGCGCGCCAACTCATGGATGTTGATGACAGGCTCTTTGGGCATGTTGTCATCCACCTTGCCTGTGCAGTGGTTGATGCCCGTCACAGGGTGGCGCGCAATCTTTGCAGGCTTGGCAGTCTTGGTGGTGCTGGCCATGGTTCTCATTTACAAGGTGGTGCCTGTTTGGGAAACGCAAAAGGCATCGCAAGACCCAACTGCAACAGAAGAGACCGGCTATGGACCTGTTTGGCGCAACGCCTATTTTTGGCGCATGGCGCCTGTGGGGTTCTTTTGTTATGCGGGCATGTTGGCGGTTCAAACCCTGTGGGCAGGTCCTTGGATGACGGTGGTGGGCGGCTACACACCGCTTTCCGCAGCGACTGGATTGTTTGCCATCAACTTGAGCATGCTGGTGACTTTCTGGATCTGGGGCCTGATCACGCCGCGCTTGGCCAAGCGCGGTATCAGCGCCAACAAATTGATTGCATGGGGTCAGCCGCTCAGTTTTGCGGTGCTGTTCGGTGTGATTTGGTTCGGTCCAGATCTGGGTGGCGCTTCTGCAGCAGCCCTGGCCTTGTTTTGTGTGACCAGTACTTTTGTGGCTTTGGCGCAGCCTGCCGTCGGCATGGCCTTTCCGTCGCATTTGGCGGGCCGTGCACTCTCGGCCTACAACTTGGTCATTTTCGTAGGGGTCTTTGTGGTGCAATGGGGCATTGGTTTTGGCATTGACTTCTTCAAGTCACTGGGCTGGCCACCTGTTTTGGCTTTCCAGGCCGCTTTTACTGTGTTTGGTTTATGTGCGGTTTTGTCCTATGTTTATTTTCACTGGGCAAACCGCGATAATTCAGCATGATTGGAATTCTCATCATCGCCCATGCGCCTTTGGCTTCGGCCTTGCGCGATTGCGCTTTGCATGTTTACCCAGAGTGTGCGCTGGGTGTACAGGCGCTGGACATCTTGCCCAATGCAAGCCCTGATGAGAGCTTGCTTTTGGCCAAAGCTGCCCTGTCAAAGCTCAACACCACCGAAGTTTTGATGTTGAGTGACGTCTTTGGTGCGACGCCTTCCAATGTGGCGCAAAAACTCAATGACGGCATCGACACGCGTTTGCTGGCTGGCGTGAATTTGCCGATGCTGTTGCGCAGCGTCTGTTATCGACATGAATCATTAGATGCTTTGGCAACGCGCGCGCAGGCCGGTGGCGCGCAAGGCATCATTCCCGTAGGTTGCACTGCCCCTCAAAATCAATCAGGACCACGACATGCCCCAAGCTACGACGACCATCAGCAATAAGTTGGGCTTGCATGCCCGAGCTTCTGCCAAGCTGACCAAGTTGGCGGGTAGTTTTCCATGTGAAGTTTGGATGGCCAAAGGCGAGCGCCGCGTCAATGCCAAGAGCATCATGGGCGTGATGATGCTGGCCGCAGGCATTGGAAGCGAAGTGGTCATTGACACCGATGGCGAGCAAGCCCAAGAGGCGCTCGATGCGATGCTGGCCTTGATTGCCGATAAATTTGGTGAGGGTGAATGACCTTCAGCATTCATGGCTTGGCGGTTGCCAGAGGCATTGCCATTGGGCGTGCGGTGCTGGTGGCTTCCAGCCGCGTCGACGTTGCCCACTATTTCATTCAACCCTCGCAAGTTGAAGCTGAAATTGACCGTTTGCGTCAAGCGCGCGATGCGGTGGTCGAAGAACTCAAGCGTCTGCAAAAAGATTTAACCGACGATGCGCCGCCAGAGCTGGGCGCCTTGCTCGATGTGCACTTGATGTTGTTAGAGGACGAGAGTTTGTCCTTGGGCGTGAGGCACTGGATTGAGAACCGGCTGTACAACGCGGAATGGGCTGTCACCAGCCAAATGGAAGTGATTGGCCGCCAGTTCGATGAAATGGAAGATGCTTATTTGCGCGAGCGCAAATCAGACCTCGAACAAGTCACGGAACGCGTCTTACATTTCCTCAAAGGCGGAACATCGCCTGTTGTCAGAACCAAACCTCAGGCAAGGCCGCAGCAAGAGTTGCAGTTGGGTGACACCATGGATGTCCCCTTGGTGTTGGTGGCACACGACTTGTCGCCAGCCGACATGCTTCAGTTCAAACAGAGTGTGTTCACGGGTTTTGTGACGGATGTGGGCGGTAAAACCTCACACACCGCCATCGTGGCGCGCAGCCTCGACATCCCGGCGGTAGTGGGTGCACGCAGTGCCAGCCAACTCATTCGACAAGACGATTGGATCATCATCGATGGCGACATGGGCGTGGTCATTGTGGACCCCTCTCCCATCATCTTGGCGGAGTACGGTTTCAAGCAACGTCAAGGCGATCTAGAACGCGAGCGCCTCACCCGATTGCGTCACACGCCCGCCGTGACCTTGGACGGTCAAAAAATTGAATTGCTGGCCAACATTGAAATGCCAGAAGACGCCGACACCGCGATCAGAGTGGGCGCTGTGGGTGTCGGTCTTTTTAGAAGCGAGTTTTTGTTCATGGGCCGGCAAGGTGATTTGCCAGGTGAAGAAGAGCAGTTTCAACAATACCGACGAGCCGTGGAAGGCATGCAAGGCTTGCCAGTCACCATTCGAACGGTGGACGTGGGTGCCGATAAACCCCTGGACGAAGCAAGGCATGACGCAGCGCATTTGAACCCGGCATTGGGTTTGCGCGCCATTCGTTGGAGCTTGGCCGATCCTGAAATGTTTTTAACGCAGCTGCGCGCCATTTTGCGCGCAGCCGCTTTGGGCAAAGTCAATTTGCTGGTGCCCATGCTGGCGCATGCCAGTGAAATTCACCAGACCATGGCACTCGTCAAGCAAGCGCAACTTGATTTGGATGCGCGCGGCGTTGCTTATGGCCATGTGCGCTTGGGCGCGATGATCGAAATTCCGGCGGCCGCTTTGTCCTTGAAGTTGTTCTTAAAGCATTTTGATTTCTTGTCCATTGGCACCAATGACTTGATTCAATACACCTTGGCGATTGACCGCGCCGATGAAAGCGTGGCGCATTTGTACGACCCATTGCACCCAGCCGTGTTGCGTTTGGTGGCCGACACCATTGCCGAAGGTGCAGCGCAAGGCAAAAGTGTGTCGGTGTGCGGTGAGATGGCGGGGGATGTGAATTTGACGCGCCTCTTGCTGGGCATGGGCTTGCGCAGTTTTTCGATGCACCCTTCTCAAGTGCTGCTGGTCAAGCAACAAATATTGCGCGCAGACACCGAGAAACTCAAAGCACTGGCACAGCAAGTGTTGGCATCTGAAGATCCCGCCAGTTTGTTAACTTGACGCGCAGTTTTCAAACCAAGCTTTCAGCTTGAAGTTTCAGCCCAAGCTTTCAAACTTTGGATCGTTGGCTGCTTCCTGTGGCCCTGTGTTGCGACCCAACCAAGCACCGCCCACAATCAACAAGCCCGCCAAGGCCACCACCGGTGTCAGCGCCTCTTGGCGGTCTATCAGTAACAAGACCGTGGAGCCCAAAGGTGTGATGAAGCTGAGCAATCCAATGTGCTGCGCATTGCCATTTTTCAGCGCGGCATCCCACAGGTAAAACGCCAAACCCAGAGGGCCAAGTCCCATCCAAACCAAAAGGCCTGCATCTTGTGTGCTCAAAGTCACGGGCGTCTCGAGTGCCGCATGGCAAACCAGTGACAACAAGCCGGACACCAAGCCGAAGGTACCGATGGCGGCTGTGTGGAAAGCTTTCACACGTTGAGTCATGAGTGAGTAGGTAGCCCAAATGAAGGCAGACGCCAAGGCCGCCAAATAGCCCACATCGAAATCAGCGCTGATGGCTTTGCCGCCTGTCATGACCAAGGCTGCACCAGCAAATCCGGCAAGCGCAGCGATCACTTGTCGCAGTTTGAGTTGAGTGTGTTTGTTGAAGAGCGGCGCCAGAACCACGATGAGCAAAGGCCACAGGTAGTTGACCAAGTTGGCTTGAATTGCAGGCGCTGTGCGAAATGCAACGAACAATAAAAAGTGATAGCCAAACAAACCGTAAACGCCAAGGAGCAAGCTTGAGGCGGGCACGATGGCCAAGCGCCATTTAAAACCTGACCAAGGCAGCGCCACCAAACTGCCGATGAGCAAGGCGCAGCCCGCCGTGAGAAAGGGCGGTAAGTGTGACAAGCGAACGCCGACAGGGGCTAGGGTAGCCCACAAGGCAATAGCGCCTAGCGCTAGCCAAGTTGCACGAACAGATGTTTTCAACGCGACAAGCTCGCACCATGCGCCTGTTGGTCGGCGTGATAACTTGACCGCACCATGGCGCCCACGGCGGCATGCTTGAAGCCCATCTCATAGGCTTTCTCTTCAAACATCTTGAAGGTGTCAGGGTGAACGTAACGCTTCACTGGCAAGTGGCTGTTGGACGGTGCCAAGTACTGACCTAAGGTGAGCATTTCAATGTTGTGCTCGCGCATCTCGCGCATCACGGCCAAAATTTCTTCATCGGTTTCGCCCAAGCCCACCATCAAACCAGATTTGGTTGGCACGTTGGGGAAAAGCGCTTTGAACTTTTTCAAGAGTTGCAGTGAAAACTGATAGTCAGAGCCGGGGCGCACTTCTTTGTACAAGCGTGGCACGGTTTCCAAGTTGTGGTTCATCACATCGGGCGGAGCGGCTTTCAAAATTTCCAAAGCGCGATCGTCACGGCCGCGGAAGTCGGGCACCAGGACTTCAATTTGTGTGAGTGGTGACAGCGCGCGCGTTTCGCGGATGCAATCGACAAAGTGTCCGGCACCGCCATCGCGCAGATCGTCGCGGTCCACACTGGTGATCACCACATAGCTGAGTTTCAAATCTGCAATGGTGCGCGCCAAGTTGGCGGGCTCGTTCACATCCAGCGGATCGGGGCGGCCATGGCCCACATCGCAGAAGGGGCAGCGGCGCGTGCATTTGTCGCCCATGATCATGAAGGTGGCCGTGCCCTTGCCAAAGCATTCGCCAATGTTGGGGCAACTGGCTTCTTCACAGACCGTGACCAATTTGTTTTTGCGAAGGATGTCTTTGATTTCGTAAAAACGTGTGGTGGGTGAACCTGCTTTGACGCGAATCCAATCTGGTTTTTTCAACACCTCACCGGGTTCAACTTTGATGGGAATGCGAGACAGCTTGGCCGCCGCTTTTTGCTTGGCTGTGGCGTCGTAGTTTTCGACAGTTTGCGCCTCACGCACAACGTTGCGTGCGGCGTCGGTATCTTTGGTCATCACATTCTTTCAGTGTCGTGGGCTCGGTTGTCGTCGGCTCAGGGCGATAGCAGGGGCGTGAGTTTGAACGCCAACACATCAGCCGCTTCTTCCCAAGTTGTATTCACCCCCATTGTAAAAAGGTCCACGGTTTGCAATCCAGCATAGCCGCAAGGATTGATGCGTTGGAAGGGTTCGAGGTCCATTCTCACGTTCAAGGCCAGCCCGTGGTAGGTGCATTGTCGGCTGACTTTGATGCCCAAAGCGCTGATTTTTCCAAGGCCTTTGAAGGGGTCGCCTGGGTTGGCAGGTCCTGTGAGTGCGGTGTGCGCAAAAGGATCTGCCAGGCGAACGTAAATGCCGGGCGCATTGGCCACTCGGTGACCCGTGACGCCAAAATGCGCCAAGGTTCGAATGACGGCCTCTTCAAGGCGGTACACATATTCTTTGACGAAGTAGCCGGCGCGTTGTAAGTTGACCATGGGATAGGCCATGACCTGGCCTGGGCCGTGATACGTGACTTGGCCACCGCGGTTGGTGGCAATGACAGGGATGTCGCCCGCATGCAGCACATGACCTGCCAAGCCGGCCAAACCCTGTGTGAAGACGGGCGGGTGCTCGCAAAGCCAGAGCTCATCGGCAGTCTCTGAGCTTCTTTGCGCTGTGAATTCTTGCATGGCCTGGTAGGCCTCTAAATAAGCGACCAGCCCTGAACGTTTGACCAACATCTTGCTTGACGACTCAGGCTTTAAAGTGCCACCTTGACCATGGGGTGGCTGGTCAAGGCGCGGTACATGTTGTCGAGTTGTTCTCGGCTGGTGGCCCTGATGGTCAAAGTCACGCTCAGGTAGTTGCCCGCTTTGCTGGGCCGCATTTCGATGGTGGCAGGGTTGAAGCTGGGGTCAAATTGCTGAGCCACTTGCGCCATGGCTTCTGCAAACCCATCAACACGAGCGCCCATGACCTTGATGGGAAAGTCGCAGGGGTACTCGATCAGCGACTCCTTGCGTGGATCTTCTTTGAAGGGGGGCGTAAGAGATGCGCTCATAGGATTGGATTGTAAAAAACGTTTATCGCCAAATGACCACGGCACCTACGGCCAGCCAGCCGAGTGCGAAATTCAAAATCATCAGGGGGTGTATTTTGGCCAATTGTGACGCCGCCGAAGGCAGGTCCTCTTGCGCCAGGGCCAATTTCATTTTCCGAAAAGGCACGGCATAAATGTGCCCAAAGATGAGGCACATGAGGGTGCCGATGCCCAACATGGCATGCCAACCCTTGGGCGCCAGTTTCATGTCAACCCCAACCAACATGGCACTTCCCGTCAAAATCAAAATGAAGACGCAAGCGGCCACCACTTTGAAAAACCGACCCATGGCCATTGCCAGAAACGGCAAACGCAATGGTGGTTCGAACATCGCAATGGCTGCAGGTCGCACGGCCCAAATCATGGCGGCCATGCCGCCAAGCCAAACAACACCTGCGGCCAGGTGGCTAAATTTAATGAGTTCGTACATGAATGGAATCCCGGTTGGAGCGCAATTGAGAAGAATTTGCCAACTTCCATTGTGGCCTTTTTTAGCCATATGGGTTTTCACCTATAATCGTGAGCTTTGCGGAACCTTGGGATATTTCTGTAACCTGTGTGTAAACATACTTACAGACAATCCCGCCACAAGATTTGCCCAATGAAGACAGCGCGCGACAACGGCCAAGTCCTTGGTGCCCCAAGTTCATACGATGCGTATGACAATGCGGACACCCAAGACTTCAAGCCGCTTACCGCTGAAGAAGTGCAGGAATTGCGCCTTCAGCAACCGCTACTCTCTATTTGGCGTGTGGTTCTGGCGCAAATAGTGGTGGGTTCGGCCGTTGCGGCTCTAACTTGGCTCTTCACGGGGCGGGTTTCGGCAGCATGGTCAGCAGCTTACGGGGGTTTGGCGGTGGTGGTCCCAGCAGCGTTGTTCGCGCGGGGTTTAACCAGCAAAGCCACCACCGTGAATTCAGGAACTGCGGTTTTTGGGTTTTTGCTGTGGGAATTGGTCAAGATTGGTCTCACGATCGCCATGCTTTATGCGGCGGTCTGGCTGGTCAAAGATTTGAGTTGGCCTGCCATGTTGGTGGGCCTGGTGGTGACGATGAAGGTTTATTGGGTGGTGTTTGCCTGGCGCAAAGTGTTTCACCCGGTTGTCTAAGTTGTGCCCAAGTTGAAAAGTTAAAGTAAATTTTTAAAGAGCCTAGAGAATGTCAGCTGCAAACGCTCCCAGCGCCGGTGAATACATTGGCCACCACCTGACCCATCTGCAAAATAAGCCGATGGCAGGTGTGATTGACTTTTCAGTCTTCAACATCGACTCCATCTTCTGGGGTATTTTGTTGGGTGTTTTGGGCAGCTTTTTGCTTTGGAAGGCTGCCAGCAAGGCCACTTCTGGCGTTCCTGGTCGTTTCCAGGCTGCTGTTGAGATTTTGTTCGAAATGGTCGACTCCCAAGCCAAGGGCATCATCCACAACGCGCAAAGCCGCAAATTGGTATCGCCTTTGGCCCTGACCGTTTTTGTCTGGATCTTCTTGCTCAACTCAATGGACTTCTTGCCTGTTGACTTGTTCCACAAAGTGTTCGAGTGGACTGGCGTTGACCACAGCATTCATTATTTCCGCGTTGTGCCTACAGCCGATTTGTCCAGCACTTTGGGCATGTCTGTGTCGGTTTTGCTGATTTGTATTTACTACAACATCAAAATCAAGGGCTTGGGCGGTTGGTTCCATGAGTTGACCACAGCGCCCTTTGGTGCGCACCCCATTTTGTGGCCCTTCAACTTTGTGTTCCAAATGATTGAATTCGTCGCCAAAACCGTGTCTCACGGCATGCGACTGTTCGGCAACATGTATGCCGGCGAACTGATTTTCATGTTGATCGCTTTGATGGGTGGTACAGCCGCCATGTCATTGACTGGCATCTTGATGCCTATCGGTCACGTGATCGCTGGCTCCATTTGGGCCATCTTCCATATCTTGATCGTGGCTTTGCAAGCTTTCATTTTCATGATGTTGACTTTGGTCTACATCGGTCAAGCGCACGACGCTCACTAAGCGTCACAATTTAGTTTAGTTTTTTCTCAAC
>JACCDW011265515.1_pt1 | contig 13674 bp, 13 predicted proteins | sample 7449781 | NCBI WGS metagenome assembly JACCDW01 (sample SAMN15323449, study PRJNA562643) | freshwater metagenome | isolation source: river surface water | place: USA:Blue River Watershed | collected 2017-08-18 | reverse complement strand
TCAAGCTTGATTTCATAATTGACGATAATCCATTAAAGCAAGGCATGTATACACCAGGTATGCGTATTCCTGTTTATGGTTCAGATAAGCTAAAAGAATATGAAAACGAAGATGTCGTTTTTGTTCCTCTTGCATGGAACTTCTTCTATGAAATCAAAGATAAGATCAATAAACTTAGACCTAACAGAAAAGACATGTTTTTAAAAACTCATCCTATAGTATATGTGGAATCAGCTAATGATGAATAAGATCGAAGAAATATTTGAAACAACTGAAAAGTCGTCTACTAAGTGGTCTGGATATTTTAGTGTATATGAGCGCCATCTGTCTAAGTTTGTAGGAAAAGCACCTAAAATTTTAGAAATAGGCGTTCTTGGTGGCGGCTCAATTGAATTATGGCTAAAGTATTTCGGTAAAGACACAAAGGTCATAGGTATAGACATTAATCCAAAATGCTTACAGTATAAATATAATGGTGATACTCAAATAATTATGGGCAATCAGGGTTCTGTTGATTTCTGGCAGAAGTTCTTGACAGACAATACAGACTTTGATATCATTATCGATGATGGTAGTCATGTGATGAACCATCAAATCACTACACTTCAACAAACATTTCCGCATTTACGGGAGGGCGGAGTTTACATTTGCGAAGACACACATACCAGTTATTGGAAAAATTGGGGCGGGCAATATGGTGGAGAGGGAACTTTTCTTGCATATTCGAAGGCCATAACAGATATTGTGAATCAGCAGCATCTTGTAGATCAGCCGATCAAGAATGACGTTCTAGAGAACTACAATAATCTCTACTCAGTATCTTTCTATAACAGTATGGTTGTATTCGAAAAGGAGGCACTCAAGCCTTTCGTGATCAGGGATAATTCCAAGATCACGCTCAAAATAGGATAAGGAACCATATATGAAATCATTAGTAACTTTATTGGCTGGATTGATGCTATTCATCAATCCAGTCGAAGCAAGTATTGCTTCATGGTACGACTGTGCAACACCTGGACAGTGCAGCAAGAGTAAAAGAACCGCCAGCGGTGAGAAGTTTAATCCTAATGCACTTACAGCAGCACACAGAACATTACCGTTCGGCACAAAAGTTCGTGTCACATATAAAGGTAAATCTGTCATCGTTAGAATCAATGATCGCGGCCCCTTTGTAAAAGGTCGTGTAATTGATCTATCAAGAGCCGCAGCCCGTAAAATAGGATGTCATGGCGTTTGTAAAGTGGTAATTAAGGTGGTAGGATAATAAATACTCGTATCACTTATGGGAGACTAAAATGGAAGAACTACATAACGCATTAAAGATAGTTCTGGCCGATACATTCACAATGTATCTAAAGACACACTCTTTTCACTGGAACGTAATCGGTCCAAATTTTTCTGAGTATCATGCTTTCTTTGGCAATCTATATGAAGAATTGCATGGTGCAGTAGACACGATTGCAGAACAGATTCGCGCTGTAAATTCTTTTGCTCCCAGTTCACTAGACAGAATCAAGGAACTTACAAGAATTGAGGAATCTGATACCATTCCGACAGCAGAGAGAATGTTTCAGATTCTAATTAATGATAATAACATCATCCTTGATGCACTCAAACAAGCATACGATCTTGCAGATAAAGAAAGCGAACTAGGTTTGGCCAACTTTCTGCAAGATCGTATGGATATTCACAAGAAGCACGGTTGGATGCTTCGCGCTACTGCTGGCATGAAGTCTTAAATATCAGGAATAGTGTTTTCTATAGGTTCACACCAACCTTTGCTTACGCTATGAGGCCATACAAGCCATTTGTATGGCCTTGTTTTTGTGTCGAATTGTCTCCAAATATTATAAAAATCACCATCAAGAGTTTCTGGATTATTCATTATTTGTAAAACTTCCGTTCTATCCGCATCCTGTCTATATACATCCTCACCATATTTGTCTTTAAAGGCAATAACCCAAAAATCATAATCATTTTCTGGCAACTTTGGCAAAGCTTCTTTCCAAAGATCAATACAATGTCTAAAGATGTTTTTATAAGATTTATTTCTCGCAATCTCATTTCTATAGATAGGATTTGGAGGATCATAATGATCTAAAGTGTATTGCTGAACTGCTCTATCACTAAATCTAATTCCCGCATAATCTTCATATTCTTGTTTTGTGCGAATTTTTCCAAATCCATATATACCAAAATCATAATCTGCTTTATCGCCATCTACACCAAGAAGTTGTTTTGCTCTTTTTAGAGAGATATCGTTTCTCTTTTCCCAATCATTTTCTTTTTCATCCCAGTGTCTAACTCGACCTTTTCTTGTGTACTCATGCCAGCAGACAAGTTCATTTGGACAAAATAAATCATATCCTGCTGTATATGCACGAACAGCCATTGTAATCTCTTCACCATGAAAATAAAGATTTGGATCATATGGTACATCTTTGACAAACTGACCAAAAGTGAACATGAAATGAGCAGAGAAAAATCTTGTAGGAATAGGTAGTTTATAAACTTCAATATCTTCTACATTATTCGGCAACATGAATATTACACCTTCTGGAGTAAATCTGTCGAACGTTAGTTTCCAAACTTCTTTCACTCTATCACTTGGATCATTTTCTGGATTGTAAGATGCAACGTATGCAGTAAGAAGAGGCTTCTCATAACCGACAGCAATCAAATCATCCATCATCTTCTTACACTTGGTATCCCATCCACGAACGAATCTATGATGACTATCCAACTGTAGTGTATATTTTTCTCCATCATATAGTTCATTTAATGCATGTCTAGCCCAACATGTTCCTTTTGCATCTTTATAATCAATATCAAGAATTTTAAAACGTGGATCATTTACATATTCTTCTAATGTATCCCATGCGTCATCTTTAGACCTTTGCCAGGCAATAGCAAACACAAGGTCTTCTGGATTATCGGCCCGTTTAATACAGTCGCGGATTGTTGGAAGAAGTTCTGGATCACGATAGCCAGCAATTTGCACAAAGATTTTATCAGACATAATGTACTCCATGATGATATACATAGTTATATATAATCAATTTTTGGAGACTTGTTATGAAGAATTTTTTTAAGAACAGATTTAAAATCTCAGAAGAAAGACTATCTATTTGTCGAACATGTGATAAGTTTAATTCTAAAAATTCTCAATGTTCAGAGTGTGGTTGTTTCATGGACTATAAAACGTTATTGCCATATGTATCTTGTCCTCTCGACAAATGGAAAGAGTTTGAGGAAAAGAAAGATAAATAATTAAAAAAAGAGGTAAATATGGCAGGCGCATCAGCAGAAAGACAAGAAACAGGAGTTGTTAATGCTATTAACAACGCAGTAAAAAAGAATAAAAATCAACCAATAACAATTATTGCAGGTTCAACAAAAATAAGTAATATATCTGGTGCTAAAAAATATAATGGCAGACAAGAAAGCGGATCAGAACCTTATACAGATGTTATTTTAAATACAAAAAACAAGAAAGATATTAATCTTTCTCTCAAAGGTGAAGCAGCTCCATCTTTAGCCGGTGGTGGTATGAGAGGACTTGAAGCAATTATACCTGGTATTGCTAGTAAGTTTATGAAAGCCGCACATAAAGAACTTTTAAATATAGGAATAGAAGCTGGTGATAAAGTCCCTGATGTTTATGGTAAAATATCTAGGACAAACAAAGAAAAAATTGTCATAGGTACAAGAGCTATGGGAGGACCAATTGATTACATGTATATTGGTCCCATGAATGTCAAAGCAGATTATGATAGTAAAAAGAATACACTAACATTAAATGGATCTTTAACTGAATCTAAAATATATGCAAAAACTCATGATCTTTATTTTAGATTGAGGGCAAGAAGAGAAGATCAAAGATTTGATCCTGAAGCTATGCAAGGTGGCATTCCAAAAATATATGGTAAATCACCAAGTAGAGGTGATAGTGCAGGTAGAATTGTTGTTACAGATAGTGTTCCTAAAAACGCAGTAATAGTGGAAGTATAATGATAACATATCAATATTATCTAATAGAATCCAAAGAAGGTAAAAATCTTCACTTAGAACACCTAGAGGACGAGGTACTCAATGGAGGAGTTTCTGGCACAAGAGGTGCGATATCCTTTTTACAGTCTCTTCGTGATATGCTTTCTGGTCATGCTTCTGGCAAAACTCTAAATCTCACGACTAAGTGGGACGGCGCACCAGCCATATTTGCTGGTATTAATCCGGAGAACGGTAAGTTCTTCGTAGGCACTAAAGGTGTGTTTGCAAAGAATGCAAAGTTGAACTATACGAACGAAGACATAGACAACAATCATCCGGGCGAAGGTCTAAACAAGAAGCTAAAGATTGCTCTACAATATCTTTCGGAACTTGATATTGAGGGTGTGCTTCAAGGTGATATGATGTTTACCAAAGAAGACTTGAAGTCTGAGAAGATTGATGAAAAAGAATATATTACTTTCCAACCAAACACAATCGTATATACTGTACCAGCCGAATCTTCACTTGCAAAACAAATTAAATCTGCTAAAATGGGCATAGTTTGGCATACGACTTATTTTGGAAATACTATGGAAGATATGAAAGCATCATTTGGTGCAGATGTTGGAAATCTAAGACAATCAAAGAATGTCTGGTTTCGTGATGCATCTTTTGTTGATGCGTCTGGTACAGCAACGTTTACATCCTCTGAAACTTCTGAATTGAATAGTATTTTATCACAAGTCGGCACAATATTCAGAACAATTTCAGCACGAACACTAAATGAGATTGCAACGAACGATACCTATAAAATTCAAATCAAAGCTTGGAATAATTCCAAAGTTCGTGAAGGTCAAGAGATCAATAATACTGCCGCTCACGTTCAAGGACTCATTCTAGAAGTCGAAAGAAAGTTGAACAAGAATATTACCGATGCAAAGAAGGCCGACACAAAGGCCAAGAGGCAGCAAGAAAAAAATATCGTGATGCGTTTCTATACCAGCAATAAGAATGAATTAAAGAAGATATTTGATTTACAAAACTTGCTAACAAAAGCAAAGAACATGATTGTCAAGAAACTCCAGACAGTCCGCGATTCTTTAGGTACATATCTTAGAATTGATTCAACTGGATTGAAAGTTACAGCACCAGAAGGTTTTGTTGCTATTGACCACATAGGCAAAGCTGTCAAGCTAGTAGATAGATTGGAATTTTCACAGGCTAACTTCAACGCCACAAAGAATTGGTCGTCATGAAAAAAGAAATCCGTACATTGAATGTGTGGGATATCGATGATACTCTTGGTCAAACATCGGCCAGAGTTGGTGTTATTAAAGGCGGTAAGACAATAAAGGTATTAGAACCTGGCGAGTTCAATCATTATAATCTGGCGCCAGATGAAAGCTTTGACTTCTCTCAATTTAGATCAGGTAAAATTTTTCGTGATACATTCAAGCCTATCAGCACTGTCTTAGATAGGGCTAAAGAAATTGTCAATAGACAGACAGAAAATTCTCATTCTATCATATTGACAGCCCGAGCAGACTTTGATGATCACAAAGAGTTTCTACAGACCTTTCGTGATCATGGATTTCCAATCGATAAAGTTTATGTAGAACGAGCAGGAAATGTTTCAAAGACAAAGCCAGCGCACATCAACAAAGGCGTCATTCTCAAGAGATATCTAAAGACTGGTAAGTTTGATCGTGTTCGCATGTGGGACGATCACGAAAAGAACCTAGACATGATGTTCAAGGTTGCAGCATTATATCCTAATATAGAAGCTGTCGGTTACCTTGTAAAAGACGGCAGAGTATCCAAATATATTCCAAATGCTAAAATGAAGAATATCGCTGAAGAAATCACTTCAGTCGTGCGTGAGGTCTTGAGAAAAAAGAGATATGAAATATGACATGGGAAAGAGAAATCGCTAATACAATATGGCTAAAGTTAAAGGGCAAGTCTGTTCCTGACAGATATTCCGAGAAAGAATGTGAAGAAATACTCAAAAGATACTGGCATAAGGCCATGGAGTCAGAACAATAAAACACTAAATACCTCTATAAGTTAACGTTCCTATAGAGGGAATAATGAAAACATTAGTAGTATATCCAGGGCGTTTCCAGCCCTTCCATAAAGGTCACGCTCAGGTATATAAGTGGCTTAAATCAAAGTTTGGTGATGCGGTCATTGCCACATCTGATAAGGTAGAGCTACCTAAAAGCCCATTCAATTTCAAAGAAAAAGTCAAAATGATGACACTTGCTGGAGTGCCATCTAATGCTATCAAACAAGTTACCAATCCCTACATCGCTAGAGAAATACTAAAAGACTATGACCCAAAGACGACGGTTTTAGTCTTTGCTGTGTCGCAAAAAGACATGGAAGAAGACCCACGTTTCTCGTTCAAGCCAACCAAATCTGGTAAGCCTGGCTATCTTCAACCATATGCTGGCAATGAAAAGAAACTACAGCCTTTTGGCGATACAACCATGCCGAAGGGTTATGTTATCGTCACTCCTACATTCACGTTTGATGTGCTAGGTAAGCCAGCAACATCGGCCTCAGAACTTCGTAAGCAGTTCGTTTCACTAGACAACAAAACGCAGAAAGAGTTTGTCAAAGATTTATTTGGCAAATACGATGCATCTGTACATAAGCTTCTGTCGGCTAAACTTCCAAAACCAAAATCTGTCAAGCAACTAAAAGAAAACTTTGCTATCGGTCTAACATTTGCCCGCAAAGAAATGCCTCAGATTGGTGCTTCTGATAGTTTCGTTAAGTATCTCAAGTCTAATGATGTTCAATCAAAGAAGACAAAGATTGATCCAAACGAACTCAAATCATCTCAAATGGAATTTGACCAAGATAAGATTGAAGGTCTAAGAAATACACCAAGTTCTAATCCTATCATCGTATCTAATGATGGTCATGTTCTTGATGGTCATCATCGCTGGTTGGCGGATAAGATGGAAAACAGACAATCAAATGCATATGTTTGTGACCTTCCTATTCTTGATCTATTATATCATGCCAAGCATTATTCTAAAAATCTGACAGAAGAAATTACACGCAAACAATTAGCACCTATGCTGGACTCTTTTGTGTCGTTTGCATCAGATAAGCTTGGCCTAAAGTCTATGCCTACTGTTAGATACAAGTCAGATGATGACTCATATAATTCATTCGCAGCATATAATCCCGCATCAAATGAACTATCAATTTCCACATTGAACAGACATCCGATGGACATATTCCGTTCTGTTGCACATGAACTTGTGCATCATAAGCAGAACGAAGATGGTCGTTTAGGTAAAGATATAGAAAAAGAAGGCGCAACCGGTTCTGATATTGAGAATGAAGCCAATTCAGAAGCAGGTAAGATTATGCGTTGGTTTGCTAAGGCCAATCCAGATATGTTCAATAAGTCTTTTGTTATTGAAACAAACACAGCAGCAATTGGTGGTGGTGTTCGCGGTCTAGGCAATGTTACAGGTGAAGTATCACCGACTGGTGTGTCACAATACGTCATAACAAATCAAACATCTGGTCTTTGGTATGATGATGGCATTGACAGATATTGGCTGGACAAAAAAGGAACACAAGAGTATCAGAAGAAAGCAGTCAAAGGATTCAAGGCTGTTCGCGGTCAACTTAGCGAGGGCATAAACGATCCGGGCAAACTCAAAGCTATCTTCTTGGCTGGCGGTCCAGGTTCTGGTAAAGACTATGTAATGAATTCCGTTCTTACTGGTGAAGGACTAAAAGAAATCAATTCCGACGTTGCATTTGAATATCTGATGCAAAAGAACGGTCTTGATCTTGAGATGCCAGATGAAGAAAGATTGGAACGAGATATCGTGCGCGGCCGCGCGAAGAACATCACAAAAGAACAAGAGCGTCTAGCACTTGCAGGTCGTCTCGGTCTTATCATCAACGGTACAGCAGACGATCTAGAAAAGATTAAAACAGTTAAGCAAAAACTTGAAGATGATGGTTATGAAACTATGATGGTATTCGTAAACACATCTAATGAAGTATCACGCCAACGTAATGTTGAACGTGGTAAGATGGGTAAGCGTAAAGTTCCAGATGGTACAGACAAGCAGGGTGTGCCAGACAACTCACCTAACATTCGTCAAGAGAAATGGGATCTAGCTCAGAAGAATATTGGCGAACTACAGAAGATATTTGGTAATGATAAATTTGCTGTTATTGATAATACAGCAGACATTCGCAAAGTTGGTCCAGAAGAAAAAGAAAAGATACAGACCAACTTCAATCGTATTCGTCGTATGGCTCAACAGTTTGTTCGTTCTGAAAATCAAAATCCAGCAGCAGCAAAATGGATTGAACGCGAAGCAAGAAATCGTGGCATCACAGGATATCAAGAGCCAAAGAGATATAAGACACTTACTCAGATTAGACAAAATGTTGAAATGCCAAGTGTTGTTCATAAGCCAGATAATGAGTTGATGGCACAAGCCAGAAGACTTGGTTTGTCATACTATGGATTTGGTCGTTTTGGTCGTAAAGTAAATGGTGTAAACAAAGTATTATATCATAGCAAAGGTGGACAATTAGTAAAAGCTCAACTGAATGAAGACCTTCGTAAATGGTTCCGTGAAAAGTGGGTTAGATTTGATACTAAAGGAAATATCAAAGGCCCGTGTGCGCGTGAACCTGGTGAAGGTAAGCCAAAGTGTCGTCCACTAGCCTCAGCAAGAGCAATGGATAAAGAAGAACGCGCTAAATCAGCAAGAAGAAAGAGAAGAGAGGATCCCGTGGCAGACAGATCAGGTAAGGGAAACAAACCTATTATGGTAAAAACAGAGTCGGTTCAAAAGGCAATCGATAAGATTAATCGTGACAGAATGTCAGAACAAGTTTTGATGGAAAAAAATAAACCAACTAATCCAGGACTATGGTCAAAAGCTAAGTCTTTGGCCAGACACAAGTTTGATGTATATCCGTCAGCATATGCTAATGGTTGGGCAGCAAAGTGGTACAAGTCAAAAGGTGGTGGTTGGACTTCTGTTAATGAAGAAAAGGGTACATGCTGGAATGGTTATGAACAAAAAGGCATGAAGAAAAAAGGTAATCGCATGGTACCTAATTGTGTGCCAGTAAATGAAGCATTTGAAGATTTTGTATCAGAAGAAAAGAAAAAGATTATTCCAAAAAAGAAGAAGCTAAGTCAAGAAGCGATGGAAGCATCTGTACAAGGCGGATATGCTTTTGGTGCTGATGGCATCGGTCCAACGTTTGCTGTTCCTCGCGCAGGTACGCCATACGGTTTTGGTTATGGTTCTGCATATTCAGTCGGATTGTCTGAGAGTATTGTCGCTTGGATGCAATCTGAAAAGACGCAGCAGAAATTTGCAGACAAGTACGGCGATATATGGGAAGATAAGCTAGTTGAAGCTGCTTTAAGACTTGAAGAAGCAGGATGCGGTTGTAGTCATAGTGAAAAGAAATCCATCAAGAAGCTTCGTGAAGGAATGGAAGGCGGCATCAATAACATGAGTCCTATTCCAACTCAGCGTAAAGATGATGAGCAACAGCTTAACGAACGCGGTGCAGATTCCAAAGGTCTTTATAGATCAACAGAGAGTGGCGCTGGACTAACACGTAAGGGCGCAAAGCATTTTGGTGTAAAGACTGCTGTTACAACACCACCATCAAAGCTTGATCCTAAGGGTAAAGCTGCAAAACGCAGAAAATCATTCTGTGCCAGAATGAGTGGCATGAAAGGCCCAATGAAAGATGAAAAAGGCAGACCAACACGTAAAGCTATGTCGCTTAGACGTTGGAACTGCGAAGAATAAGATTTAGATAAATATAGATAAACTCCATAGAGGAAAACTAAAATGTTCAACAAAAATGATCCATTAATTGGTGCTGTTCAGGAAGTGATGAAGAAAAATCACGCCGAACGTGAAGCTGCTAGACTAGTAAACGAAAAGTTTGGTATATCAGATCGCAAAGCTCTTCCACATGAAAAGCAAAGCGCATGGGATGCTGCATATAAACAGGTTCTATCTGAAGGTCTTCATCCAAATCAGCAGAAGCTTGATGTTCATGAGCCTGAAAAAGATAAGCTAACAGCACATGATTTTAAAATGCTTCGTGCTAAGAAGAAGCCAATGGAAGAAGAAAATGCACCTAAGACTGATCCATATGCAGAGGGTCAGGCATCTTCTATTTCTACAGTTGCTCAGCCAAAGAAAGAAGTAACTCCTGCTGATCAGTCTGCTCTAAAGAAGAAGATCATGAGCATTAAGGAAGCCAAAGTTAATCCTTATGCAGTTGGTATGGCTGCTGTAAAGAAATCTACTGGTGATGAGCCACCAATGGAAAAGAAAAATATTATGAAAGCTCATAAGATAGCAAAGAAGATTATTGCTAAGAAAAAGATGGATGAGGGTTTTAATAACCGCCACAATTCGAGCGTAAATGCTTCTGTTGAAGAACAGGTTGTGGCGGAGATTGCAGCTTATCCTGGAACTCCAGCTGGTTTTGCAGCATCATCATCAAGTATGCAGGCAGCCGAAAGACAGAGAAGAATGGGTGAGCGCCGTTCAGAACTTGCTGCTCAAAGACAGCAAAGTGGCGATGTAGCACCAAGACAACAAGGACAAGCAAGTCCGATGATGGGTCAAGGAACAGCAAGTCCGCCGCCAAAATCTCCAATGAGAGGACAAGGCGCACCAGCACCTTTGCCTAAATCTCCGATGGCTGGCCAAGGTACAGCGCGTCCTCTTCCTAAGTCTCCGATGGCTGGTCAGGGAACATCTGCATTACCTAAGTCTCCGATGGCCGGCCAAGGCACAAGTAAGTCAAGTGTTAAGCCATCTGCTCCTGGCGTTGATAGAGGTAGAGCATTACAAGCTCAACGTTCTGCTAGTGCATTAGGTGGATTTGGTGCAAACAAAACATTAAATGCAGCACCAAAAGCACCACCAGCGGCGGCAGCACCAGTAAAGAAACCTGTTTCATCAGCACCAGTGAAGAAAGCTGTTCCAGCAGCCGCAGCAGCAAGACCAAAGACTGTTACACCTGTTAAGAAGCCAAACGCAATTCAACAGCAAATGAGAAGAAGTAAAACTGGTAGAGATGCGGCTGTTACGGGACCAGGTGGAAGATTAGGATGAACAATAAACAACTAGCGGAAATGATTAAGAAGATCCGCAAAATTAAAATGGAACAAAAATTAGTCGGTTCTGGCGGCTCATATATGGGTGCTGGAGCCGATATACAAGATCCTGCTAGTCCAAATAGAAGACCAGGATCAGCAACTAAAGAAATTCATCATGGTATAAAAGAAGAACAACTAGATGAGTTTAAGCGTGGAGCAATTAAAACCCATGCAAGAGTTGCAAAAAAGTTACCTGGACCTAGACATAAAATACAGTCTGCTCTGGGATTACAAAGAAATAAACCAAGTAGATATAGACTTGAAGAAAAGATGCAATCTTCCAATACCAAGTCTACAGTCATAAATACTACACCAGAACAAGATTCGGCTATGATAGGCACACAATAAGGAGAAAGTAAATGTCACTTTGGGGTAATCTAGATGGTATCACAGGCAATAACAAGCCTAAGTATGCCAACACAACTTACAGAATTTCAAATTCTACAATCAACGGAAGCAAAGCTAATACTGCTAAGTATTACGGCGCAACATATGGCGTTTCTGCAACAGAAGCAGCAAACACACTTGTTGATGGCGGTAAAGTTGCTCACGCCGGTTGGGTATCACAGAAGATTGGTACAGGTCCAATTGCATCTGTAACAGTCGTAAATGGCGGCCAGAATTACAACTCTGCCGGCTACATCGTCGTTTCAGGCGGTGGTGACGGCACAGTAAATCTTGCATATACTATCGCTAACTCACGCAACACACTACAGACATATTCTTCCAACTCATATTGGAACACAATTGCTTCTGTTGTCGTTGTAAATGGTGGTGCTGGTTTCAATGTTGCTCCAACTCTTGTAGCAAACGGACCAAACAGCGCCAACTTCGCTACATTCTCAGTAGCACTTGGTGGTCGCGCAGGTCGCGTCAATTATGAAACCCTAGTTGCTATGGGTTCAATGACTGGCGACGATACAGGCGACGATAAGTATTTCCCAGGCACCTAATAGAAAGAAATGGCGGTAACCAAAATGAAGAGATTTAATGAATATCTAGCAGAAGATTTTGATACAGCGATTTATAACCATGATGGCGGTATTTCCATCAAGGATCAAACAGTAGTTGATGCTATCAATTCAAACTTGGAGCTAACAACTGCTAATGTATTTCGCACTCCATATAATGCAATGGAAGAAGTTAGAAAGGTTCTTGAATACTACAAAATCTTTCTCCCTAAGGCAATCTTTCTAGATCAAAATCACGGTAATGATATTTTTGAAATCTCTCAGTTTGGTGAAAAGATGGGAATGAACGATCAAGGAGAAGTCGTAACCGCCAGCGACACTCCTATGTTCGTATATTTCGAATGGTCACTTAACGAAGATGGAATGTACGATATCTTCGCTTGTGTGGTAAACGAAGATGAGCTAAACGAAATCATGGCCGATTTTGAGTCAGAAGTAGAAGATGATGAGACAGACCTACAGGAAGAACATTCTATGGGCGCTCATTCTAAGATGCTCTATAAGTTGGTCAATAAGATGAAAGCTGAAAAGCAATCAGATGATGTTGATGCTTATATTGAACATGAAAAGCAGGGTAAAACCTTTACACAGGTAAATGAAGCATCATCAAAAAAACTTGGTAAATATCTAGATAAAGTAAATAAATTAAATAGAAAAGAACTTAAGGCTCGCGGAAATAAACCTTCTCTTGCATCTGGAAAAATTCTTAACGTTGGCGTAAAAGTGCCAGCGACTAATGAAGAAGCTATGTCTGATCTCAAGAAGAAGATGGGTGCAAAGAAAGTTACTCTTCCTAATATGATGAAGAAGGAAGAAACTGTAAATGAAATTGCAGATACACCAAAAGGCAAAGAAGCTGTAAGACGCGCTGTTCATCGCGCAGATGCAACTGTAGTTGATTCCGCTATCAATCCACCAAGAAGCAAGAAGGGCAAGAGAGAAGCCAAGAATGCTATGAAGACGATTGATCGTGGTATTGCAGTACATAAAAAGAAGGGTGGAGTTTTAGATCCATATCTAAAAAGAGCTTATGGTCTAAAGAAAGAAGAAATTCAACTTGATGAACTTGCCGGCAAATCTAAAGAAGCTTTGAAAGCTATTAAACAACGTATTGAAAAGAAGCACGATTCTGAATGGGAAGCAACCCACGAAAAGAGGGCTAAAGAAAAACTTAAAGGTTCTGAAAATACCAAGAAGGAAGATAAGAGCCGTAATGATCTTGCTAAGAGATGGTTAAGGGCCGATAAAGCAGAAAAAAAACTTAAGGAAGAAAATCTTCAAGAAATTTCAAAGAAGAAACTTGGTGATTATATCAAAGCAGCTTCTCATGATGTTGCTACAAAGTCTGCTGCAACCGGTCGCTATGGTGATAGAGCTAATCGCGCTAGAGATGAATTTAAAAAGGGCGATTACTCAAACTATGCACAAGGCAAGAAAGATGATGAGTTTGCTGAGAAGATGTTCAAGAAGTCTTGGAATCGTAGAAAAGGCATAGCTAAGGCTGTTGATAAGATG
>JACCDW010284586.1_pt1 | contig 13679 bp, 9 predicted proteins | sample 7449781 | NCBI WGS metagenome assembly JACCDW01 (sample SAMN15323449, study PRJNA562643) | freshwater metagenome | isolation source: river surface water | place: USA:Blue River Watershed | collected 2017-08-18 | reverse complement strand
GTCCGTTGACCACAGGCGCGCTCGGCTGATCGTCCACAAACACCAGATCGGCCAAGCCCGCCGCCAATTCGGCCTGCAACTGCTGGCGCACCAAAGGCAGCACCTCACGGCCATAGCCGCTGGCCCCATAAATGGCAAAACGCTTCAAGACTCTGACCCCGTAAATTTAGACATTGTGGCCTCCCCTGCAGCACTGATCCCATCGCGCACCAACACCTTACGGACAGTCATCCACAGTATCTTGATGTCCAGCCACAGGCTCTGGTTATCGACATACCAAACATCCAATGCAAACTTGTCTGGCCAACTGATGGCATTGCGGCCATTGACTTGGGCCCAGCCTGTGACGCCGGGACGGACCTCATGACGGCGAGCTTGCTCAGGTGTGTAGAGCGGCAAATACTCCATCAACAAAGGCCGTGGTCCCACCAAACTCATCTCACCACGCAACACATTCCACAGCTCGGGCAGTTCATCCAAACTGCTGGCGCGCAAAAAGCGGCCAAATGGTGTGAGGCGCTGCGCATCGGGCAACAAAGCGCCGTCTGGTCCGCACTCGTCCGTCATGGTGCGGAACTTGACCATGGTGAACGGCTGGCCATGCAAGCCCGGGCGCACCTGCCGAAACAACACTGGGCTGCCCAACTTGCGGCGAATCAGCCAAGCCAAGGCCAGTAAAGGCAACGCCAGAAACAGCATAGCCAGCGCTGCTGCCAACAAATCAAAAAGTCGTTTCATTCAAGCGCTTCTTGTAAAACTGCACCATGGCCCCGGTAATGGCCTCTTCTGCAAACACTGTTTCGGCGTATTGCCGAGCCGCATGCCCTTTGGTAGCAAGCTCTTCGGGGTTAGATAGCAAAGAACCCAGCTGCTCAGCCAAGTCTGCCACGTTCCCCGCTTCGTGCATCCAACCGGTTTGCCCCTCTGCCACGGCATCGGTCAAACCATAAATTCGCGACGCCAAAGCGGGCACCCCACATGCGGCAGCCTCAATCACAGAAGACCCAAACCCTTCGCGGTAGCTGGGCAGGCAAAACAAATCCGCCGCCTGCATGAATCGCTCCGGCTCGGGGGTGAAGCCCACTCTTTTGACTTGGTGCATGACATCACCCAGCAGGGCTTGCATCTGTTCAAACCAGTTGGCTTCATCTGGCCCCACCACCCACAACTCGGCATTAGGGTTAGTTGACGCCACTTGAGCAAAAGCGCTGGCCAAGTCCAGAACACCCTTATCGTGATTCAGGCGCCCCAGGTACAGGCACACCAAAGCGTTTGGCTTAGAGCCCAATTCGGCACGCACTGATTGGCGGGCTGCCAAGCTAGGAGAAAAGCGCTGAGTGTTCACTCCGCAAATCGACCCTGCCCCAAATACAGCGCTGCGCTTTTCACTCACAATCCTCTGCGCTATCAAAAATGTCCGCTGAGAAGGGCTGTCCACGAGCACATCGGTCGCCATGGCGGCAATGCATTTGTCCGCCGACTTGAGCAGCCAACGCATAGCGCCACGGCGCGTTACCCAAACCTGACCTGTAAAGCTGTGAACGCGCACCGGCACGCGCGCAAGCCAAGCCGCGGTCATACCCAACAAACCAGCTTTCGGTGTAACGGTGTGCACCCCATCTGGTCGACTCATGCGAAACGTTTGGTACAAAGACCACAATGCGAGCAAATCTCTCCACGGACGAATCGCCCGTTCAATGGCGACAAACTCCACCGGCACATCCAGTGCACGTCTTGACAACAAATCGGTCTCGGACGTGTTGGCAAGGACCCTAAGACTCACATGCGAAGAAAGCGCCTTTAAGTGCGGCAGTAAAAAGGCAACCACACTCATAGGATGTGATGTCACAAAACACACCGTAGGCTTGCGTGGTTCAATCACTGGCCCTGCTCCGCGAAGACAACAAATCAGGCATGACAGCTAGAAAACCTAACGCCAGCCAGAAATAAGGAGAGCGCAATCCGTATGTAAACAAGCCGTAAACCAATAATGGCGTCAAGAATAATAAGTTTTTCTTGATTGAAAATAACTTCCATAAAAATGCTGCAAAAAGCAGGAAGCCCCAAACTCCATAATAAAACAAAACAGCGACTGGTGATGAGTGTATTTCGTAAACATAGCCTCCGACTTCACCAAATCGCTCGTCCCTGCCCTGGCCTGCACCGTACAACAGATACTGCGGATATTGAACAACACGCATATACCCTCGTGCAAACAATTGCGTCCAAACAGACTTATGATCTGTGACATCTTTCTGGACACTCAAGTTATCAATGCGCGTCATGGTGTTATTAGAAACAATACGCAAATCATTAGTTTCAGAACCCACCTGACATCCAATATATTGATTTCCGTTAGGCGAGGGCATATAAGATGGCAAACACAAAGGTTTGAAGATCATATTGACCGCAATTGGAATCAACAACAACAAGACAACATGCACTAGCTTTGAGCGTGCCAACCAAAGCAACAGCAAAACCAATGGCACTACGGCCAAGTAGGCACTACGCCCTCCCGTTGTAATGATGGCAAAAATAGTAAGTGCATAAACAATATAAAACCAAAGATCAAATCGACCCTTGGTCACTGCCATATAAACCAAAAGAAGACAAATCACAAAATAGGCCAGCTGATTTGGTCCATTGAAAAAATACTCATAGCGAGGCCACCATGTATAAGTACCCCAGCCTACAAAATATGACACAGCAATCAATATTAACTCAAAAATGATCAGCCAAACAATCCAAGAAGCAAGCCATTGATCACGAGCTATGCATAAAACAGCGAAAAGTAAAAGGTAACCATAAAGCCAATAAACAATGCTGATCACGAATCCCTTGTCTTGATAATAAACCGCATAAATTATATTAATTATTGATACCAATGACAAAAATAAAACAGCAGGTAAATTAGTCTTAATAAAATTCATGCATGCTGCATAGTTCAATAAAACCAATGCAATGCTAGCAAACAACATCAATACATGAGCTGGTTGAGGCAAACCACTGGCGTATACATAAATAGGCGAGAAAACCAGCACGGATATAACCAATATAAGCCCCCATACTCGGCTTGCACGACCTGAATTTTCCAAATTTTCCATCCGCATTATGTAGCTTTCAATGTCACGGGTGTATCCCGCATATGTTTACCCATCTCACTCAACAAAAGTTCAGCCTGATATTTTCGACTATAACGCTCGATAGCTCCCAAATCTGGATTGAACCACACCGGAGATGTTCCGCGCAGATAGTTCAGCAAATCTTTGGCTATAGCGTCGATGTCATTCTCATAGCAACTGCCGCACTGAGTTTCATTCAAAACCCTTGCGATGGCGGAATCAGGTGTGCTACCAATACTGATGATGGGACGTCCAGCACCAATATATTCAAAAATCTTACCGGTCAAAAACCCCTTTGAATCCTCATCACCACTCTCCAGCAATAACAAAAGATCTGCCGACTGCTGTAATTCCAAGGCACGAGAACGAGGTACATGCCCATGGTGAATAAGGATTTCAGGATATTTGAGTGGCTGCAACCCTTCATCTATCACATGCGTATTGACTCCGTAAAAATCAATACACACCTCATCTACCTTGATCGCCTTTTCATCGATCAGCTTTTCGATCGCGCGAACCAATGCAGCAGGATTTCTCTTGCCAGAATAGATACGCCCCGTATACACCACATGCAAGCAGCCATTTTTGATTTCTAAAGGACGCTGGTAGAGCGCGGGATCAAGTGCGATATCAAAGCCGTTGAAGATCACCTCTGGTTGTTTTCGCACGAGCGCCGCCAAAGTCTGAGCCAACTCCTGACTGACGGTTGTAAACATGTCCGCAGACTTCACGACCTCCAGCTCTTTTCGACGTGCAAGTGCCTTGATCAGCTCGGAACTCCTGTTGCGTGTATTCAAACTCCACAAGTCACGGTAGTCTGCGACCCAAAACATGGAAGGCTTGGCTCTCTTGAATTTAGAGGCGATCTTGTGTGCTGAATCAGGGCCGTATGTACTGATCACCACATCAAAATCAGTGCCGATTCTTTGCACCATCTTTTCTGCACCTGCTGCCCAGTTGGAGCGAACGTCATACTCCCAACCCAGCACAAAAGAAATCACGCTCTTGACCTTCTTGAGCACATTCGTCAACCAAGGCGCCGTCTGACTTTCCACAGAATTGGAGATGGGAATCAATGCTGTGTAGTCCATCTCATGCACATGCACACCATCCAAAGCTGGCAAGTCCAGATCCAGTGGCAAATCAAAAAACTTCTTACTGGCAGTCAAAACCGTCACATCCAAGCCCTGGGCAGCCCAATAGCGTGCCCATGAATAGGGTCGGTGAGTCGCAATGGAGTTGCGCGGCGGCCAGTCGTAAGTCACGATCAACACCTTGCGCAATGGTCGATCCAAATTGCCCGGCGCTGCGTTTACGCTCACCAAATCAGGTGACGCCAGTTGCTGCATACCTCGCACGACTGGAACAGAAACATGCCAACCCAAATCATGGGTAATGGCGTCTGTCGAATAACGGACCCGACTGCTCATGGCAGTCACACGTCCTGTTGTCAGAGGCCATCGTGGAATCCATTGCAGCAAGCGCGCTATCCACATCATCGCCACCAAACTCAACCTGCGTCCAGGTGCCAAGACATTCATGCCTTTGGCCATGGCCTGCACCATGTTTTCTATCGTCGTCCAATCTGAAACGTTGTATGTTTTTCCAGCAGCCTTTGGAGAAGTCGCGCAAAGCATCAATGCACTGACCACATCATTCACATGCACATAATTGGCCGAAGCACCAGTCGGTCCAACATAGGAGAACCAACCACGGCGAATCATGCGCATCATCTGGAACAGTGACTGATTCACCATGCCGGGGCCATAAACATTGCTAGGCCTGACAATGCAAATCTGCAAGTGTGTATTTTTAGATATTTCACGCAACAGCTGATCAAACTGTGTCTTGGTTTCCTCGTACGGTCCCACAGGTTTTTCAGGCGTGCTCTCATCCACCCAACCCGAAACCGACGAACCATACGCGCCAACACTGGACAACTGCACCCAACGGCGCACACCTGCGGCCACGGCCGCCCGCAAGAGATTTTCAGGCCCCTGCACATTCACAGCCATCATCAATTCAGGTTGGCGAATTTCTGCAGCGGCATGAATCACCACGTCCACACCATTCAAAAAACCTGACCAATCCTGGGTGCCCACCAAATCGCCCGTAAAAACTTCCACCGACTCTGATGCGGCCCACTTGTGTGGCTCACGCGTCAATACGCGCACATGCCAACCTGCGGCCAACAACTGTGCGAGCAAAATTTTCCCGATGAACCCTGATGCACCTGTCACAGCGACAAGGCCTGGTCGAATGATTTCTGATGTGTCAACCCCAGAACGCACTGGCTGAACAGTATGGCCCAATACCTGTGGGGCCAACTTCTGATGCAGATCTTTATAGAAACGCTCAAGCAAAACGGTCTTGCTGATCAGCGGACTAGCCGCCTCAATGACCTCAGTTCGTGGAACTTCTCGCATCTCGGTAGCGAACGAGAGAATGTCATCAATGTCTGCAGAGCCAAACCTGAAATATGTAAATTTTTCGGGTAAACCAGCGTCCCGATGCCCCGCATAGACAGCAACCCCTGCATCCAGATATTCACGCACCTTCAGACTACAGGCCTCCCTCATCCCTTTTCTATCAAGAGAAAAAGAAGACAGTCCACACCAAGCGCGGGCCATCAATAGCCTTAAATCAGATGCTCCCAAAGGACCATGGACAACAAAGCGACTATCTAATGCACAACGCCGAGCATCTTCCTCACCCATATTTCCAACAATGTGAATACGGAAATCTTGTGAATTTTTCGAGACGGCATCAATCAACAAATCAAGACCATGCCAGGCAGAAAAATAAGAAGCAACAAATAGAATTTCAGGCGTTTGCGCACGCAAATCCTCTGATGGCTTTGGGGATAACCAAACACCGTTAGGATAAATAAATCCAGGTCTGACTTTTGCTGTCTCATCTCTGGCCTGCTCGTAATCCAATATCTCACGCGTGACGGCCACAGATCCCAATGACCTGCGAATCACCGCAGTGCCAATCGATGACTCCAGTGCTCCACGTAAAGGTCCCCACACTCCATGAGCTCTCAGCTCAGATAGCTCCAAAGTATGGTGCATTGACAATAATTTATGCCCCAACCGGGATGCCAGACGTGCCTCAAAGACATCGTGCACCGAATGCCTAAGAATGATCAGGTCGTAATCCATTTCAACCTGCATCAGCCAATCGTGAACATTTTTACGAAGCCAAAAATACCTGATGAGCAAGGAACTGGGCAAATCAGACCATGTGTGAACAATGGGTGAATCAATACCGTATGGCGTATGTAGAACCACACGCCATGGCAAGCCAAGTGCATCTGCCGCCTGCTGCTCCCACTCCATTTGCTTAACGACACCCAAGCTGGGGTTCATCGAAACTGCTGCGTGCAAAACCCGCAGTTGCCGCTGATCAGACATGCGCCTGGTGCTCCTTCAGATACGTGGCGATCAAACGGCCACTGTCTCCGGCACCGTAAGCCTGTTTGCTGCTGAAACTGACCTTGGACCAATCTGCTGCCAACGCATCACCCATCCGTGCCGGGTCCACCCCCACCAGTCGATTGACGCCCATATCGACCAGCTCCGTCCACTCGGTCTCATCGCGCATAGTGATACAAGGGCGCGCGTGGAAGTAAGCCTCTTTCTGCACACCACCCGAATCGGTAATGACCAATCGGCAATTCATCTCGAACCACACCATCTCCAGATAGCCCACAGGATCAATCACATGCACATTCGCTGGCATGGCCAAGCCCATTTGCGCCAAACGACCCCGTGTCCGCGGATGGATCGGCAACACCACAGGCCATGGCGACATGGCCAAGCCAGCCAAAATGCCTTTCATGCGATCCAGGTTGTCGGTGTTTTCAGCACGGTGCACCGTGCACAAAACGAATGAGCCGGGCTGCCAAGACCGAACCACGCTGTCATCTGGGCATTTCGCACGGGCTATGTAGTAGAGCGCTGCGTCATACATCACATCGCCCACCACCTGCACGCAATTCCCTGAGATGCCTTCATGAGCCAAATGGCCAACGGCCGTCTGAGTTGGTGCAAACAAAACAGACGACAAGTGGTCCGTCATCACGCGGTTGATTTCTTCGGGCATGCGCCGATTGAACGAGCGCAAACCCGCCTCCACGTGTGCCACTGGAATATGCAATTTGCTCGCGGCCAATGCCCCCGCCAAAGTGCTGTCTGTGTCGCCATAAACCAGCACCCAATCCGGCTTTTCTGACTGCATCAGCGCTTCAAGCTTTTCGAGCATACGCCCTGTGTTTTGGCCATGCGTCCCGCCACCCACACCCAAGTGATGGTCGGGACGAGGAATATCCAACTCGTCAAAAAACACATCCGACATATTGGTGTCGTAATGCTGTCCTGTGTGCACCAGCACCTCTTTGATGTCAGAGCCCGACTGGGCAATGGCTCTTGAAACCACAGCTGCCTTGATGAATTGTGGTCTTGCACCAATCACTGTAAAAATCTTTTTCATTTCAATTTATGTCGAAATTCAATCATGCAAATATTTGCTTCAATATCGTGAATAGGGGTCACTGAAATCACGCGCAAACGATCACCAGCCTTTAACGCACCTTGCGATAGCCGTGGTAATGCCACGGGTGGTCAAAAGCCATCACGCGTTCTTTGTCCAATCTTTTGACAACACGCGCCGGGTTGCCTGCAAGCACCGCATAACCCTCTTCACAAGAACGCGTGACAACCGCCCCGGCAGCCACCACCGTGTGGTCACCCAAACGCACCCCCGACAAAACCACCGCATTGGCACCGATCCAGCAATAGCGCCCGATGTGGATGCCACCTTTGCTCACGTACTGCGATATGTCGTAAATATCGTGGTTGAAGGCCCCCAAGCAAACGTTGGAAGCCACGGTTGTGAAATCACCGACCTCAATGGGTGAATCTTCCTTGGCAAAAATATAGTTGCCTTGCGATGCGCCGGGTGCCGTATTGATGCCAATGGAAATGAACTCATGCCCCGTCACCACCGATGTGAAGTGCACAGGCCAAGGCACTCGGCGATTGAAGCCCAGTACTTTCTGAAAAAAGAAATATTTGTGGTTGACCGGACACGCTGTGCGAGCCGTTTCATAGATAGGTCGCAAAAACCAAACTGAGCGAACCACGGCAATCAAAACCTGCTTCAACATCGACATGTCAGACATCCTTTGCAGGTATCAAGCTCAACCAGCGCCACAAGAGCACGCCATAGGCCAACCCACCCATGAGCAACAGGCCGGAAAAAACGTGCTCCAAATCGGCTACAAACAAGGCAAGCACCCAAACCAACATGAACAACAACTGCCATCCCGCCACAAACCACTCATCAGCCAAGCGAACGCTGACCACGCTCACGGTCCCCACAGCAAAAGAGCACACACCAAACACAGCGGCTGCATAAAAAAAGTCTTGATCGGGTATCCACTGCACTGGCACAGACCAATAGGGCTGCACAAACAACAAGCCCCACAAACAAACTGCCCAGACCAAGCCCAACAAAGCCAAACCTGCGCACACCTGCAAAACCAAAGAACGGCGTTTGTGCAAATCATTACCCTTGGCCAGCAACAATGAATTCACCACCACGGTCAAGACACTCAATGGCGCATTGATCAATCTTTGCAGCAAGGCATATTGCCCTGCAAGCTGATGCCAGCCCAACCACGCCATCAAAGGCTGCAAACCATTGAGCCACAAACCATTGAGCCCGCCCAAAGCGACACTCGCTTGAAGTCCCGCGCGGTGATGACGCCAGACTTTTTGTACCAAGGGCCACGACCAGACAGACTGTCCAGCATACGGCCTACCCAATACCAGCGCAAAAATCCAAGTGCCCACGATCAAGGCAATCAACACATGCTCATATCGGGGAGATTGATAGGCAACCAACAGGGCCAATGTCACCGGCAACACTTGCCTCACAAACCGATAGACCGCTAAGGCGCCATGCCGCTCCATGAAAGCCAAGCGACTCAAGCCGAAATCCGCCAGCAACATGCCCACAGCCAATAAAGCAATCAACACGCCAGAGAGACCATCCACCCAAGGCCACAGACACAAAGATGCAGTACCTGCAACAGCCAAAAAGATCAAAGCAAGCGATGTGAGGGCTGTTGACAACTCGTTCAGTTCCAAATCGTTGGCGCATACAGCCACACGCGTCTCAAGCCGAAAACTGACCAAAGGCAACACCATTACCGCTAATGCCTGAAAGGCAGCATAAAGACCAAACTGCTCAGGCCCCAAGCGATAGGCGGTCGAAATTGAAATTCCTGTCATCAACAACAGTGTTATCCCACTGCTGAAAATTAGCCGAAATGGAAACTTCATGAATTAGTTGCCAAACGATAAATCAGTTCCTTGAACTAGACGCCAAGCAATGCTCAATCTCTGACAACATGACACTACCAGCGTGCTCGTAATTCAGTTCACGTGCAGCTTTATGCGATTCTTTCTTGAATCGTGATAATTCATTTACATCTAATTTTGATAACTCACCTGCTAGGTCCTGGGGATCAAATGACTTTGCAACTATGCCTATTTGGTATTTTTGGACAATCGCCGCCATTTCTGGAGATGGACCAATAGCCACAGCAACACGTCCTTGTACAAATTCAAAGAACTTATTCGGCAATGCATGCTGATAGTTAAAGTTAACAGGTGGCAACAAAAATAGCCCTATATCATAACCATTAATAATTTCAGGCAACAAATTCATTGAAACAGGTTCATGAAATTTTATATTTTTATTTGATTTAGAAATTTCCAACAATTGATTGAAATAATTTTCATTTTCTTTTACTAGATAGAAATTTAATTCAAATCTCTCATCAAGAAAATCCATCATTTTTATCATGCATTCTATATGACGCGACTTAAGGGCAACACCGTGATGGATGATTTTTATTCTTTTATTATCGATCACTCCAGGATAAAAATCCTTAAAATGAGGTGAATTATAAACCACCTTTGACCTAATTCCATAATTCCGCAAATACTCTCGAGCTATACCATCACACACTGTGGTCATCCCTGATAATAATTTTAAATATTTTTCACAAATATATTTATTAAATTTTCCAAAAGTAAGCCGCCACTTCAATTGATCCTCAAATTCTCTTGGAGAATATTCATGCGCATCATACAAAACAGGTGCATTATTTGAAATCTTAAATATCAAAGGCAATGCATGGGAATCATTTGCAATGAGTAAATTAAATTTCTTGCCACCAAGTAATTGAAGTGCTTTTTTTATATAAATCTCATTCCAATAATAATTTTCAAAAGCACCCAACATCAACTGCAAGGCAATCCATATTTTTTTAAAAAACGAATAGCGAACGGGGGCATCAATTTCGTAATAAGTGCCTTTAAAAATATTCGGCCGAGGTCCATAGCCAGCAACATGCAATTCATATTTCTCATTCAAAAGCATTATCTGGCGCATCACCCGTGGATCTCTGGCAATCGGTGAAAATGACAGAATGAGAATTCTTTTTTTCATGAGCGTGTCAAAGTTTTAAACACCAAGCTATACCAGCGACTGAAATTTATAAATCGCCAAGCTTGCCAAGAGAACGGGACTCGGCCTGCGATGATGGCGTCAAATTCCTTCAACATTTCTGCCTTGTTGAGCCAAGGCAAGGGCTCAGATTCTTCAAGCCATTTTCTGGCTTGCGGTGCTATTTGAACCAACCAATCTTGCTCTGGCGTTGCAAAGCCTATCTTGTCACGGCGATCCAGAATGACATCGGGCACGATGCCTCGCATGGCAGCTTTGAAAACACTCTTGGTCTCGCCTTGGCGAGAAATCAAATACTCTTCTGGCAAGCTGAACAGGAATTGCGCCAAGTCTGTCGTCAAAAACGGCACCCGGCTTTCGACAGAAAAACGCATCGAGTTCCTGTCCGCATGGCGTAAAAGACCTGGCAGCCCATAACGGGAAGAGGCATGTGCCAACTCCGCCATCAGACGCCGCCCCTTCGGCGAATGCGCTGCTTGTACGCGGGGATAGCCCACCCTTATGCCAACCGCCTCCAGCGCATCGACATTCAGCCACGCAGGTGTGGCTTGGCCTCCATTCAAACTCCGAAGCGTTTGGTAAATAGGACCATTTGCAAACTCAGCGATGGCTGCTTTGATACCTACAGAGATCGGACGATCTGGCCACTTAGACCATTGGTTCAAAAAACTCACTGCACCCGCAAAGTCCCCCATCTCCAGCATGCTGCGTACACGCTTACCCGGATAACCTCGGTACCCAGCCAACAACTCATCAGCGCCCTGACCATCCAGCGTGACCGTCACCCCACTGGCCTTGGCCAGTTGAAACACCCGGTATTGCGCATAAATGCTGGTGCTGCCAAACGGTTCGCCTTGGGCCACGATCATGTCATCCAGATCGCGGGCCAACTCGTGCGGCTCGACATGAACGGCATGAGGTATCGCCCCCACATGAGAATTCACCAAGTCCACCCACTTCTCTTCCGAAACGGGTGAACCTTTCGCCAAAAAACTAAAAGTATGAATGGGCGCATCAGGCTCAACATGCCGAATAGCACACACCACTGCAGAGGAGTCCACACCGCCAGACAGTGCCGTCCCTAGCGGCACATCGCTGCGCAAGTGATAGCGAATGCTTTGCAAAAAAAGCTCTCGCATCTGCTCTGCAGCCTGGCTGAAACTCAACTTAGCAGTCTGAACAACCGAAGGATTCCACCACCTGCTTGGCGTCTGCAAGGTGGCTGTAGCCAAGTCGTAGACCACCCAATGCCCAGGCTCGAGCTGCTCAACACCCTCGACAAAGCTACCTGCCTGCGTGTCATAGTCACCATGGACAAGATAGTCATATGCCCGTTGGTGATTCAATCGAACCGAACCCGCTTGGAGTTTGAGGAGTGCGGGCAATTCAGAAGCAAAACACAGCGATCCCGGCAGCGTCGACATGAATAATGGTTTGATACCGAAAGCATCACGTGCAAACGTCAATGTCTGCATCTGACGATCCAAAACCGCAAATGCGAACATCCCAGTCAAACGGGCCAAACAATCAGCGCCCCAGTGTTGCCATGCTGTGAGCAAAACCTCCGTATCTGAATCAGTGCGAAATGAATGTCCTGCACTCTTTAATTCAGTCTTGAGCTCACGGTAGTTGTAAATCTCGCCATTGAAAACCATCGAATACCGATGATCAGCAGAAACCATAGGCTGATGACCGCCTGAACTGAGATCAATGATTGATAGACGAGTGTGACCTAGATAAAGACTACCTGTACTTAAACTCAGGACTTCCAGACCTTTGTCATTCGGTCCTCGATGCCTCAAAAGATCCAAAGCGGCATGATGCCGTGTTTGCAGATCATGGCTCGGGTTTTGCCAAAAAGAACCGACGATGCCACACATTAAACAGTTCTCCCAAGAGAAAATTCCATATCATTTTTAATACGCATAGCTATTTTCAATGGATCATGCCATCGTTCGACATACAATCTGGATTGTTTTGCAATATCCAACAACTCACCACGAGCCATAGATATTGTCGATTTCAAAACATCATATATATTATCGGGTTCTACTCGTATGAAAGGCAAATCAAAGCGCATTTGATCTGGTAGATATCTCAAATCCTCATCCCGAATATAGCATATTACCGGCTTACCCAAAGCCATAGCCTCAACAGCTAAACCACCATACCATCCTGCATACAATTGATCCACGAAAATATCTACGGTTTTGTATATTTCTTTAGCGTCTTTATTTGACATCCCTTCAATCAGAATAAATTCAAATTTAAATCCCTCTTGCTTAAGTTTATCGAGCGCAGAAATTATGAGATCAGTCCCTTTTACACCACGGTGAGATGGCGCATGAGCGATGCGAAGCGGTCGATCAGAGAATTGCGTGTAAATTGGAGTCCATTCATAAATATTTATATTACTGTAAGGCAAAAACTCGGCATGAGATGGCAAAACATGCAATAAATCAGGATTCAGCGCATACACTTTGGCAGCACGTTTGCAAAAAAAAGATACTCTTTTTCTTTTCGCATCATCCGATAACGTACTATAGTATCCAATTTCAACATTTTTAATAAAATTAATTTTAAATTGCCCAAATACATCACCTTGTCTAACATCATCTCCTTGATATTGAATGAAGATTTTTTTATTCAACAATCGGAGTAAACCCAGTTCAACTCTCGACATGATCGCAGAATATTTTGAATAAATAAAGTATAATGGTCTTTTTAATAAAGGTATACTTTGCGGATCGTAAAACCAATACGGATCAAATATTCCAGATCCAAAATTAAAGAAAACAATATCAAATTTAAAAATATAACGTAAGGAAATTATTTTTTTTAGATTCCTCGCTAAGAATCCATCCTTGTTGTCACATATAAATTTATCAGCTGAATAACCAAAATAATTCGCATTCATAACCCACACCTCACTATGGACATCTAATAAATTTAAATGCGAACTAATACCAAAAGGGTTGCCGCCAACATTTTCCGGCAAATTTACTACTTTCATAC
>JACCDW010659347.1_pt1 | contig 13684 bp, 14 predicted proteins | sample 7449781 | NCBI WGS metagenome assembly JACCDW01 (sample SAMN15323449, study PRJNA562643) | freshwater metagenome | isolation source: river surface water | place: USA:Blue River Watershed | collected 2017-08-18 | reverse complement strand
GGCGTTTCGGCGTGGGACGTTCATGGGCCAGTCTCAGGATGCGTTGGGCAGGGCCAGGCGCGAGGCGTCGGCGTGGTCTTCGGCGGTTTGCACGCGCTGTTCATGCAGCCGCGCAATGTCTTGCACGGTGACATCACCCGTGACGTAAACGCCATCAAAGCAAGAGGCGTCAAAGCCATCGAGTGCGGGGGCGCCAGCGGCAGCCGCCGCGCGCACGGCCTGCTTCATGGCGTCGACGTCTTGGTAGATCAAGGCGTCGGCACCGATCAGTTGGCGCACCTCTTCGACGCTGCGGTTGTGCGCCACCAACTCATCCGAGGTGGGCATGTCGATGCCGTACACGTTGGGGTAGCGCACCGGTGGCGCGGCGCTGGCCATGTAGACCTTGCGGGCCCCCGCATCGCGCGCCATTTGCACGATTTCTCGGCTGGTGGTGCCACGCACGATCGAGTCGTCAACCAAGAGCACATTGCGGCCTTTGAACTCGCTGGCGATGACGTTCAATTTCTGGCGCACCGATTTCTTGCGCACGCCTTGTCCGGGCATGATGAAGGTGCGCCCCACATAGCGGTTTTTGACGAAACCCTCGCGATAGGGCAAACCCAACAGGTGCGCCAGTTGGGTCGCGCTGGGGCGGCTGGACTCGGGGATGGGGATGACGACATCGATGTCGGTCGGGGGCACGACCGAGATCACCCGTTTGGCCAACGTTTGGCCCAGGTTCAAGCGCGCCTGATAGACCGAAATGCCATCCAGGGTCGAGTCGGGGCGTGCCAGGTAGACGAACTCAAAAATGCAGGGGTTCAGGCGGGGGGTGTCGGCGCAGACCCGCTGATGCATCTGTCCGTGCAAGTCGATGAACACCGCCTCGCCGGGAGACACGTCACGCTCGAACACATGCCCCGTGCCTTCCAGCGCGACCGACTCGCTGGCGACCATCAGGGTGCGATCGGCCCCGCGGCCCACACACAGGGGCCGGATGCCATGCGGGTCACGAAACGCCAACAGACCCTGCCCGGCGATCAGGGCAATGACGGAAAACGATCCCCGGATGCGACGGTAGACGCCGCTGACCGCGACAAAGACGCGCTCGGGTGTCAAGGGGCCACCGTTGGATGCCAAGGCCAACTCGTGGGCCAAGACATTGAGCAAGACCTCGGAATCGCTGTCGGTGTTGATGTGGCGATGGTCGATCGAGGTCATTTCGGCCTTGAGGGCCTGGGCATTGGTCAGGTTGCCGTTGTGCACCATGACGATGCCAAAGGGGGCGTTGACATAAAACGGCTGGGCCTCTTCTTCGCTGAAGGCATTGCCTGCGGTCGGGTAGCGCACCTGGCCCAGCCCAACATCGCCGGGCAAGGCCCGCATGTTGCGGGTGCGAAAGACATCGCGCACCATGCCCTTGGCCTTGTGCATGAAAAACTTGGTCCCCATCTGGGTGGCGATGCCCGCCGCATCTTGGCCCCGATGTTGCAACAGCAACAAGGCATCGTAGATCAGCTGATTGACGGGTGCGTTGCTGACAACGCCGACGATTCCACACATATCAGTTCAGGTACTTTCCAAATGCGGCAGGCAACAGGGGGCGCAGGGTCTGCAACTGGCCTTGCAGGGCTTGGGCCACGGCAGACCCTTGCCAAAAGGGGTGGTCGCGCCACGAAGCCAGGTCGACCACGATGGTCAGGCTGAGCAAGAGCAACCACCCACGCAAAGCCCCGAACAAGACGCCCAGTGCCCGATCGAGGGGCCCCAAACCCACCGCCGAGGCCAGTTTGCGCAAGGCCATCGAGAACAGGGCGAACGCCACCAACACGGCCAAAAAAACCACCACGAATCCGGCCAAGTAACGCAGGCTGTCGGCCGACCCCGACAGGGGCAAGGCGTCGCCGACTTCAGGGGCATAGACCTGGGCCAGGAAAAAACTGGCCACCCATCCCACCACCGACAGCACCTCGCGCACCAGGCCCCGCATCAACCCCCACAAGGCCGAGGCAGCCCCGATGCTGAGCAAAATCCAGTCGAGGGCGGTCATGCCTTGGGTCACCTCAGTAGGTCAGGATCACGGCCTGCAATTGCAAGGACTTGGCTTTTTCGGCCACTTTTTCGGCTTCGGCTTTGCTGGGAAATGGACCCACCCGGACGCGGGTGCGTTTGCCGTCTTTGGTGTCGATCACCTGCACATAAGTCTTGAGCCCGGCTTTTTCCAGCTTGGCACGCACCTCACGCACCTTGGCCTCTTCGGCATAGGCGCCCACTTGAACCACAAAGCGGGGCTCGTTGGCCTCTTCACGGGGCTTGTCGGCCGCCGACTTGTTGACAGCACTGGCGACCGGCGCCGATTCGGCCTTGGCCAGGGGAACGGGGGCTGGCGATGCAGCGGTCGAAGGCTTGTCGGCGGCGTTCGAGGCCACCCACTCTTCCTTTTCTGACAGGCTGTGTTTGGCATCATCGGTTGCGGCAGAAACGGCCGTGGTGTCGGGTGGGGCCGCACCGGAGCCCGGTTTGAGCGGCTCTGGCGGCACATCGGGCGTGGCCTTGGCCTTGGATGGGATGTCGATCGACAGATCCACCGGCACCGGGCGCGGCTGGGTGTCAAAGACCATGGGAAAGCCCGCCACGGCCAACACCACCAGCACCGTGGCACCGATCAGCCGCTGACGGGCCTTGCGACGCAGCAGGTCCACGGACGGGGTCTCGGCGCCAGAAGCGCTTTCTTCGGAACCGGCGTTGGCACCGGGGCGGAATTTGAAAAAAGCCATGGCGGTGATCAGTTCAGGTGCGGGGCGTCAAGGCGGGGCAAGCCGTGCTGCAACACCCCACCGACGGTCAGGAAAGAGCCAAACACCACGATTCTATCAGTGGGCTTCGCTTGGGCGACGGCGGCGTCCAGGGCGGCCACCGGGTCAGGATGTGTGCTGGCAACGCTGTGCGACAGACGCCCCGGCGTTTGCTGCCAAAGTTCTGTCAGCTGTTGCGCGCTGCTGGCCCTGGGGGTGGGTAAATCACAAAAATACCAGGCATCGGCGAGCGGGGCCATGCGCGCCAAAATGGCGGCGATGTCCTTGTCGGCCATGGCCCCGAACACCAGGTGGGTGCGCGGGAAAAAGCCCATGGCGTCGAGGTTTTGAAACAGCACGGCGGCGGCGTGCGGGTTGTGCGCCACGTCCAGGACCAGCGCCGGCTGACCTGGCACCATCTGAAAACGACCCGGCAATTCGACCATCGCCAAGCCATTGCGCACCGCTTGCGCCGTCACCGGCAGGCGCGGATGCAAGGCTTCAAGCGCCGCCAAAACGCCAGCGGCATTGATCAGCTGGTTGGCGCCCCGCAGCGCGGGATAGGCCAGCCCGCTGTAGCGCTTGGAGCGCCCTTGCCAGGACCATTGTTGGTTGTCGCCCTGCACGGAGAAATCCACCCCTGAGCGCCGCAAGTCAGCGCCCAGCGCCTGCGCCTGGTCCAAAATCGATTGGGGCGGCATGGGGTCACTCACCACCACCGCACGACCGGCTCGCATGATGCCCGCCTTCTCTCGACCGATGGTCTCCCGATCCGGTCCCAGAAACTCCATGTGGTCGAGGTCGATGGAAGTGATCACCGCCACATCAGGGTCGATCACATTGACCGCATCGAGCCGCCCGCCCAAACCCACCTCCAAAATGGCCACATCAACGCCACTGCGCGCGATACAGTTCAGTATGGCCAAGGTCGTGAACTCGAAATAGGTCAGCCCGGTGTCGCCCCGGGCGTCTTCGACGGCCTGAAAATGAGGCACCAGTTCGGCTTCGGCGACCGACTCGCCCCCCATGCGACAACGCTCGACGAAATGCACCAGATGAGGCGAACTGTAAACAGCGGTTCGATACCCCGCCTGGCCCAAAATCGCTTCCAACATCGCACAGGTCGATCCCTTGCCGTTGGTGCCGGCGACGGTGACCACCGGCATGTCCAGCCGCAAACCGAGGCGCTGGGCCACCTCGCGCACACGATCCAGGCCCATGTCGATGCTGACAGGGTGCAGGCGCTCACAGTGCGCCAACCAATGTTGCAAATCCATCCCCCGATTGTCACCCATGCAGTGCCACGCCGAATTTGGCATGATAGAGGGATGAAAAAAATCCAGGTTTTCGGGATTCCCAACTGCAGCAGCGTCAAGCAGGCCCGCGCCTGGCTGGACGGGCACGGCGTGGCGCACGAATTCCATGACTTCAAGAAGCAGGGCCTGCCCGAGGCCGAATTGGACCGCTGGCTCAAGGCCGTCGGCCACGAGGTGCTGCTCAACCGCAAAGGCACCACCTGGCGGGGCCTGAGTGCTGCCGAACAAGCGGCGGTGGTCGACCTGCCCAGCGCCCGCGCGGCCCTGTTGGCTTACCCCAGTTTGGTCAAGCGACCGGTCGTGGTGGCCGGCCCCACCGTGGTGGTGGGTGTCAACCCGCCAGCCTGGTCCCGCGTTATTGAATGAAACCCAAGAGGTCTGATCATGAAACCCTGTAAACCCGTTTTGACCACCGCCGCCCTGTTGTTCCTCTCGCTCGCCCACGCCCAGGAAATTGGACGGGTGATTTCCAGCACCCCCATGTTCCAACAAGTCGCCGTGCCGCGTCAGGTGTGCACCACCCAACAGGTGGTGCAACAGCCCCAAAAATCGGGGGCTGGGGCGATCATGGGCATGATCGCTGGCGGTGCGGTCGGCAACGCCATGGGCAAGGGCTCTGGCAACGCCGCCACCACCGCCTTGGGCCTCTTCGGCGGGGCCATGCTGGGAGACAAAATCGAGGGCAACCCCAGCCCCGAGGTTCGGCACGTGCAGAACTGCTCGACCCAAACCTTTTACGAGAACCGCACCACCGGCTACAACGTGGTGTATGAGTTCAACGGCAAACAATACACCGTGGTCATGCCCAGCGACCCAGGCCCCACCGTGCGCTTGCAAGTGACCCCGATGCCCGTGGCCCCGGTGACACCGGTCGCCGCACCCTTGGCCCCTCCCATCGCAGTGCCGCCCCCAGGCTCCGCCCCCCAGTCCTGATCGGACACCCCACGGCCCGCTGCCCGGGCCAGGGGTGGTGCGTCTACAATCATGGGTTGATTTTTCTCTTCCATGCAATCCCATGAGCACCCCCCTGAATGGCGTCAGCGTCAAACCCCAAGCCAATGTCTACTTTGACGGCAAGTGCGTCAGCCACAGCCTGACCCGGGCCGACGGCACCAGCTTGTCGGTCGGCGTGATCTTGCCGGCCACCCTCACCTTCAAGACCGGCGCGCCCGAAATCATGGAGTGCGTGGCCGGTTGGTGCGAATACAAGCTCGCTGGCAGCGACCAATGGTTGCGCTCGTCGGCGGGGGAATCCTTTGCCATTCCGGCCCAGTCTTCGTTTGACATCCGCGTGACCGAGCCCTACCACTACATCTGCCACTTCGGCTGATCCTCAACCCTGCGTTCGCGACATGAGCACCATCTTGCAACACCTGCCCAAAGGGCAAAAAGTCGGCATCGCCTTTTCGGGCGGACTCGACACCTCGGCCGCCCTCTTGTGGATGAAGAAAAAAGGCGCGCACCCCTACGCCTACACCGCCAACCTGGGTCAGCCCGACGAGTCGGACTACGAGGAAATCCCCCGCAAGGCGCTGGCCTATGGGGCGCAGAAGGCGCGCCTGGTCGATTGCCGCACGCAGCTGGCGCATGAAGGCATCGCGGCGATCCAGTGCAACGCCTTTCACATCAGCACCGGCGGCATCACCTACTTCAACACCACCCCGCTGGGCCGCGCCGTGACCGGCACCATGCTGGTAGCGGCCATGAAACAGGACGAGGTCCACATCTGGGGCGATGGCTCGACCTTCAAGGGCAACGACATCGAGCGCTTTTATCGCTACGGCCTGTTGACCAACCCCTCGCTCAAGATCTACAAGCCTTGGCTCGACCAGCAGTTCATCGACGAGCTCGGTGGGCGCAAGGAGATGAGCGAGTTTTTGATCGCCAATGGGTTCGATTACAAGATGTCGGTCGAAAAGGCTTACAGCACCGACAGCAACATGCTGGGGGCCACCCACGAAGCGAAAGACCTGGAACTGCTCAGCAGCGGGATCCGCATCGTCAACCCCATCATGGGGGTGCCCTTTTGGCGCGACGACTGCGTGGTCAAAGCCGAAGAGGTCACCGTGCGCTTTGAAGAGGGCCACCCGGTGTCCCTCAATGGCGTCGAATACACCGACCCGGTCGAGCTGTTTTTAAAGGCCAACGAGATCGGTGGACGCCACGGCCTGGGCATGAGCGACCAGATCGAGAACCGCATCATCGAAGCCAAGAGCCGAGGCATCTACGAGGCCCCCGGCATGGCGTTGCTGCACATCGCTTACGAGCGCTTGGTCACGGGCATCCACAACGAAGACACCATCGAGCAGTACCGCATCAACGGCATCAAACTCGGTCGCTTGCTCTACCAGGGCCGCTGGTTTGACCCGCAGGCCATCATGTTGCGCGAGACCGCTCAGCGCTGGGTGGCGCGCGCCGTAACCGGAGAAGTCACCCTCGAGCTGCGCCGGGGCAACGACTACAGCATCCTCAACACCGAAAGCCCAAACCTGACATACGCACCCGAGCGCCTGTCGATGGAAAAGGTCGAGGACGCACCGTTCTCGCCGCTGGACCGCATCGGCCAACTCACCATGCGCAACTTGGACATCACGGACACGCGGGGCAAGCTGGGCGTCTACACCCAGACCGGGTTGCTGTCGATGGGCATGGGCGACGGCCCCAAAATCCTCAAGCTCGACGGCGGCAAGTGAGCGGCAGAAATCGGGGGCTGAGAAATTGGGGTCAGACCCCAATTAGTTTTGGCTAATTGGGGTCTGACCCCAATTTCTCAGGCCATGAGGGAAGGCAGCCACAGGCTGATCGCGGGGAAGAGCACCAGCAAGATCAGCACGCCCACCATGATGGCGACAAAGGGCCAGCAACCGCTGAAGATCTGGCCCAGGCGCACGCCGGGAATCAGGGCGTTGAGCACGAACAGGTTCATGCCGACCGGGGGCGAAATCAATCCGATTTGAACGATCATCACGATCAACACGCCAAACCAGACGGGGTCAAAGCCCAACGAGACCACGATCGGAAAGAACAGCGGGATGGTGAGCAGCACCATGGTCAACTCTTCCATGACCGTTCCGAGCACGATGTAGATCAGCATCATGGCCATGACGATCAGGGTGGGAGGCAGACCCAAGCCCGTGATCCAGTCGCGCAAATCGCCCGGCATGGTGGTGAAGTTCACAAAATTGGCGAAGATGGTGGCGGCGATCAGCAAGGTGAACAACATGCCCGTGGTGCGAGCGGATTCAACCAACACCTGAAAGAGCACCTTCCAGCTCAAGCGCCCGCGCAAAAGGGCAAACAAAAACGCGCCAAAAGCGCCAAAGCCGGCCCCTTCGGTGGCGGTGAAGAGGCCCCCGTAAATGCCACCGAGCACGACCACCACCAACAACAGCACCCCCCAGATGCCGCGCAACGCGCGCCAGCGCTGGGTCCAGCTCATGCGCTCGCCAGCTGGGGCGTGCTCGGGGTCGCGCGAGGTGACCACCCCAATGCCCACCATGAGAAGCAGCATGGTCAAAAGACCGGGCAAGACGCCCGCGGCAAACAGTTTGCCGATGTGGGTTTCCGTGATGATGCCGTAAATGACCATGATGGTCGACGGCGGGATCATGATCCCCAAGGTCCCGCCCGCTGCCATGACCCCGGTGGAGAGTTCGTCGCTGTAGCCCAGTTTTTTCATGGAGGGATAAGCCACCCGACTCATGGTGGCCGCCGTGGCGATCGAAGAGCCGCAAATGGCCCCGAAACCGGCACAGGCCAGCACAGTGGCGTGCGCGAGCCCGCCGCGCACATGACCGATGAAGGCGTAGGCCGCCTGAAACAGCTCGTGGGCCAAACCGGCGCGGGCGACAAAATTGCCCATCAAGATGAACAGCGGGATGACCGAGAGCGTGTAGGCGAAGCCGGTTTCAAACACCACCTGCGACACATTGGCAAAAGCCGCTGGCCAGCTGATCAGGTAACCGACCCCGACAAAGCCCACCAAGCCCATGGCAAAAGCCAGCGGGACGCGCAACAGCGCCAACAGAAAAATCGCGGCAAAGCCGATCAGCGAAGCCGTCACAGCGCCACCCCCTCGCCCTCGGCCAACTCGGTCGGGGGGCTGGCCACCGAGGCCAGGTGCAACAGGCCCGTCAAACCGCTCATGACCGACATGACCTGAATGAAAGGCGCCTTGGCGATTTTGAGCTGGGCGGTGGTCTCGTGCTGGGCGGCGATGTCCAGCGCCAGTTTCCACATCAGGTAGGCCAGCCCCAGCATCATGCCCGCACACAACAGGTGCACCAGGGCGTTTTGCAGTCGACGCAACCAAGGGTGCCACACGCGGTCAAGGGAATCGAACACGACATGTTCGCCCCGCTGGGACACCAGCGGGATGGCAGAAAAAATCACGATCACCATCAGCAACTCGGTCAACTCGAGCGAACCGGTGATGGAATTGCTGAGCAGCTTGCGGGCCCCCACATCGAAAAAAGTCAAGGTCATGATGGCGAACAAAGCCATCGCGCCCATCAGGCCGCAGACCCATTCAAGCAGTTTATTGAGCATGTGTGATCCAAAAGAAGACCCCGGCCCACGGGGTCAGCGGGCCGGGGTTGGGCGTCGGTATCGGTCGCAGCGAGCGTCAGGCCGGTGGGTTTATTTTTCTTGCTTGGCGATCTCGGCCCGGAACTCGGCCAACACCTTGGCGGGATCTTTCAGCCCCTTGGCCTTGGCGTCGTTGATCCATTTGGCCTCTAGGCCAGACGTGCGCGATTTGATGTCATTGACGAATTTGGCATCGGCTTTGGTGACCACCACATTGTTCGCTTGCATCAAGGCCAAGGCGCGGCGATCGACCTTGTCCCAGCCCCGGCCAAAGACGCGGGCGGCAAACTCACCCGAGATGGCGTCGACGGCCTTTTTGTCCTCGGCACTGAGTTTGTCGTACTTGGCCGGGTTCATCATGAAGACGAAGCTGGTGTTGTACAGACCGCCGGGGAAGGTGGTCGCGTGCCGGATGATCTTGTCGATCCGGAACGACTCGGTCGATTCGGCCGGGAACAAGGTGCCGTCCATCACGCCGCCCGAGAGCAACTCGTAAGAGTCTGGAGCGGGTTTGAGGGTGACGTTCATGTTCAACGACTTGGAAATCTCGTTGACCATGCCCCCGCCGACGCGGAATTTCAGGCCTTGCAAATCATCGACCTGCGCGATGGTCTTTTTGGTGTTGAAAATGATGCCAGGGCCGTGGGTGAAATAACTCAACACCTTGACCCCCTGGTGCTCCTCGGCGAACTGGGGGTACTTGCTGGCCACCTTGTTGAAAGCGACCGAGATCGGCTCGGCGTTGTTGCCCAGGAAGGGCATTTCGGCCATCTGGGTGTACAAAAAACGTCCGGGGGTGTACCCGTGGACGGTGAACGAAAGGTCCAACAAGCCGTTTTTAACGGCGTCCAGGGTGCCAGGGGCGGCCACCGGGGCGCGGGGCAGGATGTTGCACTTGACCCGGCCCGAGGTGTTCTTCTCCAGCGTGTCGCACCACTCTTTTTGTGCCAGCGACAGGGTGTGGGTGGGCCCCACCCAGCTCGATGTCGTCAAGACGGTTTGGGCTTGCGACAGGGTCAAACCGGCACTGGCCAGCATAAAAACAAGGCTACGCTTCATGGTGTCTCCAAAAATGCTCGATCACCCTGAGACTTTAAGGGGCAATCGACCCGATGGCTCTCATGGCTTACCCGAATTCACCGACCGACCGGTTGGTAAGCGATTGGTCAGAAAGCCGCACGGGGAAGGCGTTTACACTTGGGGCATTCAGTAAAAAGCACGTTCGTTCGCAAACGGGAAAAGGGCCTACAATTGACGTTTACGTAAACGTCAACCCCGCCTTGGGTGCGATCCGAGCGAGGTGAGGTTTTTTTCATTCACAACCATTTGGAGTGCTCCCATGAAGGTATTGGTACCTGTCAAACGCGTGGTCGATTACAACGTCAAGGTGCGTGTCAAGTCGGACCACACGGGCGTCGACATCGCCAATGTGAAGATGAGCATGAACCCCTTTGACGAAATCGCCGTCGAAGAGGCCGTGCGCCTAAAAGAAAAAGGCGTGGCCACCGAAGTCATCGCCCTGTCCTGTGGCGTGACCCAGTGCCAGGAAACCCTGCGCACCGCCCTGGCCATCTGCGCCGACCGCGCCATCTTGGTCGAGACCGCAGAGGAGTTGCAACCGCTGGCCGTGGCCAAACTGATTCAAGCGGTGATGGCCAAAGAACAAGCCCAGTTGGTGATCTTGGGCAAGCAGGCGATCGACGACGACTGCAACCAGACCGGCCAGATGTTGGCCGCGCTGGCCGACCTGCCACAAGCCACCTTTGCCTCCAAAGTCGACCTTGCCGACGGCAAAGCCCAGGTGACCCGCGAAGTCGACGGCGGCCTGGAAACCCTCTCCATCAGCCTGCCTGCCGTCGTCACCACCGACCTGCGCCTGAACGAGCCTCGCTATGTCACCTTGCCCAACATCATGAAGGCCAAGAAAAAGCAACTCGACACCTTCAAGCCCGAAGACCTCGGGGTTGACGTCACGCCACGCATCAAAACGCTCAAGGTCACCGAACCCCCCAAGCGCAGTGCCGGCATCAAGGTGCCCGACGTGGCCACCTTGGTCGACAAACTGAAAAACGAAGCCAAAGTGCTGGGCTGAGATCTAAGACACACGGAGAACATCACATGACCGCTCTTGTCATTGCCGAACACGACAACGCCAGCCTGAAAGGCGCTACCCTCAACACCGTCACCGCCGCCCTGGCCTGTGGTGGCGAGGTGCACGTGCTGGTGGCTGGACACAACGCTGGCGCCGCCGCCGCTGCCGCCGCCCAAGTGGCGGGCGTGGCCAAGGTGCTGCACGCCGACAGCCCCGCCTTGGCCCACGGCCTGGCCGAAAACGTCGCCGCCCAGGTGCTGGCGATCGCATCCGCCTACAGCCACATTCTGTTCCCTGCCACCGCCAGCGGCAAAAACGTCGCCCCGCGCGTGGCCGCCAAACTCGACGTGGCCCAGATCAGCGACATCACCCAGGTGCTGTCGGTCGATACCTTTGAGCGCCCCATCTACGCCGGCAACGCCATCGCCACGGTGCAAAGCGGCGACGCCACCAAGGTGATCACGGTTCGCACCACCGGTTTTGACGCCGCCGCCACCGGTGGCGCGGCCCCCGTCGAGAGCCTGGCCGCGGTGTCCGACAGCGGCAAGAGCCAGTACCTGGGCAGCGAAATCGCCAAGAGCGATCGCCCCGAGCTGACCGCCGCCAAAATCATCGTCTCGGGCGGACGCGCGCTGGGCAGTTCGGAGAAATTCAACGAGGTCATGACCCCGCTGGCCGACAAGCTGGGGGCCGCCCTGGGCGCCAGCCGCGCTGCGGTCGACGCGGGCTACGCCCCCAACGACTGGCAGGTCGGCCAGACTGGCAAGATCGTGGCCCCGCAACTGTATGTGGCTTGCGGCATCAGCGGCGCCATCCAGCACCTGGCGGGCATGAAGGACAGCAAGGTCATCGTGGCCATCAACAAAGACCCCGAGGCGCCCATTTTCAGCGTTGCCGACTATGGCCTGGAAGCCGATCTGTTCGCCGCCGTGCCCGAGTTGGTCGGCAAACTCTAAGGAGACCGCGTCATGAGCTACACCGCCCCCGTCAAAGACATGCTGTTCAACCTGCAGCACCTGGCCGACATCGACCAGATCGCGCAGATCCCAGGCTACGAGGACGCCAACCTCGAGACCGCCCAAGCGGTGCTCGAAGAGTGCGCGCGCTTCAACCAAGAGGTGATCGCCCCCCTGAATTGGGAAGGCGATAAAAACCCCTCGGCATGGAAAGACGGCGCGGTGAGCACGACCCCCGGTTTCAAAGAGGCCTATGCCCAATACCGCGAAAGCGGTTGGCAGGGCCTGCAGCACCCGACCGACTTTGGTGGGCAGGGATTGCCCAAGTCCATCGGCGCCCTGTGCGGCGAGATCCTCAATTCGGCGAACCTCAGTTTTGCCCTGTGTCCCCTGCTGACCGACGGCGCCATCGAGGCCCTGTTGACCGCTGGCAGCGACGAGTTGAAAGCCACCTACCTGGACAAGCTGATCAGCGGCGAGTGGAGTGGCACCATGAACCTGACCGAGCCCCAGGCCGGTTCGGATCTTTCCATGGTGCGCTCGCGCGCCGAACCCCAGCCCGACGGCACCTACAAGATTTTTGGCACCAAGATTTTCATCACCTACGGTGAGCACGACATGGCCCAAAACATCGTGCACCTGGTGCTGGCCCGCGTGAGCGGTGCCCCCGAAGGGGTCAAAGGCATCAGCCTGTTTGTGGTGCCCAAATTCCTGGTCAACGCCGATGGCAGCCTGGGGGCGCGCAACGATGTGCATTGCGTGAGCATCGAGCACAAGATGGGCATCAAGGCCAGTCCGACCGCCGTGCTGCAATACGGCGACCACGGTGGCGCCGTCGGCTACCTGGTCGGCCAAGAAAACCGCGGCCTGGAGTACATGTTCATCATGATGAACGCGGCCCGCTACGCGGTGGGCGTGCAAGGCATCGCGGTGTCCGAGCGGGCCTACCAAAAAGCCACCCAGTACGCCCGTGACCGCGTGCAATCGCGCCCGGTCGACGGCTCGATCAAGGCCGCTGCGCCCATCATCCACCACCCCGATGTGCGCCGCATGCTCATGACCATGCGCGCCGTGACCCAGGGCTGCCGCGCCATGGCCACGGTGGCGGCGGCCGCCTATGACGCCGCGCACGCCCACCCCGACGCCGAGGTGCGCAAACAAAACCAGGCCTTCTATGAGTTCCTGGTGCCCCTGGTCAAGGGCTACAGCACCGAAATGAGTCTGGAGGTGACCTCGCTGGGCGTGCAGGTGCACGGCGGCATGGGCTTCATCGAAGAAACCGGCGCCGCCCAGCACTACCGCGACGCCAAGATCTTGACGATTTACGAGGGCACCACCGCCATCCAGGCCAATGACCTGGTGGGCCGCAAGACCGCTCGCGACGGGGGCGGCACGGCCAAGGCGATCGCCACCCAGATCGAAAAAACCGAAGCCGATCTGCGCGCCAATGGCAGCGCCGACGCCCAGGCCTTTGCCAAGCGCCTGGGTGCCGCGCGCCAGGCCTTCCTGGACGTGGTCGACTTCATCGTGGACCAGTCGGCCCACAACCCCAATGCGGCCTATGCCGGCAGCGTGCCCTATTTGATGCTCAGTGGCAACCTGATGGCCGGCTGGCAAATGGGCCGCGCCCTGCTGGCGGCGCAAAGCCAGTTGACCGGCGGCGAAGACGCCGAATTCATGCGGGCCAAAATCGCCACTTGTCGCTTTTACGCCGACCATGTGCTGTCGCGTGTGCCGGGCTTGCGCGATGGCATCGTCGAGGGCGCCGACAGCGTGACCGCGCTGGCCCTGGAAGCCTTCTGACGGCCCCCCGCGCACAAACCACCGCAAAAAAAACAGGAGACGACATGTCGCGCATGCCCGCCGTTTTGGCGAGCCTCCCTTTCAAGGTGATCGGCTCGCCCTTGTTCATCATCAGCAACCCCAAGCTGGTGATCGCCCAGTGCATCAACGGCG
>JACCDW010567748.1_pt1 | contig 13685 bp, 14 predicted proteins | sample 7449781 | NCBI WGS metagenome assembly JACCDW01 (sample SAMN15323449, study PRJNA562643) | freshwater metagenome | isolation source: river surface water | place: USA:Blue River Watershed | collected 2017-08-18 | reverse complement strand
GAAGGTCCTGCTGCACGTCGACTCGCGCGGCGCCGTCAAGGACATCCTGCCACACAAGGACAAAGCCTGAAAGACCGAGGCTTCGAAATAAAAACGCAACTCCAGGTAAACGATGAAAGCAAGCACGCCCGGGGTTATCGCCACCGTGCTGTTTTTGAGCCTGGTGGCGTACGCCTTCGTCCGCGAGCGAAAAGAACTGGGATGTTTCGGGTTGACGATCGACAAAAAGTGCGACGACGCACAGTCCGTGTACCTCGTCGGCACGAACCCGGAATTCGGTGATACGCCACGCGCAGCCATTCGTAAATTACGAAGCATCCTGGCGTATCACGAGAAGGGCGCGATATGGAAACGAAAACTCCTCGTGTCCCTGGTGTTGAGCATGCTCGGTTACGTCGTATTCGTGAAAAACGACCGGCTCGGCGGCGGATGGGCCGTCATGCTCGCGACCATGGTCTTCTTTTCCGTGTTGTACTTTGAAAAGAACTTTGAAAATTACCATCATCACAGGGAACTCGTGCGGCGCGGCAACGCGCTCCTGGATTTGCTTGCGTCCCGTTGACCTTTCATATGTATGTCTTTCGAAGCGCGTTTCAAACGCCTTTCGATCGCCTTTCATTTCTTGATGCACCGGCCCGTCAGCGGGTTGAACTTCTTGCCCTGGGCCTCGCACTTGGCGCGCGCGTCGTACAGGTACTTTTTCAGACCGCCCTTCGGCATGCGCTTCAGGCGCTTTTCGATCGCCGCCAGATCGCCTGCCGTCGCGGGTCCGTGCGCCGGTCCAGCTCCGTTATTCGGGGCGCGGTTGGGAACGCGGTTGGGAACGCGGTTGGGAACGCGGTTGGGAACGCGGTTGGGAACGCGGGCGGGCAGAGCCTTGACGCACCGACCCGTCTTCGGGTTGTATCTCTTGCCCTGGGCCTCGCACTTGGCGCGCGCGTCGTACAGGTACTTTTTCAGACCGCCCTTCGGCATGCGCTTCAGGCGCTTTTCGATCGCCGACAAATCGCCTGCCGTCGCGGGCCCATGCGCCGGGCCCGCCTCGTTACCGTTTGGAACGCGGGTGGGGACGCGGGTTGGGACGCGAGCGGGCGGCGGCCTGACGTTCTTCGGCAGCGTCTTGACGCACCGTCTCGTCTTCGGGTTGCAAAACTTCCCGATTGCCTCGCACTTGCGCCTGCACGCCTCGTACGCGATTTCGCTGGCGGTCGGTGCGGCCGCCGCCGGCCGGTTTGGTCTGATCTCGCCCTCCTCGAGTTCCGAATCCGTGGCGCTGACCGGGTGCTCGATGCGCGTCGACTCGCACTTCCACAGCTTCCGTCTCACGTCTCCGAATTTCGCACGCTCCCCCGCGGACATCTTGTTATAGTGCAGCAGCACCGCCCGACCGTTTGGGTTGTACCACCCACTGACCCCCCTGATCTGAGTGACCTTGTTCGTGTGTGACGACAGACTGTTTTTACCGCCCGGTGGTTTTTCCGACCACAGTTCCCCGATGCTGGAGCTGCCGCGCTCGACGATCTCGCCGATGCGTCGCTTGATGTGTTCGCGCAGCGCGGGTGGGGCGCGGACGGCAAACCCGAAATCGATGATCCACGCGCGCTTCATCGCGGGATTCACCATGATGTTTCCAGCGTGAAGGTCCGCGTGCGTGAACCCGGCCGCCCACATCAACCCCACGGCCTTTTCGATGTTCGCGTACATCTTGGCGTCGAGCTTCCTCCCGGTCGATTCGAGGTACGACCCCAGGGACTGAGTCCCGGTCAGCTGCATGAACGTCACGAACATCTTGGGGTCTGCGAGAAACGCAAGGTACAGTCTGGGAACGTAGTCCGCGATGCATTCCTTCGCACCACCGGCGCACGGAATCTGGACGCAGGCGTCCTTGTCGTTGGTCATCCGCTCGTGGGCCACGGCTTCTCTGGCGTTGTCGTTGATGAACTCCGAAAACCGTTGATTGTCCTTCTTCGCGGCGATCTTGACGACGATCTTTTCGCCGAGACGGGGCATGGACCCGCGGACCCGGTGAGTCCCCTTGGCCGCCGCGAGCTCCAGAAATTTGATGACATCACTGTCTGCAACGACGGTGTACGTGTCGCCGTATGCCGATTTTCCGACGGACAGCGGCCTGAACTTGACCACCAAGGACGTCCAACTCATACTGAGCTCGGCGTCGATCATCGACTTGTGGTTCTGTACCACAAGCTTCGCGCGGCGATGCGTGTCTGTCGCTGCAACTTCTCGGGAGATCTTCTCCCTCTCCGCCGCGCGGACCTTGGTCTTGAACTTTCCGGCTTCCTCGTGGCGTTTCACGCCATAGGCCCTCGAGTGTTTTAGAGACGGCGACACCTTGTACATAACGTGTCCTTTACGATTGGTTGCCTTTTACGTGGATTTTTTTCGTTCGAAAAGGCATATAAATGAATGACGAAGTTTCACCACCGAGCGCGCGAAACGTGATCAAGCACATCGGCTCCGGTAAGTACAGCGACGTGTTTCTCGTGACAAACGGAAAGAAGAACATGGCGATGAAGGTGAGTTACTACCGGGACGACACCGTGTGCAAGTTTGTGGATCGCGTGAAACAGGGCGATCTCGCGGGAGCCATGCGCACGAAACTCGCCGACGCGGTCTCGGTCGGCAGCGCGTTTGCCAAGTACACTCGGGGTATCATGGACACGGTGACGCCGCACTTCGCCCTGGTGTTCTGCGACGTGGACTGCAAATCGTTCGCGGAGCGGCTTCCGCTGTTGACGGAGCAGCGTCTTTCGAACCTGACGCCGTTTCAGAAACGCTACAACAACGTATGCTTCATGGAAGTGTTTTCGTGCGACATGACCAAATACCTGACACAGAGTTCGTACGACGAGCGAACGCTGCGCATGCTGGTGTTCCAGGTGCTGTACACCATCGCCGCCATGCAGAAACTGCTGCCCGGGTGGCGTCACAACGACTTGTCGACGAACAACGTCCTGGTGAAGAAACTCCGCCAGCCGGTGGTGTCGTCGTACACGATCAATTCGACCACGTATTACACCGACACGCCGATTTTCGTCGCGATCAACGACTACGATTTCCTGCACGTCCCGGGGCACCCGCGCCTCGAAAACCAACGCGTGATGGGGGGCAATTACAAGGTCAACGGTGCCGCGAACGCGAGCTACGACTCCCATTTCTTCCTGAAGAGCGTGCTGAGGTGCATCGCGAAAAAGCCGAGGAGCGAATTCGCGAAGACCGTGGCGTTTTTGAAAGACATAGGCCTGAGGGACGACGACAGGCAAGACGAAGAAATCAAGGGTCTGGACCCCGCGACGCTGCTGGGGCACTCGTATTTCGCACCGCTCAAGAAAAAGCTGCAGGTCGACAACGCGTACACCGTGTGATCACTTTTTAGATTCCAGGACCTTGATCAGCTTGTACATGAGCTTGTTGTGGGTGTCGAGCGCGTCGCTGATGGTCACCAGGACGTCGGTGATGGTGTCGCCGTCGCGGGCGACAAACAGCCCGGACATGACGTCAAAGAGGTCGGTGGCGTGCATGTCGCCGTCCAGCATGTCGCCGTCCAGCATGTCGTCCTCGTCCAGCATGTCGTCCAGCATGTCGTCGCCGTCCAGAGCGTCGTCGCCGTCCAGAGCGGCGTCAAGAGCGTCTTCCAGATTGTCGGCGTCGACGGGGACCGGGTCGTCGGGCACGGGGGCCTGAGTGGGCGCCTCGACGATTTCGTCGGTGGGGGCGGGGGCGGGGTCCGGGATGACCTCGTGGATGGGGTCCAGCTTCACGACCTTCTTCTTGGGCGCCATTTCAACTGTGCGAGTTTTTTTACGTTCAAAATAAACGACGACGGGAACGACGACGGCTTCACGGTACGAATTCGTCGTCGAATTCCAACGGAGCCCCGTGGTACGTCTTTACTTTTTCCTGCTTCTGTTTTCGCTTGAAAGTCGGCATCGGTGGTGGCGGGGACGACGCCTCGAAAAACGGCTCGTCGTTGTCCGACACCTGGAAATCCTCCTCGAGCGACATCCCCACGTCGGTCCTGTTTGTCCCCGCGGTCTCCGCTTCGAACTCGTCTTCCGCCGCCTGCATCGCCGCGTGCCACTCGTCGACTTCTTCTTCGGGTTCCTGGTCGAGCTCTTCGGCGTCGTACGCGCTGTCCAGCACGATCGCCGGCTCCGGGACGTTTTCCTCCGGTGGCAGCGGGACGAACTTGGAGTATTCCAGCTTCTGGTCATCGTGGGGCTTGGGGCGTCTCTTTGGCGTCTTCGAACTCGACGTCTTCCCGACCTTCGTTTTCTTGTCGGCCGGCTTCACGGTCGCCAGCACGGACAGCATTTCGTAAACCCGGTATTTTTTGCGCGTACGTTTTGACGCGGGGTTAAATCCTTCGACGTTTGTACACGCTGTCGTACGATGCGGTCTTCTTCTTCGCGCGCTGCTTGATTTCGACCATCCGACGTTTCTGGGACTTTGTGAGGCCCCGCGTCGTCCTCGGCGTCGCGGACGACACCCGTTTCGAAGGTCTGCACGTCGGGTACGACGACCCCGACGCGGACCCACACGGCTTCCCGGTCCTGACGTCGACCCATTTCTCCTTGAACCAGCGCGCGAGGTCCGTCTTCGATTTCGGCATCGAGGACGAATACGCCGGTTTTTTCTTGTCTGCCATCGCGCGCTTGTACTCCTGCACCACCATCCCCGACGCGTAGGCGCTCGGCCACCTGGAAACCCTCGCCTTGACGCGTCTGATTGCCTTCTTGTATTCTGCGATGTCGGTCGGGACGGCCTTCATTTCGTATGAACGTGGAATTTTTTTTCGACGTCCCGTGCATGTCTCTTGCGATTCGCTCGATCAAGCCCGTGACGGTGACGAAGAAGCACGCGATTCGCGCGATGGCGGCGAAGAATCACCCGAGAAAAGTCCAGACGCGGGCTGGTGTGATTCCCCAACTCGAGTCGCTCGTGATCCAGCACGTGTGTCCGATCATGAACTGTGACGGGGTGTACTTTGGGGACGAACATCACCAGATGCAGGTCCTGGACACGTTCATGTCGATCATGCGAACCAAGGACATCTCGCACGGGGTTGGGTACGTGCTGCGTGCGCTGCTCGTGGGCGACAAGGACCTCGCGTACGACATGGCAACGTCGTTCGACATGTACAATTCGAGTCTGAATCTGATCCACGAATCCCTCGCGCGTCTCGATACACTCGTCGAACTCGACGGTATCGTTCAGGACGTGGCGCGCGACGTATAACTTAAATCGCTCGACGGTGCGTGTCGTACGATGGAGACGACAAAGACGACAAAGACGACCGAGACGACAAAGACGGCGAAGACCGTGGTGGTCACGTTTGGTACTGACGCATACAAGGGCAGCCTCGAAGTGTTGCGTCACTCGGCGCTGAAGGCGGGAGGCGCCGACGAGTGCATCGTGTTTCGCGAGCGCGACGTCGCGGGGTTTTTCTCACAGCATCCGCGCCACCTCGAAAAAAGTCGCGGGTACGGATGGTGGGCCTGGAAACCGTACCTGCTTCTCGAGGTGATGCGCAAACGTCCCGACGGGGACGCGATCGTGTACTGCGATAGCGCGATGAAGTTCGAGCGCCCGCTCGCGCCATACGTCGGCGCCGCGAACCCGATACTGCTGACGCGCCTCGGCGACTGGTCGATCAAGGACCTGACGAACCGCCGGTGGACCAAACCGCTCGTGTTTGACGCGATGGGCGCATCGGAAGATACGAAGAACGAAGTCCAGGTCAACGCGGCGTTTCAGGTGTACAAAAACTGTGCGGAATCGAGGGCGTTCGTCGAGGAGTACCTCCGGTGGTGCGAGCGCCTCGACGTCATCAGCGACGACGTCAACGGTGCCGACACGCGTCACGATCAAAGCATCCTGAGCGTCCTCGCGTCGGGTCACCCGGGGGTGACCTTTTCGCGCGACGTGACGCAGTACGGGCGAAACGATCCGCCCGGCGTCCAGCCGCCCGGTGGTGGCGAGACGTTCGACGGGCTCGACGAACGCGGCGTCATGCGACCGCTGCTCGACCACCACAGGGCGCGGCTCAACGTCCCGAAGATCGCCGTCATCACACCGACGATCGGTGGAAAGTACCTGCGCGAGTGCGTCGAGAGCGTGCAGGGGTCCGTGCTCCCAGGCATCGAACACTGGATCGTCATCGACGGTGAAGAACACGCAGAGTCCGTGAAGCGCACGCTCGAAAAATTCACGAACAAGCTCCCGATCGTGGTCGCGACGCTCCCGAAAAACGTGGGGGCCGGGGGGTGGTGCGGCCATCGCGTGTGCGGATCGTTCCCGTGGCTCGTCGCTGCGGATTACGTCGCGTTTCTCGACGACGACAATACCGTGGACCCAGGGCACTACAAGGATCTCGCACAGGCGTGTATTTCAACCGGCGCGCCGTGGGCGTATTCGCTGCGTCGGATCGTCGACGAAAACGGCACGTTTGTGTGCAACGACAACTGCGAGTCGCTCGGCGGCATCACGCACACCGTCATGGGCAAGGGCGATTACCTGATCGATACGTCGTGTTACCTCATCGACCGTAACCTCGCCATCGCCGCGTCCGCGGAGTGGAACCGCAAGACGCGCGTCCCCGGATCGATCGAAGCCGACCGGGCGTTTGCACAGGCGCTGCTGTCTTCCGCCCCGCACGCCGTCGTGCGCAAGCACTCTCTGGCCTACCGCACGGGATCCACGTCGACCTCGGTGTCCACCAAGTTTTTCGTCAACGGAAACGCCGTGTTCGGGTACGATTTCGCCGAGAAACCCGACGTGTACGTGTTTCACTTTTCACAAAAGGCTACCGACACCTTCCTGGCGACGCGCCGCAAGAAGAACCGCAGTCACGCGCTCGACGAATGGCAACCGACCACGCTACGCGGCCTCGGCGCGCGGTACAACCTCCTCAACGGGTACACGAATCATCCAAACATCCCCCCGGGCGCCACGGTGCTCGTGACGCTGTGCAACCCGGGCGACATCCCGACGGACATGCTCAAGACGCGCACGGACCTGTGCAGGGTCGTGTACACGGTCGAGTCCCCCAACGTGCGCCACAGGGCGCAGTGGGACGCCCAGTGGCTCGCCGACCACTTTGACGTCGTCGCGACGTACTGGAAGCCCATGCTCGAGGACCCGTCGATCGCGACGTCGTTCGCGGCGCACCACTGCCACCATGGCGATTTCGACGACCCCCTGGACCGCGCGGCGCTGCTCCGCAAAAACAACGGGAAGAACCGGGCGTGCGTGATGGTGCTCGAGCGCCGCCCGGGTCTGTTCCAGACGCGCGACTACACCATCAACGGCGTGAAGCTCCGGTGTCTGGATTACATGCGCGAAAACCTGGTCAGGGGGCTGCGCGACGTGACGGTGTACGGGATCAACTGGGGCGCCGTCGCCGATGGGACACACATCAAACTGGGCCACGAGCTCCATCGGTCGGTGGACCCCAAGAGCGCCGTGGACATCATCCAGGACTATGTGTTTGCGGTCATCGTCGAAAACACCGACGCGGAGGGGTACGCGTCGGAGAAGTTTTACGACGCTCTGTCGGCGGGTGCGATCCCGCTGTACTACGGCTCGCTACCGTTTGACGTCCCCGAGGGCCCCGGCGGCGTGTACATCGACCTGAAGAGGCGGGGCATCACCGACGGGGCCCAGCTGCAGGACTACCTCGACCTCCTCGGCGACACCGAGATTCTCGAGATGAAGCAGCGGATCGAAGACGCGCGAGAGTCGATCCTCCGCCTAGTGGACGTGCACGCGATCGCAGACAGCCTCCACGTGGCAATGAAGAAAGCGCAGGAAAAGAAAGCCAACGAAAAACGGGCATAAAAGCCGCGTCGCGGCCCGTCGTGTGCATTTTTTTTGTTTCATATCATCATGCTGCCCACCAAAACATGTCTGCGCACCGTCAAGGCGTTCGGGTGGCGCCACAGACACGTGGCTAAAAAGGCAATCGTCGTCGGACGAAAAGCGACCGTGGCCCTGGCGTCCACGATGTCCACGCTCGTCGACGGTTCTCAAGAACCGATGGACCACACCATCACGTACCTCGCTGCCAGCGCGCACGTTCCCGTGGATGTCATGCATATGTATGTAAAAGTTGTCTTCGCATTCTTCGCGGTGTTTGTGACGTTGTGAATGCGCATACGTGTTATTTGTTCCCTGTGCACGGTGCCGTGTGTTATTTGTTAGTGTCAAGCGTCCAGACGCACCGTCTGAACGGGGCTCAGCATGCCGCTGGCGTGCACACAGGTCCGGTAGTGCACGTGCGGAGCCAGGGTGAGGCCGAAGGGCGGCACGCGGTACGAGGCGGGTCGGCGCACGCGCAGCACGGCCATACCGCTGGCATCGGCGCGGGTCACGCCGCTGTTGGCGCCCGTCTGGTAGGCCAGCCAGGGGTCGTCGACCACGCCGGCGGTGGACGGCTCGGACGCCCAGTAGATAACGTTGGCGTTGGGCTGGGTGCGCACCACCACCTGGGTGTCGGCCTTTTCGGGAACCTTGGGCTCCAGCGCGCCGCAGGGGTACACCGCTCTGCCCAGGAACGGCAGATAAAAGTCGCGGCGCGTCAGGTGGTACAGCGCCGCCAGGCCCACCAGCACGTACACCACGGGCTCCAGCGCCGCGAACGAGTGCGACGCCAGCCACTTGACCAAGTTGAAGCGCAGGGCGCCCACCAGCCCCCAATTGAGGCCGCCGGCGATCAGCAGCAGCATCGACGCCTTGACGAGGTACGAGCCCCGGCCGGAATGGCGCGCCGGCATCCAGCTGCTCGACGAGGACGCGGTGGCGGTGGTCGTGGTGGTCTGCAAGTTTTTCATCACAGTTACACTACGCTCACAAAAAAACCGCGGTGATTAATTTCCACGGTCCGTGTAAATGACGACAATTCCGTTCACGCCACGGTCGATCAAGGCCCCGGAAGATGCGCGATTGACGCTTCAGGACATTCAGACGCGAATCAACAGGCTGCGCATGGCTCAATCCCAGAAAACGTGCTCGTTCGATCCGGCGTTCACCGACGTTTCCGCCGTGCCTCCGCCCCCTTACGAAGACGTTCCGCACCCGAAAAACGTCAACAGCGTGGCGTCGTTCGATTTGAACACGCTCGCGACGTCCAAAGACATCGTGAACCTTCAAAAACAAGCGAACGCGTACGCGGACTCGGTGCGGTCGTCGCTCGACCTCCGTAACATGACGGTCAAGCAGGCGCTGCGGGACGTGTACGAAGCGACTTTCGGGGTCATACGGGACGTGTACCGAAACGACGGCCACGTGCCGCTCGTTCCTCTGCTCACGAAAAACAACAGGATGCGCGGTTTTGGGTTTCTGTTTGTGGTGCTCGCGCTCCTGGCAATGATTTAAACGCGCGGCGAATACAATGGTATGGCGACTTCGACACCCTTTCCCTCGCAGGTTTTTCACGTGGGTGCCGGCCCGGTTCTCGACCGGCCCGTACCACCGTTCAAACCCCCCAACACTCCCGGTGTCGGTCCCGTATGTTTCAGGGCAACGGCAACGATCGCCATCCCCGAAGTCCCGGGGTGGACGGCGACCGTGCGCGGATATGACAAATCACCCGCGATCGCAAAGCAGGTCGAAGACGCGTGCAAAGTACACGCAAAGAAATACGGGAACACGGCGCAGTGCAGCGAGGTCGTACTGACGATGCTGAAGAATTCCAAGCTGCGGTGCGAGGGCGAAATTTACGCGGACACTGATTAATCACTTGGACCGATCCGATTGAATAACGTTGTTACATTTGATCAAAACATTTGATCAAAACGCCGTCGAAAAGACCTTTGTAAAATCAAACGGCTGAATCTGAAGCTTGGTGTCGTTGGCGTTGTCGCGCCCCAGGGCCCAGAATCCCACAAAGTTGACCCACGACGTGTCCTTGGCGAACGCCACGACCTCGCGCGCGTCGTCCAGGGTGAACGTTTCATTCGTGTCGTTTTTCCCGAGCATCGGGGTGATGCCCACGCCGGTCGCCGCGATGTTCGACGCGTCGAGCTGCGCCTTCGTGCTCTTTGCCGCCTGAATCGACAGCGCGCCCATGTCGTCCTTCGGGTTGTCGTAGTAGTTCATGGCCATGATGTTGACCGAGTGGATGTCCACACCCGCGGTCGTCGCGTTCTTCAGCATGACGACGACCTCGCGGGGCAGCCCGGTCGGCATCACCGCGACCGTGAAATCGATCCGCAGCGTCGGGTACGCGTCCTGCAGCTTTTTCAGGACCCTGTTCCGCCGCGCGTTGGTCTTGGTGTCCGCGATGGCGGCGCCTTCGATGTCGAAATCGAGGTACGTGCACTTGTACAAATCAACCACAGACTTGTACGCCGCAAACAGCGCGTTTTCGTCGTGAATGTCCGTCGCGAGCTCCGTCCCGGACGCGCCACCGAACGAAATTCGAATGTCCCCTCCGCGGGCTCGAACCGCCTTGGCTTCTTTGACGAAGCGATCGACGGGCATGGTGCCATCGAAACTCGGCTTGCCACGGTTCGAAAGGCAAAACGCAAACGTGAACGCGTTGGCGTACGGCACGTCTTGCAGCTTTAGCCCGTTCCACCGCTCCAGCCACGACTCCACGTACGGCGCAAACAACTTTGTGGTCGACACGGGAAGGGGGGCGGGCGTCGGTGGGCTCGGGTGCGGGTTCAGGCGCTTTCCGGGAGGCTTGAAATTGGCCGGCTTGGGGGGCTTGACGGGCTTTGGCTTCGGTGCGGGCGCGGGCCCAGACCCCAGAAACGTCTTGGAAAAGTCGTACGGGTTCTGGGAAATCCCGGAATCGGACGGCCCGGCGCCGGTGTTGCCGGGGCGGTCGCGGTTCACGGACCAGAACCCGAGGTAGGTCATCCACGGGGTCGAGTTGAAAAAGTCGCGGACCTTGACCGCGTCGGTCAGCCTGAACACCTCGGACTCCACATCATTGACGCCGATCATCGGGATCACGCCGACGTTGGGGTTTGCGTAGCCCGCGGCCTCGACCTGGGCGCGCACGGAGTTCGCCGACTGGATCACGTAATCGCCCATCTTGCCCTCTGGATCGGGCGCCGCGCTGTCGCCAAAGTCCATGGACATGCACCGCCACGTGTCTACCGGCACGCCGTTCTTCTTGGCGTTCTTGACGAGCGCGACGCCGTCGACCGTCAGCCCGGTCGGGAGGACGGGGAGGCAGTAACTGATCTTGAGGTTCGGGTACTTGGCGGAAAGCAGCGCGAGCGCCTTGTTGCGGCGGTCGATCGACGCGACGTCCGCGACGGCACCGCCCTCGATGTCGAGGTCGATCTGGCGAAGCGTGTACAGGTCCACGACCTGGGAGTACGCGTCCACGAGCGCGTTGACGTCTTTGATCGCGAGCGCCAGCTCGGTGCCGTTGGCGCCGCCAAAACTCACCGAAACGTCACCCCCCGCGGCCCGCACGGTCCGGATCTGATCGAGCATGAATTGCGTATCGAGCGGGACCGTGCCTCCCCACGCCGGCGCGCCCTTTTGGTTCGCCGTCACAAAGGCGAGCGTGTAATATTTCAGACCGGAATCCTTCGAGTACCCCGCCAGACTCGGCGTCGGAAAGGCGCACGCATCCACGTACGGGGCGACGTTCTTCGCTCCCCACGCACCGCGCGTCTTTTCGGTGGGATCGTCGCCCACGAGGGGCAGGTTCTGGTGGAACACGATGTTCTTCGGGAGGTTCTTGATGCCGCCAAACCCGAGCGTCTTCGTTTCTCCGGCCTTGATGATCTGGTTGTAGTCCTTGGGCACCATCGTCACCGTGTTTCCGTTGCGGGTGAGGTCGCCGTCCGAAAACCACGTGAACGTTTCGGCCAGGTCGTACGTCATCGTCCAATTCAGCACGTCGTACGGGTTGCGGTTCTCGATGACAAACTGGCCATCGTACCCGCTCCCCCAGTCGGACTTCTTCACGGCGGACACGCGGACATCGGACGTCTGGACGGTGGGCGACAGCGTCATGGCGGCGGCGTTTTTGTCGATACTTAAATGAATGAAATCGTTCGACGTGTTCTCCGGGATAGGGGGGATAACGTGGGGGCTGCGCCACGTGGCAGAACCCGTGGCGTACTGCGACAACGACGACTTTTGCCGCGGGGTGTTGGACAAGCTCATGCGCGAGGGTCGCATCCCCGCGGCGCCCATCCTGGGCGACGTGAAATCGGTGCGGGCCGCGGACGTCGGCCCCGTGGACATCGTGGTCGGCGGCTCGCCGTGCGTCGGGTTCAGCATGGCGGGGAAGCGGAGAGGCTTGCGAGACGCCGCATCCGGACTGTATGCCGAATTTTCGAGGCTCGTCGACGAACTCGGCCCGACGCACGTGTTCTTCGAAAACGTGGCCGCCCTGGTGCAGAGTCGAGACTTTCGAACGATCCTCGAGGACCTCGGGGGGAAGGGGTACGCGTGCAGGTGGACGACGATGCACGCGGCGGACGTCGGCGCGCCTCAAAAACGACGCCGGGTGTTTTTGCTCGCGTCGAAATCGACGCCCCCGATCGCCGAGCCCCCGAGCCCACACGACTGGGCGGTCGAGCCGTGCGACCGCATGGCGACATTGGCAAAGACGGCACGCAAGCGGTTCAAAGCCCTCGGCAACGCCGCGGTCCCCGACCAGGTGGCCGGTGCATACGCGTGGTTGTCGAAAACGTGGGATGCACGCACGCTGAAAAACGCCCCGAAATGGGACGGGGCATACGTCGACGGGGTGTATTACGCGGCGCCCGCTTTTCCGCGAAACACCCGCGACATCGAAATCGAACTCGACCCCGACGCGTTCGCGCCGACCAAACCCCTTCGGAACAAGACCCCGAAACTCACCGATCGCGTCGTGCTGCGGGCGTGGGGCACGCCGCGGTCTGCCTTCGTGAACGCCAACGCGGTGCTCACCGCGCGAGGCGCCAAGGACCTGCCGACGCAACTGCGGTTCGAGCTTCACACCCCCGACGATACCCGCGGGCTGCACCCCAACCCCGCATGGATCGAGTGGCTGCAAGGCTTTCCGTGCGGATGGACTGACGTTTAGGTTTGACGTTTAGGTTTGACGTTTAGGTTTGACGTTTAGTATACCTTGACGTCGTACACGATGACCTCGCCGGTGTCGCTCGGGCTCTCGCCGCCCTTGCCGACGGACGACTGCAAGTACAGTCCCATCTTGTAGTAACACCCCTTCAAATTAGCGTCCTTTTTCGGGTCGGCGGGCAGGGTGTACACGAGGTTGCCGTTGTAGTAGCAATCGATCTTGTTGTTTCCGGCGACAAACTTGCCCGAAAACTTGGTCCCGAGTTTGTAGTTTGTTTCCAGGACCTTTCTCTCATCGCCGTACGATTGGATGTACAGTTTCGTGCCGTCCATGCGGAACATGAGCGGGGCGCCTTCGACGCCGTGGACCTGCGAGCAACACACATGAGGCTTGTTCTTCGTCGTCTTGGTCACGGCCTCTACCCACTCCATGGTGTGCGTCGGACCGGCCGTGCTCCACGCGGCGTTGTCCTTGCCGTTGTTGATCATCTCGCGCAGCTCGCTCCGCGGGTAATGCGTGTTGGCAGACGTCACGCCGTCTGCGCGACATCTGAACGCCACGCCGCCGTCTTTCACGTAAAACCACTCGCTCTCGTACGTGTTCAGTTCCGGCTGCTTGATTTTTTGAG
>JACCDW010339424.1_pt1 | contig 13685 bp, 13 predicted proteins | sample 7449781 | NCBI WGS metagenome assembly JACCDW01 (sample SAMN15323449, study PRJNA562643) | freshwater metagenome | isolation source: river surface water | place: USA:Blue River Watershed | collected 2017-08-18 | reverse complement strand
GCCGGCAGAAGAATCAGCTACCTGGCAGCCGAGGCAGAGATTGCGTCCTATGCCGACGAGCGACTCGATGGATCAGGCGCATTCAGAGGTGCGAAAGGCGTCGCCATCGGCATCGAAGCCCGGGTTTTGGCTGCTGCCACCCACTGGGTCATGCTCCAAACCACACGCCCCGGTCGCGCGGCTCAGACTGAAGCTGAGGCGACGTCACAATTGGCCGCGGAGAGCGATCGCGGACTGTTTGATCGGCAAGTGGCGTCAGCTCTGACCTGCGGCCCCAAGGCAAGACCTGTTCAAGATTCACCAGCCTCGTTTGCATTATTGTCCCCGCGTGAGATTGAAGTGCTGCGATGCATCAGCTATGGAGAAAGTAACAAAGAAACCGCTCGTACGCTGTATATTAGTCCCAGCACTGTGCGAACACATTTGGAAAATATCTTTCGAAAACTGGACTGCAACACTCGTGCAGCCGCTACCCTTAAGGCGCTATCCGCAGGTCTGATTTAGGTCGCCCTCTCCCCTTAGCTGCTGGATTGAGGGGCAATGCCCCAAAAGATCCCACAAACTCGCCTTCATAAGAGACGCCTCCAACCAAGACCACTGCCGGAAATTGCGTGGCACATGCCCGCATCATCTCAGACGAATCAATCTAGATGTTTGCGGCCAAGAGCAAACATTACATGGCGATTTTGATACTCCACAACTTTTTCAAGACACGCCATGGTCTTGGGCCGATGGCTGTAAGACTTCAAAGAACACACCGGTCAATACCCACTCCTTGCCTGCCACACAGCACAGATCATGGCAGCAGACGCAGTTTTACTGGCCCTTCAAGAGACGAGCGCAAATGCGCGATTTGCAAAAAAATCTCGTTGACCGATTCGACATTCCAACCCAAATATGTTGCCATGACAGTTGGAAAATCAGTAGCTCTTTGTGAGTGGTCAATGGGTTATCGCATGCTGGGGTCTCACATGATGGTCAGAGCGCGCAGTGCGCCACAGACCTATAACTTGAAATAGCAGAAAAATCACATATTTCAAAAAATGAATAGGAAAAGCTAGCACGATCGGACATTCGTCCGATGGTGAATTTTTTAAGGCTCAACAAAAATAGAGGCTTAATAAAACCCGAAGAAGTCTATGAGATTCCAGTCAATCGCTATGCTGACTATGTTAAGAATGAAAATACAAAAGTTAAAAATTTTTATTGTTGGAATCTCTGTAGTACTAACTGCATGTACCGCCGCACCGCCCAGGGAAGACCGTATTGCGTCGCAGTTGACTGCTTCCAAAATCACGGTACGGGAGGTCGTGTTTATTCACGGCATGTTTGTGACACCCAATTCTTGGGACCAGTGGCTCCCGATGTTCGAAAAAGCTGGTTATAAGGTATCTGCACCCGCTTGGCCACTTCATGACGTTCCGATGGCGCGTACCAAAGATGCCGCTCACCGCTTGGCCATAGGCAAACTAGGACTGGAAGAGGTGCTCAGTCATTACCGTGAAATCTTGAAAACAAAAACCGTTAAACCGGTTTTGGTTGGGCACAGCATGGGCGGTTTGATAGCGCAAAAACTATTGCAAGAGGGGCTTGCCCAGAGTGCTGTGGCCATTGATTCGGTCGCACCAAATGGCATGTTGTTTTTCAGTTGGTCGTTTCTTAAATCGCAGTGGCCAGTACTGAATCCATTCAAGGACGTAGCCACGCCCGTTATTTTGACGAGAGAAGAGTTCGCTTACGCTTTCGCTAACCAGCAAAGCGATGAAATGATCAGTGCAACCTTTGCAAGTCAGATTATTCCGGAATCACGAAAAGTGGCCAAAGATACGCTGACCGATGCAGGTGTCATTGACATGACTAAGCCTCGCGGCCCACTGTTAATTATCGCTGGCGAGAAGGATCACATTATTCCTGCAGCAATGAGTTACAAGAATTTTGAGCTTTATCGAAACACACCTGGCTACACAGAGTTCCGTATGTTTGAAGGGCGTGATCACTGGGGCATTGCCGGTGCAGGGTGGGAGGAACTTGCAGCAGCCACTCTGGCATGGATTGAAGCGCGGCAGGCACAGTGAGACCCGTCCAACTCGAAAAATTCAGGAGTACCTTATGAATGTGATTGAAATAGCCACTTTTGGCGGCCCCGAGGTATTGCGACTTGCGAGGCGGCCAATACCAACCCCTGGACCTGGGCAGGTCAGGATTCTTGTTAGTGCAAGTGGTATCAATCGCCCAGACGTGTTGCAACGTTCCGGTTTGTATCCGGTACCAGCCGGGGCATCTGACATTCCTGGGCTTGAAGTCGCTGGTATCGTGATCGACGGCGATGCAGAGGCGATGGCTATTGCGGGCTTGAATATTGGGGATCGGGTGTGTGCGTTAGTAGAGGGTGGGGGGTATGCCGAGCAGTGCATAGCACAAGTTGGACAATGTTTACCCGTGCCGAAAGGGCTCAGTGATATCGAGGCCGCATCTTTACCAGAGACCGTTTTCACGGTCTGGAGCAATGTATTCGACCAGGGAGACCTCAAGCCTGGTGAGACCTTGCTGGTTCACGGCGGCAGCAGCGGGATTGGCGTGATGGCTATACAAATGGCCAAAGCGCTAGGTGCATATGTAATTGTGACTGCCGGATCAGATGAAAAATGCAATGCCTGTCTGGCTCTCGGCGCAGATTACGCGATCAATTACAAGACCCATGATTTTGAGACTGAAACGCTGCGTCTAACCGAGGAACGCGGAGCAGATGTCATTTTGGACATGGTCGCTGGCGTCTATGTTTCTAAGAACGTCAATTGCATGGCCCTGGATGGCCGCCTGCTCATGATTGCTGTACAAGGCGGCGTACATGGCGACTTCAATGCAGTCACCGTCATTCGAAAGCGCATAACTATAACGGGGTCAACGCTTAGGGCACGGTTACCTGATTTCAAAATGCGCATAGCCAAGGCGTGTTTGAATCGTATCTGGCCGCTGCTGGAGCAAGGGGTGGTCAAACCGGTCATTCACTCCACCTTTCCTGCCTTAGATGAGAGCGATGAAAGCGGTAGCGGTGCTAAGTTGGCGCACCGCCTAATGGAGTCAAACCTGCATATCGGAAAGATCGTTTTAACCTGGTAGTGGGCGCTCTTGAAGAGGTGTACTGTATTGAACCTAGCAAGCAGTTACCTTGATTCAAGCTGATGCAGGTCGGGATAAGCCCAGGCCATCTTGGAGCTGGCCCAGGACAAATTGAATAGCCACTGCACGAGTTTTTCCTTCCTATAAGCGCAGATCGCTTCGAGTTCACGTTGCAGTTGCTCTTTAATCACCGCGCTTCGCTTGCGATGACCTCTGAAAAAAAATAGTGTCATGGCGAGGCCGCAGGTTGCGGCAATCCAGGTATTTATTCAGCAAACAAGCCGCCGTACTTTTGCCGTAACTCGTTCTTTTGCACCTTACCCGTGCCGCCCACCGGCAGCGATTCGAGAAACTCCACGTCTTCGGGCACCCACCACTTGGCCACGCGACTGGCCAGAAAGTCGAGGATCTCGGCCTTTTCAAGAACCTGCCCAGGCTTGCGCACGATTAAGAGCAGCGGCCGCTCGTCCCACTTGGGATGCTTGATGCCAATGACCGCGGCCATGGCCACGGCTGGGTGGCCGATGGCCACGTTTTCAAGGTCGATCGAGCTGATCCACTCGCCGCCGCTCTTGATCACGTCCTTGGTGCGGTCGTGGATGGTCATAACGCCGTCGGCGTTGATGGTGGCGATGTCGCCGGTCGGAAACCAGCCGCCCGCCAACGCGGTCCTGTCCGTCTTGAAATAGCGCTCGACAATCCACTGGCCGCGCACCATCAGCTCGCCTTTCGAAGTGCCGTCGCGCGGCAGGGTGGCGCCGTCATCATCGACGACTTTGATCTCGATGCCCGAGATCACTTTGCCCTGGCGCGCCACGAGGGCGTACTGTTCGGCGGCCGGTTTTTTGCGGTCATTGAGGCTGAGGTTGCTCATGGTAGCCACGGCGGTAGTTTCGGTCATGCCCCAGCCATGGCGCACTTCCACACCGTAGTGGTCCATGAATTTGGCGATGAGGGCCATGGGCATGGCCGAGCCGCCCACACAGGTGCGCTTCATGGATGAGAAACGCAGGCTGTTAGCCTCTGCATGTTGGATCAGCCCCATCCAGATGGTGGGCACACCGGCGCTGATGGTCACCTCCTCGGACTCTATAAGTTCATAAAGGCTGGCGCCATCGAGCTTGGGGCCGGGCAGCACCAGGCGGGCGCCTGAGAGCAAGGCCGCATACGGGATACACCAGGCATTGATGTGGAACATGGGCACCACCGGCAGCACGGTTTCCTGCGAGGACAAGCCCAGCACATCGGGCATGCAGGCGGTGGTGGCGTTCATCACGATTGCGCGGTGCGAGTACAGCACGCCCTTGGGGTTGCCGGTGGTGCCTGAGGTGTAGCACAGGGCAGCACCCGTGTTTTCATCGAGTTCGGGCCAGTCGAACTGCTGACTGTGCAGGGCGATCAGGTCTTCGTAATTGAGTACATTGGCCACGCCTTCAATGGTCGGCGTGTTGGCCGCATTGGCCAGGCAAACCCATGCCCTAACCTGGGGGCAGTGCGCTGCAATGCCTTTGACCAATGGCGCGAAGGTGGCGTCAAACAGCACCACTTCGTCTTCGGCGTGGTTGATGATGTAGGTGAGCTGCTGCGGGTGCAGGCGCGGATTGCAGGTGTGCATCACCATGCCGCTGCCCGAGACGGCGTAGTAAGCTTCCAAGTGGCGGTGATTGTTCCAGGCGATCGAGCCGACCGCGCTGCCGGCTTTTAGCCCCAGCTGTTGCAAGGCGTTGGCCAGCTGGCGGGCACGCCGGGCCACGTCGGCATAGGTGCTGCGGTGCAGCGGGCCGTGCGTCTCGCGTGAGACCACCTCCTGGCCTCCAAATTGGGCAGCGCCGTGTTCCAGAATGCCGGAAATCAGCAGCGGGCGGTTCATCATCAGGCCGGATTGGGGCATGGTTTTGTCTCCTTGAGTTTTTGTGTTGTGACTCAGACGAGCTCGGCGTACGCCAGGTTTTTGAACATCTGGCGGTAGTGGTAGTGTCGGTTGGGCACTTGCATGAGCAGCAGGACGTACAGGTCCTGCGCCGGTCAGGACAACGGTTTTGCCCTTGAAGTGGTCAATCATGAAGTGGCTTTCTTAAGCGTGAAGCCAATGCGCGGGAAATGTACATGGACCGTGCCCGCCCGTTCATCGCTGCGGCGCAAGGAGTAGCGGGTGCGGGTGGCCGCCACCAGCTCGCCCTCGGTGGGCTCCAGGCCGAAGTTGTCCGCTGCAACGACCACCGGGCTGCCCAAGGCGATGCCATGTTCGTCTTGGAACACATCACCGGTCAGCGCGGCGGGTGTGGCGTCCAGGGCTTGCTGCAAGGCTTGTTCTGCACTGAACTTGCCCGGTGTCCCGTGACCCAAGGCCTTCATGCGCACCATCCATGCTTGGACTTCGGGCGTCGCGTCCAGAATGCCGGCCAGCGCAGGGGTGCGTTCTTGCGTGAACCACAACGGGTGGTAAGCCGCAAAGTCGGCCACGCAAGGTTGCTGGCCCAACAAAAAGTCTTGACCGTGCAACATGTTGGCCAAGCGGCGCAGATAGCTTTTGTAAGTGCTGGTGGCGTCAGAAGACGCCATGCGTGCTGCGCCGCCGCGCATGGCGGCGCGGTCGGCCACAAAGGCCTGAATGCCTTCAGCGGGGGCCCCTTCAAACACCTGGGCCACGCCAGCAGGCTGGAAGTTGTAAGCCATGGCAGCGGTGAACAAAGCGCTGTCCGCCCATTGCGCCACGATGCGGGCGGTGCCCTTGATCGCTTCAGGGTAGAGGCTGGGCGTGGGGGCCCAATGCTCGAGCACATCGCAGATGAGGGCGGTGTCGCAATACACATCCGCACCGATCTGCAGCACGGGTGTTTTTCGATAGCCTCCGGTGAGCGCGGTCAGGTCCGGTTTGGGCATGATCATCGGGATGAACACACTCTTCCAGGCCAGTTGCTTGTAACCCAGGATGAGCCGAATCTTTTCGGCAAAGGGCGACGTCGGGTAGTGGTGCAAGATCAGATCGGACATGGGCCAGGCCTCAAATCAGCTTGACCAGCTGCTTGCCGAAGTTCTTGCCCTTGAGCAGGCCCAGGAAAGCCTCGGGCGCAGCCGCCAGGCCTTGGGCCACGCTTTCGCGGGGGCGCAGTTTTCCAGAGCCGACCAGCGTACCCAGTTCCTGCAACGCTTCAGGCCAGACTTCCATGTGCTCGCTGACGATGAAGCCTTCGATCTTCATGCGGTTGACCAGAATCAAGGCGGGGTTGGCCATGGGCAGCGGCGCACCGTCGTAGCCGGCGATCATGCCGCACACCGCGATGCGGGCGAAGGCGTTGGTGCGCAGCATCACGGCGTCCAAAACCATGCCGCCCACGTTTTCAAAGTGGCCGTCGATGCCGTTCGGGCAGGCTTCGCGCAGGGCTTTGGACAGGCTCAGGTAGTCCTTGTGTTCCTTGTAGTCGATGCAAGCATCAAAGCCCAGCTCGTTGACGACATAGTCACATTTGTCTTTGCCACCGGCAATGCCGACCACGCGGCAACCACGGGCCTTGGCCAGCGCGCCATAGGCGCTGCCGACCGCGCCACTGGCGGAGCTCACGGTGACGGTCTCGCCCGCCTTGGGCGCAATGATCTTGACCAGGCCGTACCAGGCCGTCACGCCGGGCATGCCGACTGCGCCCAGGTAATGGGACAAAGGCACATGCGTCGTATCGACCTTGCGAAGAGCGCCCAGCTGGTTGCCATCGACCACGCTGTACTCTTGCCAGCCGCCCATGCCTACGACCTTGTCGCCTGCAGAGAATTTGGGATGGCGCGACTCGACCACGTCACCTACAGTGCCGCCGATCATGACTTCACCCAGCGGCAGGGGTACGGCGTAGCTTTTGCTGTCGTTCATGCGGCCGCGCATGTAGGGGTCCAGACTCAGGTAATGATGGCGCACGAGCACCTGGCCGTCCTGCAACGCGGGCGTGGGGGTCTCGATGAGCTTGAAGTTGCTGGCGGTGGCTTCGCCTTGCGGGCGGTTGTCGAGCAGGATCTGATGGTTGATGGGCATGGAAGGTCTCCTCTTTCTGGATCAATCTGTGGACGGGCCCGTCGGCTCGCGACGGGTGACATATTTGAAAGTACCTCTGGACACGGCGCAGAACAGTCCTTCAGCGTCATATACCCGGCCTTAAGTGAAGGCCATGCTGTGGGTACAGTGCTGTAATTCGCCGCAGGCCATCAGCTTCTGGCCGGGCACCACTTTGGCTGGGCACCACTTTGGCTGGGCGCATGAAGCTGGTCTTCATTTCGATGGTGATGACGCCCATATCCTGGGCACCCCTGCGTGCGAGAGTAGCCATGACCACATCCAGCAGGGTCATGACGGCGCCGCCATGCGAGATGTCAAACGAATTGACGTGCTCAGCCCGGGGAACATAGTGCAGCTCGGACAATCCGAGATGCTCAACAAAAGGGATGCTCATGGTCAACCCAAGGCCTTAACCACCGATGATGGCGCTCACGCCACCATCCACCGCCAACCATTGCCCTGTGATGTGCTTGCCGGCATCCGAGGCGTAAAGCGCTACCAGGCCCTTGAGGTCTTCATCGTCGCCCAGACGACGCAGCGGCGCACTCTGTGCCATCTTGTCAGCGTCCAGTTTTTCAAGCAGACCATGGGTCATCTTGCTGGGGAAAAAGCCCGGACAGATCGCGTTCACGGTGATACCGTGCTCGCCCCACTCGCCTGCCAGGGCACGGGTGAAATTGATCACCGCACCTTTAGAGGTGTTGTAGGCAATCGTTTTCATCTCTGACGGGTTGCCCGCGAGACCGGCAATGGAGGCCACGTTCAGGATGCGGCCATTACCGCGCGGAATCATGCAGAGCCTGGCGACCTCTTGCGACAGGATGAAATAGCCGCGTACGTTGAGGTTCATGACCTTGTCCCAGGCCTCGACCGGGTGTTGCTCGGCCGGTGCACCCCAGGTGGCGCCAGCGTTGTTGACCAGGATATCGATGGGGCCCAAGCGTTCTACTGTCTCAGCTGCCAGTCGGCGAAGGTCTTCTTCCTTGCCGCAGTCGGCAGCGATCCAGCGGGCATCGATACCTGCACCCCGCAGCTCGGCGGCAGCCTCTTCCAGATCGGCTGCCTTGCGCGAGCTGAGCATGATCCTGGCGCCTGCCTCACCCAAGGCATGGGCCATCTGCAAGCCCAGGCCGCGGGAGCTGCCAGTGACCAGGGCCACCTGGCCGGTGAGGTCAAAAAGTTGTTGAAGGGTCCGGGCCATGAAGTTTTACTTGAAAAATCAGAAAGCTCTTCGGGCACATCGGCACAGGTCGGGTCACGGATGCTGACCACCTGCAGCCAGGCGCCAATTTTGGGGAGTTCGTAGCGGAACAAGTTGTGGGCAGCAGCGCTGCGGCCGACATGCGCCGGCGCATCATCCACCACGCTCAGTGCCACATCGAGCCAGATTCAGAAAGCGCGCGTAGTTCGTCGCGGCGGGCATCAGGCCTCCACCGCCGCTTCCCTGGGGCGTATGCCTGATCGGGGGTGGGGTGACTGCGAAAATCTACCTCATTCAAAGTCATTGCGGTTGCAGATTAATACTTTGGGCAATGCTGCGGTACCGCTCAATTTCTGTAGAGTAAATTTTTTCCAATTCAGGGAGCGTGCGCGCTGGCAGAACTACGTTGCCTGTAGATTCGAGTGCTTTGCGGATTTCTGGGTTTTCGAGAGCTGCGTAAAAAGCTCTACCTAAGGATGCAGCCACAGCATCAGGAGTGCTCTTATGAACTTGTATGCCTGCCCAGAGATCAAACTCCATGCTCTCAAAGCCTGGGATTAATGCCAATGGGGGGAAATCCTTGTACAAAGGGTGTGAAGTTTTGGAAGTGATTCCAAGAGCATTAATCTTGCCATCTAGTGCACTTTGCGGAATTGAGCCCGCGATTGGCAAGAAGGCCATATCAATTTGGCCACCCATCAGATCAGTCATGAGTTGAGCTACCCCCTTGTATGGCACATGCAGCATAGAGACCTTGGAGATCTGACCGAATTTCTCGCCTATTAAGTGATAGAGCGATCCGTTACCTACGCTGCCATACGATAACGGCTTATTTGGGGATTTTTTGGCTAGCCCAATAAGTTCATGGATCGTTTTGACGCCCAAGTTAGGACGTACTGCAAGAATCATCTTGGTAGTACCTATCTGCGCAACGAGTTTGAAATCCTCGGGCTTGTATTTCACGCCGGCAAGCGCTAACGGTGACAGCACCAGCTCCATGGGCGTGCCTATCGCGAACACATGTCCATCTGCTGGAGAATTCATCAGTTTGCTCATGCCAATCGAGCCCCCAGCACCACCGAGGTTTTCGATGATGATCGTCTGACCTAGTTTGACTGATGCGTCGGATTGAAGCTTGCGCGCAATAAAGTCAGATGGGCCACCTGCCGGGTATGGCACCACAAAAGTCATGGCTTTCGTTGGAAAGTTCTGGGCCCACAGGCTATTCAAGGTCATTGCAGCGCCGAGCGCTACACCAGCTTTTAGAAAAGTTCGCAACTTCATTCATGTCTCCTTAGCGATTTATTGGTTGTTTCATCTTATTTACGTCATGCCTACCCGACCATCGGATGTTTGTCCGATGATGAAAGCGGACTTTTAGGGAAATTGGTCCTGACGCGCCCCCCACCAGCCGTACCAACCTGAAGTAGCAGGAATCCGCCAACCCATGAGAATGGCGGACATGAGGAAGAGCAAATTCACCGAGGAACAAATCATTGGGTTCCTGAAGCAGGCCGAGGCCGGGATGACCGTGCAGACCAAGACCGATAAAAAGCTGTTGACTGCATGATGGACGCGACAACTACCTTGACATGCTTCGCAAGTTTGGCGGCATGGAGACGTCAGACGCCCGGCGGCTGCGCGAGCTGAAGGCCGAGAATGCCAAGCTCAAAAGCCTGCTGGCCGAGGCGCACCTGGACATCCACGCTTTGAAGAGCGTGGTCGGGGTAATGCGCTTGCCCTAAAGGCCAAGCGGGCGGCGATCGGACGACCGATCACTGAGTATCAGTTCTCCGAGCGCCGGGTCTGCCGACTTATGGGGCTGAGCCGAGACAGTTACCGACATCCGACGGTGAGCAGCGAGCAGACACAGGCGCTGAAGACGAAGATTCTCGAGATCGCCTACGCCCGGCGCCGTTTTGGCTATCGGCGTGCGCATGACCTTCTTCGATTGGACTTCCCGCGCGTCAATCACAAGCGGGTCAACCGCTTGTACCGTGATGCGAACCTGGCCGTACGCAAGCGCAAGAAGGTCCGAAGGGCTTCGCCTGAGTGTCTACCTGGATGATGCGGCGTCAAAGCGTCAATGTCTGCAATCCCTGCAAAATCGACACTTGCCCCTAGGTTGAATTAGGGCCGCGCCAAATCGAAAACCCCGCGTGCGTTCTCTAGTCTAATGAACTTTGAACCAACCAAGTTGTTAATTGATACGGCGCTAAAACCCCGATTTTTTCGCCAACCCCTCCTGCAGTACCACGGCCAAAAAGTCAGGAGGTTCTGAGACGAAACGGAGTTTGAGACGCTTTTCGGGGGTGGGTGGCCATGGGGTCAGTCAGGAGCCCATAGCAAAAAGCCCCGCGTGGTGCGGGGCTCTGAGCGCCTGACAACCCGACTGAGCGAGTTAGCAGAACTTGTTTTGGCGGAGCAGCAATTCTAGCCCCACTAACCTGCTCAGGTCAGGATACATCGTTTTTTGATGGCGCAGGGGATTCGAACAGCTTTCTGGCACCTAGCTAGTTGGAGTGTGCCACTCATTGAGGTGTTTCAGGGGCTAGCGTACGCCCCTCAAGTGCATCAACGTACGGGTGAGTTCGCCTCTCTGCAAATCCATCGACAAGCAGTCCGACTCCAGCGATGAAGACCAGAGCGATACCCATTCCTCGAAGAAACTCAGACGAGGTCGCAAAGCGCATCAGCAAGCCCGCGAATCCGAACAGACCCCACATGACCAAATACAGGTGCCATGCACTATTCACCTTGGTCATTCGGTGAATTTCAGCCTGGACCCCTGCGCGCGGATCGGCTTCGATGGCCTTCACAACACCCGATACCTGCGAAGGTGTGCGGTACCCCACTACCCCACCCACTGTAGTCATCAGCAGCCCCATCAATAGAAACGGTATGGCTACTCCTTTCGTGAAGCTGGTCGGGTTATCGGTCAGCAGCCAAAGACCAAATACCAGACTCAACAAACCAATCGGTAGGATGAATACAAGGGCTTCGATCTTTTCGCCATGAAAATAAATTTGAATTGCATCCAATAGCGCAAAGCCTTGATTTGTACCTGTCATGGCTGGTCCTCCTGAAAATACTGTTGCAATCTTTTGTGGCTATTGGGTTAATTTGACAAGCGCTCGTGACGCCTCGCGAAAGCGCTCGGGTGACTGGCCACACCATCCGCGGAATACTCGAAAGAAGGAATTCGGCTCTTCAAAACCCAACAAAAACGAAATTTCAGCAACCGGCAGATCAGTTTTCACAAGGTAATGCTCTGCCAAAGCGTGTCGGGTAGATTGAAGTAAATCGGTATAAGTGAGGCCCTCAGATTCAAGGTGCCTTTGCAGCGAGCGGCGGCTCATTGCAATTCTTCGCGCTACGTCTTCCATCTCAATGCCACCACCTGGAAGCGCTTCCAACAAAACAGACCGTACGCGTTGCCCAACGGTCACCGACGCATCAAGTTGGGCGAGGCGCGTTCGCAGTTCGGGCTCAAAGGCCGACCACAACCCCTCGTTCGACGTCAGGAAGGATCGATCCGCATCGGATCTGGAAAAGACAACGCTGTGCCGTTTGCCTTTTTGGATGCGGATGCCCAGGAAGTCGAAATAGGCGTCCTGATGGGTCGGCGGTGCTGTCGTCGTGACTGACTGCGGCTGGATGGGTTCACGAGTGCCTATGCGAGCCAGTGTCACGATGAATAGGAGTTCGGTCATAACCAGCGAGGTTGGCGGTCTGCTCCCGTTTTCAGGCCAGACAAACCCCACCGTGAGCTGATGGGCATCTTCCCGAACGTCCAGACGCATTGGAGCCACCAATGCCTTGAAGCGGGCGATTCGTTGCACGGCCACCAGAAGATTGGGGCTGCAAAGTGCCGCGAAGATGGGCGGAGAGAACGATTCACTGCGTACCGCCCGACATAGATTCAGCGGCAATAGCGGATCAGCAAGCTCGGCATCGATGCCTTCCCAAAACCTGTGGAAGTCAGCAGCCTCCAGACGCACGCCTGAGCGGTTGAGCAAGTCCTCAGCCAGTCCCGCCCGGCGCAACACGTTCACACTCGAAATACCCAGATCTTTAAGCAGCGGGCGCCAGGTCGAGTCGAGTGCGTACGTGGTGGAGTGCATGCCGATCGATCAAGTGCCCAGACCAAACTGAGATCGCATACCGCCCAGGAAGGTGGCATCGTCAGCCGCGCGCCGGGAAGCGAGCAGATGCTCTGCGTCTGCGCCGGCTTCATAACGTAACCGATCCGTGCCGTCCGTGGCAGCGGCAAATATCGTTTCGGCAATCAGTTCTGCAGGCGAAGCATTTTCCGCCATGGGGCCCAACGCTGATAGCAGCCCTTGCACCAACGGTTGATACTCACTCAGTGCTGGATCGTTATTGAAGTCGAAGGAACGGCCTGCGAAGTCGGTCTTCACCATTCCAGGTTCTACGATCTTGACGTGCACACCGAGCGGCAAAAGTTCAAAGTGGAGCGACTCGGACATGCCTTCCACGGCGAATTTTGTGCCGTGGTACAGCGATCCAAGAGGAAACGTCATCTTCCCCCCGATGGAGGAAATATTGATGATGGTCCCGCTGCGTTGGTTGCGGAAGTAAGGCAATAGCGCCTTCGTGGTGGCCAGCACACCGATCACGTTGACATCGAACTGGCGACGTACCTTTTCGATCGGGGTGGCCTCAAGGGGGCCGTAGGCGCCATAACCAGCGTTGTTCAACAAAACGTCAATGCGCCCGAATCGGGCCCGGGATTCGGCAACCGCCGCGTCAATGGACGGCAGATCTAAAACATCCAGGCGGGTCACCAGGACGCGTTCCAGCTTATTGAGTTCTTTCTCCTGCTCCGGCGACCGCATCGTAGCGACGACATTCCAGCCGGCGGATTGGAATCGCTTTGCGGCGGCCTTGCCGATCCCACTGGACGCCCCAGTAATCAAAATAGTGTTAGTCATTTCATCGAACCTCCTGCGGAAAGTGTAGGCAGTAAGGTTATGACTAACGCTAGCACAATGCGCCAATCCACTATCAAAGTGCGCCAATTTCCCAAGATTCCTTCAAGTTCGCTTTTACCAATTCGGACGTCGGTTCCCGCAGGCCATATACGAGTAAAACTGCCTCTGCCTCTCTCCTTGCCACCAACCCAAGGAGCACCTTCCCCCCGCCATACACCCACCGTCTCAGTTCCGAAGCCCCTCCTGGCCAATCCCTCTGGTTCACCCGGCGCCGCAGGGTTGATGTCTGCAACCGACCGGCACCGAGATTGAATGTGAAGTCAACGATTGCTGCTAGGCGTGACTCAGGCTCTGTCGCTAGTACCGG
>JACCDW010010786.1_pt1 | contig 13689 bp, 12 predicted proteins | sample 7449781 | NCBI WGS metagenome assembly JACCDW01 (sample SAMN15323449, study PRJNA562643) | freshwater metagenome | isolation source: river surface water | place: USA:Blue River Watershed | collected 2017-08-18 | reverse complement strand
TGAAGCGGTGCAAGGCCGGGGCGACGAGCTCGAGACCCTCGACCGCACTCAACACGGAAATCGCCGGTGTAATCACGCCGTCACCGAAAAACAGGGCACAGCCCGCAACGCCTAAGGCAAATACCAATGACGACCAGCGGTAAGACACTCGTGTCGCAACGAGCTGCATCAACGACAGTACGCCACCTTCGCCATCGTTGTCGGCTCGCAGAACAATAGCGACATACTTGATGCCGACGACGAGCGTGATCGACCAAAAAATCAGTGATAGAACGCCAAGAACGTTTTCTAGATTGGTTGGGTCGAGCTCGGAGGCAGTGAACACCGCTTTGAATGCATAGAGCGGACTCGTGCCGACATCACCGAATACCACCCCCATCGCACCGATGAGCAGCGGCAGAGAAACGCGGGATTTAGAAGGGGTGGACATCGACGTGGAGCGGTATCATACGCCTCCCAACATGACGGAACCGTCATGTTGGTTATCCAACCGTTTTTTTGGCGACCCCACTCGTCAGCCAAGCCACGATCTTCGGCAATTTCGGTGCGTAGCGTTCATCGTAACCACTTGATTGAACAGTCAGCCCCGCCTGCTCGATGAGCGATCGCATCGGGCGATCGAGATGACAGCCCCCACCAATGACCTTTTGTAACGGGGTCAGTCGATGCTGCCAACGGGCAACGCCCTCCTCCGGCGACAGACCGTGCTCTAGGAATAGAAACTGCCCGCCGGGCTTGAGCACCCGATGAATCTCACGTAGTGCCGATGCGACATCGGGAATGGAGCACAGCGTGAATGTGCTGACCACGGTATCGAAGCTACCGGTATCAAAGGGCAATTGCTCCGCCGATAGTGCGTGCACGATGACCTGGCGCGACGTCTTCGCCAGTCGTCGCTGGGCGCGCGCGTGGAGTGCTGTATCGGGCTCGACGATCTCAAGCTGCCGAACCGACTCGGGATAATGAGAGAGGTTGGCTCCCGTACCGAAGCCGATCTCAAGCACGCGGCCCGAGGCCGGAGCCAATACCGGCCGTCGATAACGGCTGATCCGGCGATCGCTCATCGCGCGATCGAGCAAGGGCGGCAGGATGTAGCGTCGATAGAAACTCGTCATTTGCTGATGTTGCCAGAGTCGGCCAAGTTCCGTATTGACCTTGTCGCGAGAACTTGGATACTGCGCGCCCACCATGGCCAACTACCGCAAAGAAACCGTCCTGCATGTCCATCATTGGGACGAACGGGTTTTTAGCTTTCGTACGACACGCGACCCCGGATTCCGGTTCGAAAATGGCCAGTTCGTGATGATCGGCCTAAGTGTGGATGATCGCCCGCTGATGCGCGCCTACAGCATCGCCAGCGCTAACCATGACGAGAATCTAGAGTTCCTCAGCATTAAGGTGGCCGACGGGCCGCTCACCTCGCGTCTGCAGCACATCCAAGTCGGCGATCCCGTGCTCGTCGGTTTGAAACCAACGGGAACGCTACTCATCACCGATCTCAAACCAGGTCGCAATCTGTATCTGCTCGCGACGGGCACGGGTCTCGCGCCATATATGAGCATCATCCAAGATCCGGCGACCTACGAGCGATTCTCGAAAGTCGTGCTACTGCATGGTGTGCGCTATGCGAGCGAGCTTGCCTATCGCGATTACATCGCGAACGAGCTGCCACAGCATGAGTTCTTAGGGGAATTGGTCAAAGAGCAGCTCCTCTATTACCCAACCGTGACCCGCGAGATTTACGAACATCGAGGCCGTCTGCCAGACCTGCTGCGTAGTGGTAAGGTCGCTCACGATCTCGGCATCGAGCAACTCGATCCGCAGCATGATCGCGCCATGATTTGTGGCAGCCCAGCGATGCTCAAGGATCTCTCTATCCTGCTCGATGAGATGGGTTTTGCCATCTCACCGCGTATCGGCGAAGCCGGTGATTATGTGATCGAGCGCGCCTTCGTCGAACGCTGATTCAGTTCAGCGCGAAACTCGCTTTCACCGATACTCGAAGTGTGATGTCGCCGGGTCGGTAACTCTCTGACGCTGCTGCGTCCTCTACCGGCGCCGCCGATGCCCGCAGCATGACGGGTGATGCGAATGTAGGCTGATCGGTCTCGATGGCATCCACTCGGAGCGCGGCGCCGAGCTTGGCATCAAGCCCGCGTGCAATGGCAGCGGCGTTCTGTCTGGCATTTCGCGTTGCCTCCGTAAGCAACTCTTGTCGAAGCGCGCTTTCATCCTGCAATGCAAATCGCGGCGGCGCGATCTGATTAGCGCCGAGTTTGACGGCGCGCTCGAGAATGGCGCCGAGCTTGTCTAAGTCGAGCAAGCGCACTCGGATAGCACGGGTGACGAGATAGCCTTGCAGACGGCGCGCGCCCGACTTGGCGTCCCATGCAAACTCCGGTTGTACGGTCAGTGATCCACTATCGATCGCGTCGTCGTTAATACCGAGTTCCTTGAGGTTGCGCAGAACCGAGACGGTTTTGGTGCCTGCCTCACGACGGGCGGTATCAAGCTTTTCATCACGAACATCGATAGTGATTTCGAGATGCGCCAGATCCGGCCGAACCAGCCGCTCCGCAACACCCGAGACCTCAATGACGGATGAGACTGTCTCCGCTCGAACCGCACTCATAAGTCCGATACCGATCACGATCGAAATCAAACTGAACTTCTGAAAACGATTTCTGCTGTCGAATGCCACCGCATCCTCCGCTAGGCTCTTCGATGGGACTTAGATTTTTGCGACTCTAGCACTTCATATGACGACTTCATCTGGTGGTCGGAATACGCTTGTTCGCCCAGCAAGCGGCTCTTACCATCTAGGTGATGTCTGATTCCAAGGCTCGTGTGTTCCTGCTGTGGGGCGTACCGATCATCGCCCTGATCGCGGCAGCACTTTATTGGCGCTTCAGCGATAAAGTCATCACCACCGATAATGCCTATGCCAAAGCTGACCTGATCGCTATCTATCCCGAAGTCGAAGCACCCGTTCGGGAGGTGCTCGTCACCGAAAATGCCCGTGTCGAAGCCGGAGAGCGTCTCGTCACACTCGATACCGAGGCGACCCGTATCGAACTCGCCCGCGCCGAAGCCGAAGTCGAAAGAATTCGTGAAGAAATCTCAGCGCTGCGCAGCCAATGGCAAATGGCGCAAACGGAGCTCAACCTAGCGCGAGAACGTCAGACGTTTGCTGCACGGGAGCTCGCTCGACAGCGTGAGTTGGTGGCGCGCAAATTGAGTGCGGCAATCCGCCTCGAAGAAGCAGAGCATGTCGCCCGTCAAGCCGACGGCCAAATCGAGGTCACGAAACAGCGCATCGCCGAGTTGCGAACACGCTTGGGTTCTGCAGCCGCCGGGGAAATCGATACTCACCCAGCCGTGCAAGCCGCCAAAGCTGCTGTGCGATCTGGCGAATTGAAGCTACAACGTAGTGAGATCAAAGCGCCAGTTGCCGGACGAGTGGCGCGCCTACCCGAGGTTGGCACGATGGGGCGCCGATCGGCACCCTTACTGACACTGGTTCGCGACGACGAGATTTGGGTCGAAGCCAATTTCAAAGAAACCCAAATCGAACATCTGCAGCCAGGACAACCGGTGACGGTTCGGTTCGACTCCCGACCGGATACGGCTTTGCGTGGACATATCGACACGATTGCGCCGGCAAGCGGCGCAGAATTCGCGTTGTTGCCGCCGCAGAATGCATCGGGGAACTGGGTCAAAGTCGTACAACGAATCCCGGTTCGCATCGTCATCGATGACGCACATCCGAAGGATTCGATTCTAGTCGGCATGAGCGCAGTGGTCGAAGTGCGTCTCACCGACAAGCACAGGTGAACGAAACCACCTCGACCGAGGTTGATCCCACTCGACGCTGGCTACTGACCGCCAGCGTACTCTTGTCGGTATTGCTCTATGCGATCGACACCACCGTCGCCAACGTCGCGTTGCCCGTCATTCAAGGGAATCTCGCTATCATGCGAGAACAGTCATCTTGGGTTTTGACTTCGTATCTGATTGCCAGTGCGATCGCACTACCGGCCTTGTCATCGATCGAGTCTCGACTTGGCCTGTTACGTAGCTATCTCACGAGTGTGATCGGATTCGGTGTCGCTTCCGTGCTGTGTGCCGTTGCACCCAATATCGAAACGTTGGTCGTTGCACGATTTCTGCAGGGTTTATGCGGTGCAGGTTTGATCCCTTTGGGTCAGACGGCTTTACAAACCGTTTACCCAAGACATTTGCTGACGCGCGCCTTTGCTGTGCTCGGCGTCGGCGTGATGATCGGACCCGTACTCGGACCCTGGGTTGGCGGCGTATTGACGGATGAGTTTGGCTGGCGCGCCGTGTTTTACATCAACATACCGTTTGTGATTCTGGCGACACTGGGTCTCGTAAGCACCTTGCCGAGAAAGTCGCAGTCTACCTTGCGGCCTTTTGATGCCCTCGGATTCGTTCTCCTGAGCGCCTGTATCGTCTGTTTACAACTGGCGCTCGATCGAGGCGACCACCTCGACTGGTTTGAGTCGACGGAGATCATCATCGAGGTAGGTATTGCCAGCGTCACGGCTTACATGTTCGTGATTCATATGCGAAGTAGTCGAAATACGCTGATCGCGCCGACGCTATTACGCGATCGAAATATGCGAATCGGCTTGGTGATGTCGATTCTGGTCGGCTGGCCTTTTATGGGTGCTATGGTGTTGCTGCCGCAATTCCTACAGGAAGTACAAGGCTACTCGGTCACGAGCGCCGGCATTCTGCTCGCACCGCGTGGTCTCGGGCTGATGTTGTCGATGATGATGCTAGGCCGCTTCGGTGTATCGCTCGATGCGCGAGCGGTTTTTTCGACCGGTTGCTTGATCAATGCTATCGGGCTCGCCGCCGTTAGTGGCGCTCCATCGGACGCACCGGCCGACTGGTTGACCGGATGGCTGTTTTTTCAGGGTATCGGTCTTGGGCTGATGTTCGTTCCGCTCAATACCATTTCATTCGCAACGCTGCCAGCGTCACAACGTACCGAGGGTGCGGCGCTACTCACCTTGGCGCGTAATCTTGGCAGCGGTATCGGTGTGGCGATACTCATTCGTGGGATCTCGCACGACGCCGCCACTGCAGCTCAACACATGGCGGAAGCTAGCCGGTCGCCGATTTCCACGCAGGATCCGTCAACCCTCGCTTGGTTACTTGGGGAATGGCATCGAGAAGCACTAGTCGTGGCATACGCAAACCAACATTTGGTATTGGCGATCTTGCCTGCGCTACTCGTGCCGATCGTTTGGCTTGCTAAGAAGCCTGCGGTCAGTGAATCAAAAAACGTCGTTGCAGTCGACGCTCACTAAGATAGGTATAACGCCGTTGCGACCATCGTGATGACGGAGCCTAAGGTGGCAAGTGCCATGTCCTTCTGGGCATCCCATTCGTCGCCTTGCGCGCCGAGATAAGCAGCGCCTTCTCCACCGCCCAAAATTTCTGTTGCCCACCATTCGAGCACCTCGAAAATCATGCTAGTCGCCATGACGAGCACGGGCGAGAGAACGTAGCTCCAATAGCCGACGGGTTGTGCGTAGAGCTCGAATAACTCGAAAAACGGATATGCGAGCAACACACCGTAGGCGAAATGGACGACGCGGTCGTAGTGGTTGCGAGCCCAGCCAAAAAACTTCGACAGCCTGACACCAATCACCGCGTGCACCGCGTCGTCATAAGGGACGCGAACGTAAGTGTAGTAGCCACCGATCGTGTGCATCACGAGAAACACCACGATCAAGGTGTATGAGAAGTCACTGAGCGGCCAGTGCGGATAAGTCCAAACTAAGGCGACGACCGTGGCGACCGTAAAGGAGTTCTCGGCGATCCAGACGGAACGATCGTGCGGCTTGATAGCGAGCAGCAACCAGAGGATGGAAAACGGCAGCAGTAGCCAGTGCAGGTATGCCATCGTTTTTTGGGCGGAGGGCTACTCTACCGTCACGGACTTCGCGAGATTGCGAGGCTTGTCGACGTCGGTGCCACGCGCGGTCGCTACGTGATACGACAGTAGCTGCAGCGGGATCGTGTACACCACGGGCGCCTGCAAATAACTGACGTGCTTCGGCATCGTGATGACCGTCACGCCATCGGACGATTGCATGCCGGATTCGGGATCGGCAAAGACGATCAATTCGCCGCCGCGCGCGCGCACTTCCATGAGGTTCGACTTCAGCTTCTCGAGCAAGTCGGTATTCGGAGCCACGGCAATCACCGGCATGTCGTCATCGACAAGCGCGAGGGGGCCGTGCTTGAGCTCACCGGCAGCATAGGCCTCGGCATGGATGTAAGAGATTTCCTTGAGCTTGAGCGCCCCTTCCATCGCAATCGGGTGCATAGTGCCGCGACCCAGAAACAGCGCATGGTGCTTTGGTACGAAACGCTGCGCCAACTCGCGGATCACCGGATCGAGCGCCAGCGTTTTTTCCATCATGCCGGGCAGTTCAACCAAGCGGCTAACCAGTGTGTGCTCCTGTTCGGGGCTCGCTCCGTGGGTTTTAGCCAAGGCGACCACCAGCATGCCAAGGGCCACCAATTGGGTGGTGAACGCTTTGGTCGAGGCAACACCGATTTCAGGGCCCGCACGCGTGAGCATCACGAGCTCCGACTCGCGCACGAGCGAGCTCTCGGGCACGTTACAGATGGCGAGCGAACTCAAATAGCCTGCTTGTTTGGCCAGACGCAGCGCCGCCAGGGTATCGGCGGTTTCGCCTGATTGGCTGATCGTCACGAACAAAGAATTTTTCGGAACGACCGGATTACGATAGCGATATTCGCTCGCGATCTCGACCGTACAAGGAATCTTGGCGAGCTGCTCGATCAGATAGTGAGCGACATAGCCTGCGTGATAACTCGTGCCGCAGGCGACAATGTGCACGTGCTCTGTCTTGGCGAACACTTCGCTAGCCGCAGGGCCAAACGCGGCTTCGAGCAAGCGGCCGTTGGCAACGCGCTCCTGTAGCGTGTCGGCCAACGCACGAGGCTGCTCGTGGATTTCCTTGAGCATGAAGTGTTCGTATTGACCTTTTTCTGCTGCATCAGCCGAGAGTTCGCTGACGTGCAGTTTGCGCTCGATGCTATTGCCTTCGCGGTCGACCACCTTGACGCTTTGGCGACGAACCTCGGCAACATCACCCTCCTCGAGGAAGAGAAAGTTCCGGGTCACCGGTAGCAACGCAGCGATGTCTGAGGCGACGAAGTTTTCGCCCTCTCCCAAACCGATGACGACGGGGCAGCCCTCGCGCGCCAAGATCACACGATCAGGGTCGCGTTCGCTGACGACCGCCAAGGCATAGGCACCTTCGAGTTCGCTCACGGTGGCACGCACCGCCTTGAAAAGATCGCCAACGGATTTCATGTGGTGATGAATGCGATGGGCGATGACTTCGGTATCCGTTTCGGACGTGAACTCGTAGCCGGCGGCGCGTAGCTCATCGCGCAACTCGTCGTGGTTTTCGATGATGCCGTTGTGAACGATAGCGAGTCCGTCTTTCGAGATATGCGGATGTGCATTTCGCTCGCTTGGCACACCGTGCGTAGCCCAGCGGGTGTGTGCGATACCGATCGAACCCTGCGTTGGCGACGCATCGATGGCATCTTGCAGGATCTGCACTTTACCGACGGTGCGTACTCGCTTGAGATGCCCAGAACCGTCGAGCACAGCCACACCGGCGGAGTCGTAGCCACGATATTCGAGACGACGCAGACCCTCGATCAAGACGGGAACGATATCGCGCTCAGCAATGGCTCCGACGATTCCGCACATGTAGCAAAGTCCAGGTGAACAAAGACGTATTTTGCGCCTTTTTCGGCGGCAGATACATCACCCGAAGTGGGTGGATCGTGTGGGGTATCAGCGCTTTTTCTGCGGGCGCTTCCAGCCATCGAGCGTGAGCTGCTTCGCTCGGGCCACGGTGAGCTTGCCGGCCGGGACGTCTTTGGTCACCGTCGAGCCTGCACCGACCGTCGCACCCTCTCCGATGGTGATCGGCGCGACGAGAACCGAGTTTGAGCCCGTATGAGCATCGGCACCGATGGTGGTGTGGTGTTTGTTGGCCCCATCGTAATTGGCGACGATGGTGCCGGCCCCGATGTTGACTCGCGCACCGACGGTGGCGTCACCGACATACGCCAGATGATTGGCTTTGGCACCGGTGGCCATCGACGAATTTTTGACCTCGACGAAATTACCGATGTGGACGTCGTCGGCGAGTTTGGCCCCGGGCCGAAGTCGCGCAAAAGGACCGATGAGCGAGCCTGCACCGACACTCGCTTGCTCGATGACGCAGTTGGGATGAATCACGGCATCGTTGGCGATTTCGCAGTCGCGCAGCACGCAGTTCGGGCCGATACGAACTCGATCACCCAGTGTGACGCGTCCTTCGAAAACCACATTGATATCGATCAAGACGTCGCGACCGATCGACAAGGTACCGCGCACGTCGACGCGCGCGGGATCGACGAGCGTGGCGCCCGCCTGCATGAGCTCGCGTGCACGCAGACGTCGGTGCTCCGCTTCAACCTCAGCCAGCTGCAACTTATCGTTGATGCCGAGTACTTCAGCGATGGTCGGCGCGATGAGAGGTTTGACCTCGATGCCATCGGCGACTGCCATTTCGATGATGTCAGTGAGGTAATACTCGCCCTGGGCGTTACTGTTCTTCAGACGAGCGAGCCAAGAGCGCAATTGGGCGACCGGTACGGCCATAACCCCCGTGTTGCCTTCGCGAATCGCAAGCTCATCTGCGGTGGCATCTTTCTGCTCGACGATGCGCAGCACCTTGCCATCGGCATCACGCACGATACGACCATACCCCGTCGGGTCGTCGAGCATCACGGTCAGCAAGGACATGGCACGCTCGCTGGCCAACCCCAACAAGTTCGCCAGCGTATCCGCGCGAATCAGCGGAACATCGCCGTAGAGAATGAGCGCGACAGCGTCATCGTTGAGCGCGGGAAGCGCTTGCTGCACCGCGTGGCCAGTGCCGAGTTGCTCGGCCTGCAAGGCCCACTGCAACGTCGAATCGGCAGCGAAAGTTTCGCGTACGCGGTCGCCACCGTGCCCAAAGACCACGTGTACCGAGGCGGGATTCAAACTTTTTGCCGTGGAGATCACGTGACCGAGAAGAGGCCGGCCAGCCAACGGCTGTAGGACCTTCGGCAAGTCGGATTTCATCCGCTTGCCCTGGCCCGCGGCCAGAATGACGATCGAGAGAAGCAAACCAGACCGAGCGCTGCTCGCGTCTTGGGCCATGATCAGCCTTTGGTCTTGCGCAGCTTCGCGATCATCTTCAGCTGAGCCGCTGCACGAACGAGTTCGGCAAGGGCCTCGGCTTCGGAGACTTTGTCGAGGTTGCTTGCTAGCAACTCTTCCGCGCGTTGCTTGGCTTCGATAGCGCGAGCTTCGTCGAGATCATGAGCACGTAAAGCCGTGTCGGCGAGCACCGTCACCTTCTTGGGCTGAATCTCGATGGCACCGCCGCCGACGAAGAAAGATTGCTCGTCGCCTTCCGGTGTCAGCACACGAACCTCACCGGACTTGAGCAGCGTCAAGAGCGGAGCGTGACGGGGCGCGATGCCCATCTCGCCCTGCGACGCCGGGACGAACACCATCTTCGCCGCTCCCGAGAAGATCTCGCCTTCGGCGCTGACGATATCGCAATGGATGGTGTTGTCGGCCATGTGGGGTTACCCGTGTTGCAACCGCGATTACTGCAGGGTCTTGGCTTTCTCGACGACTTCGTCGATCGAGCCGACCATGTAGAACGCCTGCTCAGGCAGATGATCGTATTCGCCCGAGAGGATGCCCTTGAAGCCGCGGATGGTTTCTTTGAGCGGGACGATCTTGCCGTCCTGACCCGTGAAGACCTTCGCGACGTTGAACGGCTGCGACAGGAAGCGCTGGATCTTGCGCGCGCGGAACACGGTGAGCTTGTCCTCTTCCGAGAGCTCGTCCATGCCGAGGATCGCGATGATGTCCTGCAATTCTTTGTAGCGCTGCAACACGGCCTGCACGCCACGAGCGACCGAGTAGTGTTCTTCGCCGACGATCAGCGGATCGAGCTGACGGCTGGTCGAATCGAGCGGATCCACCGCGGGGTAGATACCGAGGGCCGCAATCTGACGCGACAACACGACGGTGGCGTCAAGGTGAGCGAAGGTGGTCGCTGGCGACGGATCGGTGAGGTCGTCCGCCGGAACGTACACGGCCTGGATCGAGGTGATCGAGCCCGTCTTGGTCGAGGTGATGCGCTCCTGCAGCACGCCCATTTCTTCGGCCAGCGTCGGCTGGTAACCCACCGCCGACGGCATACGACCGAGCAGTGCCGACACTTCGGTGCCGGCGAGCGTGTAGCGGTAGATGTTGTCGACGAAGAACAGCACGTCACGACCCTTCACGCCGTCTTCGCGCACTTCGTCGCGGAAGTATTCGGCCATCGTGAGACCCGTGAGCGCCACGCGCAGACGGTTACCTGGCGGCTCGTTCATCTGGCCGTACACCATCGCGACCTTCGAGTTCTCGAGGTTCTCGAGGTCGATGACGCCGGACTCCGCCATCTCGTGATAGAAGTCGTTGCCTTCGCGAGTACGCTCACCGACGCCCGCAAACACGGACAAGCCGCTGTACTGCTTGGCGATGTTGTTGATGAGCTCGAGCATGTTGACGGTCTTGCCGACGCCGGCACCGCCGAACAGACCGACCTTACCGCCCTTGGCGAACGGCACGAGCAAGTCGATGACCTTGATGCCCGTGACGAGCAAATCGCTGCCGCCAGCCTGTTCGTCGTACGACGGTGCCGGACGGTGGATCGACCACTGCTCTTTCGAGGCGACGGGACCGCGGTTGTCTTGCGGCGTGCCGAGTACGTCCATGATGCGACCGAGGGTCGCCTTACCCACCGGCACCGAAATCGGCGCACCGGTCGATTCGACGACGAGTCCGCGCTTCAAGCCTTCGGAGGCGCCCATTGCGATGGTACGTACCACGCCATCGCCGAGCTGCTGCTGCACCTCGAGCGTGAGATCGACGTCCTTGAGCTTCAGTGCCTCATAGACCTTCGGGATCGATTCACGCGGAAATTCCACGTCGATGACCGCGCCGATGATCTGAGTAATCTTGCCGGTTGCCATGTCGGTACCCTGTGCCTTGTATTCGTGTTCGAGTCGCGTAATCAGACTGCGGCAGCGCCGCCGACGATTTCCGCCAATTCTTTGGTGATCGCTGCCTGACGCGCCTTGTTGTAGACGAGTTGCAGATCGCCGATCAGTTTGCCTGCGTTATCCGAGGCCGCCTTCATGGCGACCATGCGCGCTGCCATTTCACAGGCAACGCTTTCGACGGCGCCGCGATAAACCTGTGATTCGATGTAGCGCATCAAGACGCCGTCGAGCAGTTCAGCGGCGCTCGGTTCGTAGATGTAGTCCCAATGATCCTGCAGATCACCAACATCGACCGTCTCGGCCGGCAGCAACTGCGTCACCGTCGGCTTTTGAGTCATGGTGTTGACGAACTCGGCGTTGACGATGAACAGTCGATCGATGGTGCCATCCTTGTAGGCATCCAGCATGACCTTCACCGAACCGAGCAGATCACGCACGTGCGGCTTGTCGCCAAGACCCGTGACGCTCGCGAGCACCGGCATACCGAGGCGACGGAAAAACGCGACGCCTTTGCTGCCGAGCAGGCAAAGATTGACCTTGGCGCCCTTGCCCTGCCACTCACGCATCATCATCAAGGTGGTCTTGAAGACGTTGGTGTTCAGTGCACCGCAAAGACCACGATCACTCGACACCACGATGATGCCGATCGACTTCGCTTCACGCTCGATCAGATACGGGTGCTTGTAATCCGGGTTTGCCTTCTTCAAGTGACCGATGACGTTGCGGATCTTCTCGGCATAGGGACGCGAGAGGCGCATGCGATCCTGGGCGCGGCGCATTTTGCTCGCAGCGACCATTTCCATCGCCTTGGTGATCTTCTGAGTGCTTTTCACACTCGAGATCTTGTTGCGTATTTCCTTTGTGCCGGGCATGCGTTGTCAGCCGATCAGTAGGAGCCAGTGGCCACGAAGTCGTCGCAGATTTTCTTCAGCGTGCCTTCGTGCTTCTTGAGAACGGGCTCGGCGTTGATCGCATCGAGCGACGCCTTGTGCTGAGAGTTCGCGAACGACTGCAGCGCCGCTTCGAAGGCGACGACCTTGCTACGGTCAACCTTGTCCATGTAGCCGTTGTTGACCGCGTAGATGGACAGAGCCATTTCGGCAACCGACATCGGCGCGTACTGCTTCTGCTTCATGACCTCGGTCACGCGCACGCCGCGCTCGAGCTGCTTGCGAGTGGCGTCGTCGAGATCCGATGCGAACTGTGCGAAGGCCGCGAGTTCACGGTACTGCGCGAGGGCGAGACGGATACCGCCGCCCAACCGCTTGATGATGTCCGTCTGGGCAGCACCACCGACGCGCGACACCGAGATACCGGCGTTCATCGCGGGACGGATGCCCGAGTTGAAGAGGTCGGTTTCGAGGAAGATCTGACCGTCGGTGATCGAGATCACGTTGGTCGGAACGAACGCCGTCACGTCACCCGCTTGGGTTTCGATGATCGGCAAGCCCGTCAACGAGCCGGTCTTGCCCTTCACGGCACCCTTGGTGACCATCTCGACGTACTCTTCGTTGACGCGCGCACTGCGCTCGAGCAAACGGGAGTGGAGATAGAACACGTCGCCAGGGAACGCTTCGCGACCCGGCGGACGGCGCAACAGCAGTGAAATCTGACGATAGGCAACGGCCTGCTTCGACAGATCGTCGTAAATGATGAGCGCGTCTTGGCCGTGATCCATGAAGTATTCGCCCATGGTCACACCGGCGTAAGCGGACAGATATTGCATCGCAGCCGGCGTCGAAGCAGAAGCAGCGACGATGATCGTGTGATCCATCGCGCCATGCTCTTCAAGCTTGCGCACTACGTTGGCGATGGTCGACTGCTTCTGACCGATCGCGACGTAGATGCACTTAATGCCCGAGGACTTCTGGTTGATGATCGTGTCGACAGCGAGCGCGGTCTTGCCGGTCTGACGGTCACCGATGATCAGTTCGCGCTGGCCGCGACCAACCGGAACCATCGAGTCGACGGCCTTGTACCCGGTCTGCACCGGCTGGCTCACCGACTTGCGGTAGATCACGCCCGGCGCCACGCGCTCGATCGGCGCAGTGCGGGTCGTCTTGATCGGACCCTTGCCATCGATCGGGTTACCGAGTGCGTCGACGACGCGGCCGAGCAGCTCAGGGCCCACAGGCACTTCGAGGATGCGGCCGGTCGTCTTGACCGTGTCACCTTCCTTCAAAGATTTGTAGTCGCCGAGCACGACGGCGCCGACGGAATCCTGTTCGAGGTTCAGCGCGAGACCGAACAAGTTCCCGGGGAACTCGATCATTTCGCCGTAACGAACATCGGCCAGACCGTGGATACGGCAGATACCGTCGGTAACCGAAACGATCGTGCCGACGTTGCGCGCTTCCGCCGCCGACTCGAACTTCTCGATTCGCTGCTTGATGAGATCAGAGATCTCGGATGCCTTGATGGACATGTGTGGTCCTCTAAAAATCCTGCGACGACCGGCTCAAACGCCAGCCATGGTGTTACCGAGTCGCTCGATGCGCCCGC
>JACCDW010848191.1_pt1 | contig 13692 bp, 11 predicted proteins | sample 7449781 | NCBI WGS metagenome assembly JACCDW01 (sample SAMN15323449, study PRJNA562643) | freshwater metagenome | isolation source: river surface water | place: USA:Blue River Watershed | collected 2017-08-18 | reverse complement strand
CCCTGTGTCCCATCCCGTTCCCGCCGAAATTACCGCGCCTGCGTCGCACGTCGCCGAGTCCTGGAGCATCTTCTGTTCAGTGATCGACAACTTTGGCGATATGGGAGTGTGCTGGCGCCTCGCCCGGCAACTGGTCCATGAGTACGGATTCGAGGTGACTCTCTGGATCGATGACCTGAGTGCCTTTGCGAGGTTTCTGCGGGCCACCAAGTGGTCCGCAGACAGGTGGTCCGCGGACAGTGTGAAGCAGCAATTCGGTGTGCGTGTACGCCACTGGAATTCTCCGTGGCAGGAGTCAGCACACACCAATGCCGAGATTGCTAATTCTGCCGTCGTCATAGAGGCATTCGCCTGCGAGTTGCCGGTGCCGGTGATCGCCGGCATGGCTCGCCAGGCGCGGCCTCCGTTGTGGATCAATCTTGAATATCTGAGTGCCGAATCCTGGGTGGCCGGATGTCACCTTTTGCAGTCCATGCACAGCGTCACTGTCGAAGACGCCAATCAGCCGGACGCTGCCCAAGCCATCGTCACACTGCACAAGGTATTTTTCTTCCCGGGTTTTGAGCAGGGCGCGGGCGGTTTGCTGCGGGAGAGGGATGTCCTCAGTCGACATGCGTCCTGGCAGTTGGATGAGCGAGCGGCTCGCCTGCAGTTGATGTCCGATTTGAATCTGCCCCGTTCATGCGACGTGAGCGCTTTGTGGGTATCCGTCTTCACCTATGATAGTCCGGTGTTTGCGAGCTGGCTGTCGGCGCTGGGCGAGGAGGAGCCACCAACGCTGTGTCTGGTGCCAGAGGGGCGGGCGCTGCAAAGCATCACTGACGTCTTGAGACTCGATGAGTTGCCGAAAAGCGGCGAGTTCGTGAAGTACGGCGCTCTGACGATTATGGTGCTGCCCTTCCTTTCGCAGGACGACTACGACCGCCTGCTGAGTCTCTGCGATCTCAATCTGGTGCGGGGAGAGGATTCCTTCGTGCGCGCGCAGTGGGCCGCTAAGCCATTGATCTGGCACATATACCCACAGCAGGATGACGTCCATCTGGAAAAACTGGATGCGTTTCTGGCGCTGTATTTCGATGAGGATCTCCGTGCCTACGGAGAGAAGGACCGGGCTGATTTGGGCGCGTGGCGGCAGTTCTTCCGGTTCTGGAATCTGGGTGAAGATTGCCGAGAATTGTGGCATCATCTGCGCCCACAACTTCCCGGACTGCGTCAGCATGCCGGGAAATGGCGACAGAAGCTGGTGCAACTGCCTGATCTGGCTGAAAATCTAGTGCAGTTTTACGATACCGCGCATTGCCTGGGCAAGCGGCGGTCAGCGCCGTCGTCAGAGGTTCAAGCAGCAGTTCGCAACGTTAATATTGGGCCAAGCCCGTCAAATTCCGAGTAAATATTCATGAAAACAGCGCAAGAAGTCCGAGCCGGACAGGTCATCATGATCGGCGGTTCGCCCTGGAAAGTGCAGAAGAGCGAGTTCACCAAATCAGGTCGTAACTCTGCCATCTGCAAGATGAAGCTGAAGAACCTGCTCAATGGTGTTCAGACCGAGACAGTGTACAAGGCTGACGACAAATTCGAGATGGTGATTCTCGATCAGAAGGAAGTGACTTACTCTTACTTCGCAGACCCGATGTACGTCTTCGTTGACACCGATTATGAGCAGATCGAGATCGAGAAAGACGATCTGGACAACGTGCTCGACTACCTCGAAGAGGGCATGGAAGACGTCTGCAACGCTGTGTTCTATAACGGCAAAGTGATTTCCATCGATCTGCCCAACACTATCGTTCGCGAAATCGTCTATACCGAGCCTTCAGCGCGTGGCGATACTTCTGGCAAGGTCATGAAGACTGCCCGACTCAAGAGCGGTCATGAGATGCAGGTCTCTGCATTCTGTGAGATTGGCGACTACGTCGAAATCGACACTCGCACGGGTGAATACAAGTCACGCATCAAGCGCTGATTGGTTGTTGACTCCGCAGTGCCGGGCTGGTCGCCATCAGGGACGGCCAGCCCTGGTTTGATTGAGTACCTCCTGCCAAATCCTCTCTACCGAATATTCCTCTGTGCCTCCCCAAACTCGTATTGAAACTCTCTCTGACTAAGGGGTAGAGTACAGGCGCAGCAGCCTGAGGCTGCGTCGCCAACGTTCAACAGTTCAAGGAGTCATCATCATGTCGAAAGAGCGCAACGCAAAGAAAGAAGTGAAAAAGAAACCGGCCCTGACGATGAAGGAAAAGAAGGTAGCCAAGAAAACCAAGAAAGAAACCCGAGGAGAATAAGGCGCTCCAGGTTTGATCCTTGAAAAGCTCCTGTGCCTGCCCTGCGGGCGGGCACAGCAGAGCGTGATTTAGTCCGCTGAGGCATTCCCGCCGAGTGTGTTGGGGCAGATGACAGACTATCAGGTATTGGTAATCGGGCCGCGGCGGGGGCTCATCGAAGCATTGCGCGCGCGCGCCATCCCATTTTCTGTATGGCAGGAAAAAAACTATTTTGTGGCCACCGCTCCGCAAAAGAGTGTCACCGCACCCCTGTGGAATTCCCCTGAAAAAATCCGCGAGCAGATTCGCACCTCATTTCCGAGGGAGCAGTTCACCCACGTCATTGCGGGCACCGAGGCCGGGGTGTTGCCTGCGTCGATTGCGCGTCGTCAGCTGGGAGCAAGGCTCTCCAGCACCGTGACGGGCAATCGCTGCCGCGACAAACTGCTCATGAAAGAATATCTGAGTGGTTTCGGCATTCCGATGACGCGTTATATGGCCGATCGCGCAGACCTTGATCCTGGGGAGGTCTTCGCTGCACTGGGCAGTCCGGTGGTGCGCAAGTACCGAAAATCTTCGGGAGGCAAAGGCCTGCAACTCATCCGAAGTCCTGAAGATTTTGTGCCGGGAAGCCACGGCCTTTCCATTCTGGAGCGCTACATCGATGCTTCGGAGGCCAGTGTCGAATCCTTCATCGACGATGGACAAATCCGCTTTACGAATATCACCCGCTATCAGGTGAAGGGCCACACCAATTTCGTGCCAGCCTGCTTCGATGCTGAGCGCGAAAGAACGCTACGCTCGCTCAATGAGCGCGTCATACAGGCGCTGCACATCGGCTGGGGGATGACTCACCTCGAAGTCTACCTGACAGCGAAGGGACCGCTATTTGGCGAAATCGCCTTGCGTCCTCCCGGCGGCTACATCATGAATGCGTTACAGCACGCCTGGGATTTCAATCCCTGGGAAGCGTTTCTGGCAATGGAGCTGGGTGAGGAATTTGAATTTCCGACGGAACCAATCGGCTACGCGGCTGCGGAAGTCCTGCATCCGGGCGCTGGTCGCGTGGTTGCAGTGCATGGCAAGTCGACTATTCTTTCCGAACAAGGTGTGCGGGAGTTTCGCATCAAGGTGAAGCCGGGCGACGTCATTGATGCGCGCAGCGGGCTCGGACAGGATGCCGGATATGTATTGCATGCCAGTGCCAGCGCGCAAGAGCGGCAGAGGCTGCATGATTTGATTCTGACGGAGTTGGTGATCGAAGTCTGTGGGAGCTTGCCTGCAAGCGATCTTTTGTAAATGGTCATACAAGCAATCGCTTGCAGGCAAGCTCCCACAGGTCAGTCTTTGACGAACAGAGTCACCAGCGGTTCATCGCCCAGCTGGCGGCTCCAGTGCCCGTGAATAGCCGGATCGAACACCGCGCCGTGCGGGAGCAGGTCGGCAGAATAAAAATGTTCTCCCGCCTTGAAGATTCGCGAGCTCCCATCGGCAAGACCGATTTCCATCTGCCCCTGCAGCACGAACAGCCATTGCGGCGACGTAGTGCAATGCATGGCGCTTCTGAACCCCACCGGGCTTTCTCTGAGCACCAGTCCTTGTGCCGCAAACTCTCGTGACAACCTTGACTGAGGAGTGCCCTCGGTCAAGGGAATCTCTTCCGTCCGAAACTGTGCACGGCCGTCCGGGTCCGTGTACAGCACCACTTTAGTAAAGGTCTGCATGCTTCTTCCTCAACTGCCCCTGTGACTACATCGCACGGCGTGCTTCCTGAATCACGAATTCGACCGGCGTTGTGCCCACGTTGCGCACCTGATAGGTGCTGTGCGCATTGCGCCAGGCCCAGCTGCCCATGGCAGTCAATTCTGCCGTGATGCCGTCTTCACGCGTGACATGAGTCTTGCCATCGGTGACTTGCACGACCAGGCTCGGATTGTGATGCATCTGCATGGCAGTGCTTTCACCCGGTGCCAGTGTGATGCGGTAGGAGCGGAACCAGAGGTTTTCGAGCTGGGGTTCACCCTCGATGCCGGTCGGGCGGTCGGTGGTCAGCTCAGCCATGGGCGGACCATAGTTGGTCAGGGCGATGATGCGGAACAGGCCGGGTCCTTCGTTGCTGACCTGGTGTGTGAAGTTCTCGGTCACGTAGTCGGTGTTGCTGGTGACGCGGCCACCAGACGGGCCTTCGCCCGAGCTGATGAAGGCGTACATGATGGCGGCGTCGTGCGTGTGCTGCAGTGTCATGTCGCCCGGATTGATCTGGACGTCGAGCACTTTGATGTCGCCGTCCTGATGCATCAGGCGATGGCGCGGCTCCTGCAGGATGTTGACGATTCGGGTGGGGTCTCCTGCTTCGGCGGCGCTGACGCTGCTGCTGATGCCGACCGGGCCGGTAAGGGTCAGGAGGAGAAGAGATAACAAGGCCGAGCTGCCTTGTACTGACAGATTGAGAATGCGCATCCGGTAGTCCCTCGTGCTTTCATTTATTGTTGTTTTCGAGTGCCCCGCGTGGAGCGGCTTCTGCGGTTTCGGGCGCAGGGGTTCAAGAGTAAACAGCCTGTGTCTGCGAAGCAATCCTCTTGTGGTGCAATTCGGCAGAGAAGCGCAGTCCGACGGTCAATGCCGAATGAACCAGGTGCGGTGAATCTTCTGGTTGCGTTCGAAATCCCTGTCGATACTGGCCTCCGAGCAATCTTCGATCTGATAGCGAGTGCTCAGCGCCTCGTCCAGTTTGAAGCGACGATTGTTGTTCGAGAAAATCAGCAGCCCGTCTGGCGCCAGCAGATTCATGCACTGCTCGATCAGCAGCGTATGATCGCGCTGAATATCCAGCACGTTCTCGGTGCTCTTGGAGTTGGAGAAAGTCGGCGGGTCCAGGAAAATCAGATCAAACTGCTCCCGACACTGCTGCAGAAACTTCAGGCAATCCATCTGCACCAGGGTATGGGCGCGGGGATCGATGCCATTGAGTTCGAAATTGCGTGCTGCCCAGTTCAGGTAAGTGCGTGACATATCCACGCTGGTGGACGAGTGAGCGCCCGCAAGCGCCGCGTGAACGGTTGCTGTCGCGGTGTAGCAGAACAGATTCAGGAAGCGGCTGTTTTGAGCGTGCTCGCCGATCCACAGGCGAATGGGCCGATGGTCCAGAAATAGTCCGGTGTCCAGATAGCGCTCCAGATTGACTATGAATTTCGCCTTGCCTTCCGTGACCACGAAATCCTCGCCGCTCTTCTGCAGTGGCTGATACTGCTCGTTGCCACGCTGGCGTTCACGCACCTTCAGCGTCACGTTGCGTGCCGGGATCTGCCGGGCCTGCTCCATGACCTGACACAACGCCTGATAGGCCTGTCGCCGCCGCAGTGCCGCATCCTCCTCACTGACGGAGAGGGGGGCCTTGTACTCCTGCATGTGGATATGCTCGCCGTAGCAATCGATGGCGAAGGCATATTCGGGCATGTCGGCATCATAGAGTCGGTAGCACTCGTAGCCGCGCTGCTGCGCCCAGCGGCCGAGGTTCTTGAGGTTTTTGCGCAGGCGATTGGCGAACATCTGGGCACCATTGTCCAAGGGCATTGCTGCCGCAGCCGACTGCCGTTCTGGCGCTGTCCCGGTGCTGGAAGCCTGACCCTTGGCAGCCGGTTCCTGTGCCGCATGTTTCTGGTAAATCGCCTCGGGCGTGACATTCATCAACAGCAACTTGGCAGGCAGGGCGCCATTGAACAGCGCATATTGCTTGTGACTGTGGATGCCGAGCAGCTTGCCCCACTCGGGTTTGGCGGTGAAGACCGCCGCCTTGGCGCCCATGGCATGACGGCGCAGCAGAGCGCCTAACTCGCCGTACAGCAGTTCGACCTCGGTCTGTTCGCCGAGCCGTTCGGCGTAGGGAGGGTTGCAGATCACCAATGTCGGAGACGCGGGTGGCATGGCCTCTGTGATGGCGCATTCCACGAATTCGATATAGGCGGCGACACCGGCACGCTCGGCGTTGCGACGCGCGAAGCCGATGGAGCGTGCGTCGATGTCGCTGCCAAAGGCGCGGCCCTGCCAATGGGCTCCTGCTTCTTTGCGCGCCCGCGCTTCCGCCATCACCACTGCCATCGCCTCATGGTCGTGATGTGGCCACGGCGTGAGCGAGCTTCCCCGCACCAACCCCGGTGCGATATCCAGTGCCATCAGCACCCCTTCAATCAGCAAGGTTCCGGATCCGCACATCGGATCCCAAAGTAGAGGCTCGGCAACGTCCGTTTGCGGCCACCCTGCACGCATCAGCAGAGCTGCAGCAAGCGTTTCCTTGAGCGGCGCCTCGCCTTGCTCGGTGCGGTAATGACGACGATGCAGGCTGGCTCCGGCGAGATCGATGCCGAGGCTCAGGCGATCCTTCTTGATGACGGCGTGAATCAGCAGATCTGGTGCATCACGCGACACATCGGGCCGTTCCAGGCCTTTGCTGCGGAACTGGTCGACTATTGCGTCCTTGATCTTCTGCGCAATGAACTGGGTGTGAATCAGATGCTCGGTGCCACCGGCTGCGCTGATCGCGAGCGTTTGCCCGGGCAGCAGATGATCGCCCCAGTCAACGGTGGCGGCGCTGGCGTACAAGTCCTCGGCGGTGAGCACGGGCCCCTCGGCCAGCAACAGAATGACGCGGTTGCACAGACGTGAGAAGACGATGACGCGGTAGGCTGTTGCCAGCGTCGCGAAACAATACACGCCCGCCACGCTCTGTCGCACCTTGTCGGCGCCGCAGTTCAGCAGCTCCTGCTCCAGCAAGGATTCCAGCCCCTTTGAGCAGGTGATGAAGAGCGCGTGCTGGCGGGTATCAGGTCCAACGGGCTTGTTTGTCGTCATGGTGGTCTACCTGTGCTCTGAGCGGATTGCACCCTGTATCAAGGCTGCAGAAAATTCATGAGTGCGGTCAGGCTGACTGAACCACCAAAAATATAAAGAGCGCAGATGACGCCCTCGCCAATAGACACGCCCAGCAGTGTCTTCCAGATGCTGATACGCAGCACGCTGCAGATACACACGATCATGTCTGTCGGAGTAAACGGTGCAAACCCCCACAAAGTAATGACGGGGAGTTCACGCTTGTTCAACAGCAAGATCAGTTTTTCGACCTGTGCGGGGTAGCGATCGTAAAAGAAATGATCAAACTTCATCACCCGGGTCATGTAGTAAAGGATTGCAGTGGAAGAGTACACGGCTGCCTGGTTCACCAGAAACAATGGCAGCGGCGGAAACACCAGAATGCCGGCCAGTACAAAGGGTGTCAGCGGGATCAATGTGAACCCACGCAAGGTCGCAATGACGAAATAAATGGTCAGGCCAATGAAGAGATTATCGGAGAAAAAGTGCTGCACTCGCTCTGGCGCAAACAGGTCCGGCCGCAGGGCGTAGAGAGAAAGACAGCAGACGATGAGGGCGAGCCAGAGATAGAGACCAATCGATTTGCCGGGTGCAGAAGGAGCTTTTTTCACAGTCAAGGCTTCGCTGTCACTTGGTCATGCTGTAAACGAATGCAGGCAGTATATTGAGCGGGACGAACTCGATTTCGTCCATCTCTTTGCCGAAGACGGCCTCGATGTCGGCCTTGTTGCTCTTGAAGTACTGGTATTGCAGATAGATACCGCCGTCATTGAGGGAAAATTTGAAGCCCTCGATCAAGCGATATAGGAATGCATTCTGGTCGTTCATTTTCGTGAAATTTTTCAGCGGCAGCGAGGACACGATAACGTCGTAGAGTTCTGGTGCGGTCAGCAGTCCAGTGACACAACCGTTATGAAGTCTGACCTGTTTGTGGGGGTGCTCCTGCATCAAACGCTCGATCCACGGGTTGTATTCGCTCTTGATCTCGCAGACATCCAGCGTTGAGTCAACCGACATCCTCCGGATGATTTCCCGGGTGAACGGCCCCTTGCCGCTGCCTATTTCCAGTATCTTAAGCGGCCGTGAGAAGTCGATCTTGCCGACCATCGTATTGACGAGAAAACCCGAGCTGCTGACGATCAGACCATCTTCACTGATATTGCGTCTGATTTTTCTGTAGAGATTGATGGCCACAAAATGCTCTGGAGATTGTTTCGGGAGTGACCCGCGCGAAGTTCGTACACTAGCACAGAATGCCTCTCAGAGCACCGCGACAGGGCATTAATGTTTGTTTTGCTGGCGGGCGTCGGAAATTGTTTCAATTTTCGATTGCTATCAAGCAGTTGAGGCATCGCCGACAACGTGGGTGGAAGTGGGCGAAAAATACTTTTTTTTATACGGGAAATTTCTATATTATGCGCCCCTGAGCCGTCTAGCGGGGAGGCTGGAACAAGTCTTGCACCGTATCGTCGGTGCGGGGCTCGCATTCAACATCAATTACTTCAGGGATAAATTATGCTGCTGGCACTCGTTGTTGCATACCTCGTTATCTCCATTGCCATTGGTCTGGTCGCCTCTCGTCGTGTGCATTCGGCCAGTGATTACATTACTGCCGGCCGCAGTCTGCCCATGCCAATGGTGATGGCCATGGTGTTCGCTACCTGGTTCGGCGCTGAGACCGTGCTGGGGATTTCCGCGACCTTCCTCGACGACGGGTTTCGGGGGCTGACCTCGGACCCGCTTGGTGCGGCGCTGTGTCTGGTCCTGTTCGGACTGATTTTCGCGCTGCCGCTCTATCGGCTCAAACTGATTACGCTTGGTGACTTCTTTCATATCCGCTACAACAAGAAGACCGAGCTGATACTCTCTTCCTGCATCGTGCTCTCCTATCTCGGCTGGGTTTCGGCTCAGGTGACGGCGTTGGGATTGGTCTTCAACGTGCTTTCCGACGGAACTGTGACAATGACGCAGGGTATGATCGTCGGTGCGGCGGTGGTGATGGTGTATACCCTCTTCGGAGGCATGTGGTCTGTGGCGGTCACTACTTTCCTGCAGATGATCATCATTGTGATCGGTTTGATGCTGGTGACCAATAATGCAGCCGAGATGGCTGGCGGAATATCCGTGGTTATCGAGAAGGCTGCTGCCGAGGGCAAGTTTGAATGGCTGCCTACGATGGATCTGGTGGATATCCTGGGCTGGATGGCGGCGCTGTTTACCATGGCGCTGGGCTCAATTCCTCAGCAGGACGTCTTTCAGCGCGTCAACACCTCCAAGAACGAGACCGTTGCTGTGTGGGCGACCACTTCAGGAGGCATTGCGTATTTCTTCTTCGCGGCTATTCCCCTGTTCCTGGCTTACAGCGCGAGCATGGTGGACCCGGAGATGACAGCGCGCCTGATGGCAGAGGACTCCCAGCTGGTTCTGCCAACATTCGTGATTAACCATATGCCTTTCTGGCTGCAGGCCGTGTTCTTTGGTGCGCTGCTTTCGGTGATCATGAGTACCGCCTCCGGGACGCTTCTGGCGCCTTCAGTGACTTTCACCGAGAACGTTTTGAAGAACTTCCGTCCCAACATGACTGACAAGCAACTGCTGTCCTCTACTCGCTGGACGGTGTTTGTTTTCACCTTGCTGGTGGTGGCTAACGCTGTGCTGTCCAGTTCAGACATCCATGCCATGGTGGAGAATGCTTACCGTATCACGCTGGCCGGTGTGTTCGTGCCGCTTACGGCAGGGCTGTTCTGGGGCAGGGCGAGCAATCTGGGGGCCACGCTGTCGATCGTCATGGGGCTGGGGAGCTGGCTGTTTCTGGAGATATTCGTCCCCGAGATTGCGTTCGAGCCGCAATTGATAGGCTTGTTTGCCAGCCTTGTCGGCATGATCGTCGGCTCACTAATGTCGCCCAATCCCCATTTTGCGAACAAGCACGGGATTGCCGAGCCTCGCCCCATCTGACCCCTTAATCTGGTCCGTCAGATGTCCAGTGCGTTGCCGTGCGTGTGCGCGGCAACGCCACCTTTTGCAGGAGAGCTTGATGCTCAGTTATCGTCACGGGTATCACGCCGGCAATCACGCCGACGTGCTCAAACACCTCGTATTGCTCGGGCTGCTGCAGCGCCTCCTCGCCAAAGATAAACCCTTCACCTATATCGACTCCCACAGCGGCGCAGGCGTTTATGACCTGAACAGTGCAGAGGCTCGCCTGAACACGGAACACGCCTCGGGAATATCGCGCCTCTGGCACACCCGCTCGAACGACCCGCTGCTGAATCTGTATGTGGGACGCGTTCGCGAGCTCAACGAAGACGGGAGGCTGCGCTGGTATCCGGGTTCCCCGATGCTGGCGGCCGACTGTCTGCGGGCGGATGATCATATGCATCTCTTGGAGCTGCACCCGGCCGAAGTGGAGGAGCTGCGCTTCAACCATCTGCACGCCCTGGGAACCCATGATCGGGTCAGCATTCATCAGCGCGATGCCTACGAGGGGCTGCTGGCGATCACCCCGCCCGAGCCGCGCAGAGGATTAGCGCTGATTGACCCGGCATACGAAGACAAAAACGACTACCAGAAGGTCCTCACTACCGTGCTCAAACTGCAGCGGCGCTGGCCTGTCGGCATTATAGCCGTATGGTATCCGCTGCTCGCGCGTCAGCGTGATCGCAGCGCCTGGCTGAAGTCAGCGCTGGCTCGCGAAAACCTGCCCAATATGCTGAGTATGGAACTCTGCGTGGCTGAGCAGGCTGAGGACTTCGGGATGCACGGTTCGGGCATGCTCGTCGTCAACACGCCCTGGCAATTCCGGGAGCAGATGCAGGCCACGCTGACTGCGCTGATGGCCGAACTGGGCGAGGGTTGCTCTTTTTCTATCGACGCGCCGGGCAGCGTTGTGACCCGCGGCTGAGCTGCTTTTAGAGCCTGATTGTTTGTTGGACTTGCCCTGAACCCTGCGCTAATCTTGGCCGCAGGGGAAGACCAAGGTTGCAGCAGAAGCAGGATCGCTGTTTGTCTGCAGTTTAATTTTGCTCAGTGAGGAAAAAACAATGATAAGAGAGCATGTCAGGTCGGGAGATTCCCGACAACCAGCGAGCAATCGCTGGCGTTCATTGACCCGGTCCCTGACGAAGGCGCTGCCGCTGGGCCTGCTGTTGGCCGCAACCATTCCGGCGCAGGCGCAGGATACGGTGGAATGGACACACCTGGGCGGCAACGCCCACCACACCCGTTACACTCCTGCCAATAATGTGACCCCCCAGAACTTCAGCGAACTGAAAGAAGCCTGGGTGTGGGACGGCGCCAGCTTCGCGGCCGCTTCCGGTCGTTCAACTCCCAGTTACGTCGATGGCAAGCTGTTTACTGTTGCCGGTCCGCGACGACATGTGATCGCGATGGATCCAGAGTCGGGTGAGACCTTGTGGTCCTACCGTGAGCCGAACACCTTCCGCTGGGAATACTCCATGCGTCAGGATTACGGCAAAGGCGTCGCCTATGCCGAAGTCGATGGCAAAGGCGTGGTCTACATCATCAGCCCTGCATTTTTCCTGACGGCGCTCGACGCTGACACCGGCGCACCGCTGCCTGGCTTTGGCGCCCCGGTTCCCATCGACGGCTTTCCACAGACTGGGGTGATCGATCTGCTGGCCCACATGGGGCATGAGTATGATCCCTATTACGGCATTCCCAAGGAAGTGGGTTACGTGACGTCTTCCTCGCCACCCATCGTGGTCAATGGCGTGGTGGTGGTTGGTAACTCTGCCGAGCAGGGTTACAACCAGTCCCGCATTGAAAACATTCCCGGTGACATTCTGGCGTTTGACGCCAAGACCGGCGACTTCAAGTGGAAGTTCAACGTGATTCCGCGTCCTGGCGAATTCGGTCATGACACGTGGGAAAACGATGCCTGGCAGTACACCGGTGACGTGTCGCCCTGGGCACCACTGTCTGCCGATCCGGAACTCGGTCTGGTCTATGTTCCGACCAACCCGCCCACGGTGGATTACTACGGCGGATTCAGTCCCGGTGACAATCTCTTCGGCACCAGCCTGATTGCGCTGGATGTGGAGACAGGTGAGCGGCGCTGGCACTTCCAGCTTGTCCATCACGACATCTGGAACTATGACGTGCCGACAGCGCCTGTGCTGCTGGATGTGACGATTGACGGCGAGCGTATTCCCGCAGTCGCCCAGGCGACGAAGCAGTCCATTCTGTTTGCATTCAACCGCGAGACTGGTGAGCCACTCTGGCCAATTGAAGAGCGTCCTGTGCCCGAGTCACACGTACCCGGCGAGTTTGCTTCTCCGACACAGCCTTTCCCGACCAAGCCGCTTCCGTATGACCTCAACGGTCTGACCGAAGATGACTTGATTGATTTCACCCCGGAGATGCGTGCGCAGGCAATTGCTGCTCTGGAAGACTGGCAAATTGGCCCGCTCTACAACCCGCCGCTGCACCGTGACAACGATCTCGGCAAGCGTGGCGCGTTCTGGTGCCCGGGCGGCGGCGGTGGTTCCAACATCACTGGTCCGGCTGCTGGTGACCCCGAGACGGGCATCGTGTTCGTGACCTCGCAAAGCGCCTGCAGCGCGATTCAGCTGCTACCGGGAGAAGAGGCTGATCTGCGCTACATGACAGACAGCGGCACGACGACTACCGGGGTGACGCCGGCTCGCTATGCCAATGGCCCGGGCGCTGGCGCTCCGCGTCACCCGACAGGTCTGCCTCTGTGGAAGCCGCCTTACAGCCGCATCACAGCGATCGACCTGAATACTGGCGAGCATCTCTGGATGATTCCAGTGGGCGAGACACCAGATCGCATCAAGAACAACCCGGCGCTGGCTGGTATTGATGTCGGCAACACCGGCACTGGTGCCATGGCGCCGATGATGGTGACTCCGTCCATGCTGGTTTACGCTGGTGAGGTCAGTGATGGGACGCCACATCTGTTCGCGATCGAAAAGACGACGGGGCGTGAACTGGCGCGAGTGCCTGTGTCAGCGTCCAGCCGCTACGGCATGATGAGCTATGTCCACAAGGGCGAGCAGTACATCATTCTGCAGACCGGCAGCAAATTGACAGCGATGTCATTGCACGGCCCCAGGGCCACTGCAGCGGCGCACTAAGCTGCAGCTGAGCTGAACAATGAACCCGGCAGCCGCAAGGTTGCCGGGTTTTTTATTGCCTTGCTTTTTGACACAGTCTGTTTATGGACTTGTTGTTCTGCCAGCGCTATGCTCGGGCCTCGCCAGACAAACCTGCCTCTGATAAAAACAGTTCATCCGGGCTATTGCGGGGTGAAACAACAACTCAACGAGGGAACAATAATGATAAAAAAACACGTTGGGTCGGGAGATTCCCGGCAACCGGCGAGCAATCGCTGGCGTTCATTGACTCGATCCTTGCTCACGGCGCTGCCGCTCGGCCTTCTGGTGGCAGCCACCAATCCTGTACAGGCACAGGATTCTGTGGAATGGACACATCTGGGCGGTAACGCAGCCCATACCCGCTACACGCCGGCAACCAATATTACCCCTGACAACTTCAGTGAATTGAAAGAAGCGTGGGTCTG
>JACCDW010915465.1_pt1 | contig 13698 bp, 13 predicted proteins | sample 7449781 | NCBI WGS metagenome assembly JACCDW01 (sample SAMN15323449, study PRJNA562643) | freshwater metagenome | isolation source: river surface water | place: USA:Blue River Watershed | collected 2017-08-18 | reverse complement strand
GATCTTGGCTCGCTCCTCGGGCAGGAAACCGATGCTTTTGGCGTTCTCCTTGGGTCGGGCAATATCGATTTCCGTATGCGCGATGTTTACATCACCACAAAAGATAATGTTCTTGCTTGTTTTCTCCATTTTTTTAAGGAATTTGGTAAAAGCATCAAAATACTTGAGTTTGTACTCAAGTCGGTGCGGTTCACCTCCGCCGTTGGGGAAGTAGCAGTTAATCAGGATAAAGTCATCGAAAATAAGGGTCAACTGACGACCTTCCTGGTCCAGTTCAGCATTCCCAAGGCCATAGATAACCTTCTTTGGCTCAATTTTGGTATAAATCGAAACTCCGCTATAACCCTTCTTGGTTTGTGAGGAGTTGAAGTATGCAAAATAACCCTCTGGCCTTTGGAGATGCGTTGCCAGTTGTTCCGGGTGAGCCTTTGTTTCCTGTAGGCAAAGGATGTCAATGTTTGAGTTGGCAAACTCCGCATACATACCCTTTTTGTCCCATGCCCGGATACCATTCACGTTCCAGGAGACAATTTCTATGGCTTCTTTCATATCCTTGAACTATATCACCTCCAACATTACTGTAGAACACTTGCGCTTCACAGGAATAGTTGTAGTATTTGAAATTGGGTGAGATCTTCGACAAATTTCCAAACTCCCAGCAAATAGAACACAAGACTAGATGAAAAATTCATCACTGTTTGGATTCGGCGCCCTTGAAGGAGAGCGTCAAAGAGCAGCAGAAGCCACACGCCAACGTGAGGCTCGGTTGAAGCAGGAAGATGAGGGCGTGGGCGGCACGTCCGATTTTGAGTTCCCGTCGTCGTTCGTCGACGAACGAGAACGTACCATCGCCTGCCTTGGCATTAATTCCACGTTCACTGATGATCTGGCGCACGTCATCAGTCGCGCAGACGATTCGGGGCAACCCCAGTCGTTTTCGACAGTGAGTAGTCGGTATGGCACTCAGGTCGCCGCCATCCTTAATGCCAAGAAGGTGACTGAACTCGGTCAGATTCTGGGCCGCAAGGTCGAAAGGCACGGAGGAGGGTACACGTTCTACCCCCACCGGTCCGTTTTGAGCGGCGTGGTCAAGAAGGTTCCCTCCATCTCCGCAGCAGCGTAACATCCCAATTCCCGTCGAAGGTCTCATTCTACGCTGTTAGAGATAAGGTTCATTGTTGCCCCTCGTCGCACCATCACCAGATCACACTGGTGAGCGACGAGGGGCTTTTTTACATAAAAATGCAAAGAAATGTATGGTCACACGAAACGATGTGTGTAATGGGCTGTCAGATTACTCCCGTTTTCTTTTGTTATGAAAATTCTTGTGTACCTCGAGCAGGTGGCGGTCTGTGACGTGCGTATATACCTGCGTGGTGGTGATGTTGGCATGGCCGAGCAGTGCCTGCACGGAACGCAGGTCCGCCCCGTTTGAGAGCAGATCAGTGGCAAAGCAGTGTCTGATAACGTGTGGCGTGACTTTTTTGCTGATACCTGCAAGCGTCGCATATCGTTTGACGATACGCTCGATTGATCTGCGAGTCAGTCCGTTGATACCGTCGGTCTTGATCTTCTCGTTTGCAACCTTTACAAATAAGGCTTCTGCAAAGTCCTTGCGATGCTTGAGATACTCGCGTACGGCATGGCGCGCTTCCTCGGAGACGAAGACAACGCGTACTTTTCCTCCTTTTCCCCTGATCGAGAACTCGTCACGCTGCAGGTCCAGGTCGCGGGTGAGAGAACACAGTTCTGACACTCGAAGACCGGTAGAAAAGAGCAATTCAAGGATTGCGTGGCCACGCCACTGCCTTTCTGGGTCCTTTTCCTGGTTGGGGGCGTCCAGTAAGCGCATAAGTTCCTCATGTGAGATAACGTCTATTTGGCGTGGTTCTACCTTGGCAAGCTCTATTTGATCGGTCGCAAGTGAGGAAATGCCTCGTTTGGCCAGGAACTTGAGGAACGTGCGAAGGGCGATAAGGTAGTAGTTCTGGGTCTTCTTCTTCATGGTTTCGCCTGTCTGGCGGTTGTTGCCATTGGACTGGCGGTTAAGCCACAATCTGAACTCGCGGACCCTCTCGCTCGTAATGTCGGAAGGGGCCTGGATACCGGTCTGCCTAATGAAAACGTCCAAATAATGGCTATAGTTTTCAACGGTTCTGATGGCTCGACCACGTTCGATCTCGATATATTCCAGAAATTCCTGCTTGAGACGGGAAATCTCACTTTTTTGGACTACTTTTGGAGCTGTATTTGACGACATATCCATATTGTACCATCTGTCAGGTCGAATAAATCAGATCTGGCACAGTCTTAGCTGGTTCTGGCGATTGCCAAATAAGCCAGGTTTGTCCAAAAGACCTCTTTACCCCCTTGCATTTATTTAAATATATGCTACAATAGCCCAATCATGTTAACAAAACGACAGAAATCAAACGTTATTAAGGACGTACAGGTGCACGACACCGATACTGGTTCTCCTGAGGCTCAGGTAGCCCTTTTGACCAAGAAGATTGACGAGCTAGCAAAGCACCTCAAGAAGAACAACAAGGATAATCACTCTCGAAAGGGACTTCTCGGGATGGTTGCTGATCGACAGTCACACCTTCGATATCTAGCCAAGAAGAGCGACAAGCGATACAAGGCACTTATCAAGAAAGTAGGACTTAAGAAGTAATCTCACTTCAAATCAAAAAAGCCGCACAATTGTGCGGCTTTTTTGATACAATGAGCATATGGCAATTATTAAACATAAGGAGCAGCGGGTAGGAGTGTTCATTGATACGCAGAACCTCTATCACAGCGCAAAGAATTTATATAAAAGAAAGGTTAATTTTGGTGAGGTGGTGAAGGAGGCAGTGCAGGGACGAGTTTTGATACGAGCAGTCGCATACGTGATTACGTCTGAGGCGGGTGACGAGAAGGGATTCTTTGATGCATTGAAGAAGATGGGAATTGAGACGAAAACAAAGAACCTGCAAGTATTTGCAGGTGGAGCAAAGAAGGCTGACTGGGATGTCGGACTCGCGGTGGATGCGATCTCTCTTTCCGGGAAGCTCGACAGCGTGGTTATTGTTTCTGGCGACGGAGATTTTTGTCCGCTCGTTGAGTATCTCAGGCTGAGCGCAGGATGTCAGGTGGAGGTCGTGTCGTTCGGAAAGTCCACGTCAGGAAAGCTGATCGAGTCTGCTGACGACTTTATCGATCTCGACAAGAAGCCGATGAAATATCTGCTCCATTAATTGGAATTGTTTGATACAATGTGTGGATGGATGACAAAGATCTTCAGATAAATCCTCTAGAACAAACAGGACCAGTCGACCCATTGCCGGATATCCAAATCCCGGCTCTGAGAACATACAAGAATGACATTGGTCAAACGGTAGAGACGGACAAGATTACGACTGCCAAGATTCTTTTGGCAGAGCAGAAAAAGCAAGAGAAGCAGAAGGCGTTCGTGCCTGAAACTTCCGTCAAAAAACCCAAGAACATCCTCGCGTTGCTTTTGGGTCTTTTGTTTACTGCGGGTACGATTGGTGTAGTGGGATTTTTTGTCTATACAAAGATCTTGCCTAAGACACCGGAGATATCATTTAACACCTCATCGTTCTTTTTGTTTGCCTTTGATAAGGAGGAATTGGTGGATGTCGAAGGGAGCAAGAGTGAGGTGTTTGCAGATGTGAATACGATTGTCACGTCCGCCGCGCAAGGAAAGGATAATGTCTATACGGATATCGTGTTCTACAAGAACGATCCGGTGACTGAGACTGCAAGCAAGATCAGTGCGGCTGACTTTTTCAAGTTATATGAGGTTGAGTTGCCGACTAACATTGCGCGATCAATCTCAAAGGACTTCGTGTATGGTTTGCATAAGAAGGGAACAAGCGTTGAGCCGTTTGTCGTAATTGGCCTGGTTGATTTTGAGAATGCGTTTGCATCCATGTTTACGTGGGAGCCGACACTTGCGATCGACATGAAGGAGTTCTTTCCAAAGGTGAAGGAATTGTTTGCCGATAATCCAGAAGTGCCGCTTGAAATTACTGTTGCAACAACGACTGCTACGTCTACCGCAACAAGTACTAAGACGGTTGCTACGAGTACTGTGACTGCAGCAAGTTCGACTCCTGTAACCGCAACGAGCACCGTGACGACAACTGTTCCTGCATACAAGCCAATCAATCGGAACGTGCAGTTTGTGGATGTTGTTCTGGCCAATAGGGATACGCGAGCGTTGAGGGACGAGAACGGAACTCCGTATTTCTACTACGCCTTCATCGATCGGGATAAGATTCTGTTTGCTCAGGACCCCTCGCTCATTCCTGAAATTGTGCGCAAGATCAGGGAGAAGCAGCTGGTGAGGTAACGTAAAGACCGTAAGCGCATTAGAGAGACGCCGTATTTTTCTGGTGAAAAATCGGCTAGTGCTCGTGCCGTCGCACTCCGCAATCTCTCTAATGCGCTTACGGTCTTTGCCTATCCTCTCTGCTTTCATGTAAGAATCTGTTCACACGCACGTCATTTCTTAGTATACTGAATGTATGAATACAGAAATTTTTAAGAAAAAATTAGAAGAGGAGAAGGCACGACTTGAATCGGAACTCTCGTCAATCGGCCGAATCAATCCTGACAATCCTGCTGATTGGGAGGCCGTTCCTGTGGATGCCGGTACGCGTGAAGCCGACCCTAACGATCGAGCCGACCAGGTTGAGGACTACGAGACTAATACCGCAATCCTCAAGCAGCTAGAAACCCAGCTCAAGGACGTGAATGACGCACTTGCGAAGTTCGAGGACGGGACCTACGGTATCTGCGAGGTGAGCGGGCATCCGATTGAGGAGGGAAGGTTGAATGCCAATCCTGCAGCAAGGACTTGTATGGCGCATATGAATGATTAGTCTGAGATAAAAGGGCGCGCCGTATGGTGCGCCCTTTTTTATTTATTCTTTATCATTTGATGAGTGTGGATCCGTATAGTTACCTCATGGCATTCGCAAAGACATATACGGTAACCCAGGCGCATCTGAGGTCAGAGATCATTACGGTCGAGACTGACGTTGCCAAGGGGCTGCATCACTTTTCGATTGTCGGGTTGGGGGACAAGACCGTGGAGGAATCCAAGGAACGCTGCGCCCTCGCGCTCAAACACAGCAGGATGCGCTCGCCCAGGCAATCCAACGAGAAGATCCTGATATCTCTCGCACCAGCGCATATTCGCAAGACGGGAACGGTATTTGATTTGGCGATATCAATCGGGTACTTGCTGGCGAGTGAACAGATCAAGTGCGACGTGTCCAAGACGGTGATGCTCGGAGAGCTCTCGCTTAATGGAGAGGTGAAGCGTGTGAAGGGAATTATCCCGATGATACAGAAGGCAATCACGGAGGGCTTCAAGCAAGTATTAGTTCCGGTCGGTAATGTTGCTGAGTCGTCGGTTATGGCACGTGATATAAAAATTATTCCATGCGATACGTTGCGCGGGGTTATTGATTACTTGGTTGGCGTACATGTGATTGAGCCAATTGAATTCAAACAGGAAGAAACGGATGATGTTGCGAAAGCGGTCATGACATTCGATCAGATAAAGGGGAACGAGTTGGCCAAGCGTGCGTTATTAATCGCTCTCAGTGGTGGACACAACGTCTGTCTGTACGGACCACCAGGCACAGGCAAAACGATGCTTGCGAAGGCTGCCGCTGATGTATTGCCGCGACTGACGTTCGATGAGCAGGTAGAGCTGACCTCGATTTATTCACTGTCATCCGAATACGGATTCAGTCTCAAGACGAAGCCACCGTTCAGGTCGCCGTACCATAGCGCGTCGTATGCGTCGATTGTAGGCGGGGGACGTGATGTCGTGCCGGGTGAGATTACGTTGTCGCATCTCGGGATACTATTCTTGGATGAGTTTCCTGAGTTCGAACGTCGTGTGATTGACTCGCTGCGTCAACCACTCGAGGATAAGGTCGTGCGCATTGCGCGTACCGGACAGAAGGTTGAGTTTCCGTGTGACTTCCAATTGATCTGCTCCATGAACCCGTGTCCGTGCGGGTACTTGAATACGGGTATCAAGGAATGTGTTTGCGCGACGGTACAGATCCAGAAGTACAACAAGAAGATATCAGGACCGATCATGGACCGCATCGAGATGTGGGTCGAGGTCTCCAAGATCGCGTACGAGAAGCTGATCGACCAAGGCGGAACGGTATACACTGAGCATGATCAGATCACCAGGAGTGTTGGGCAGATGCGCGCGCTTCAGAAGAGGAGATTCGGCAAACAGGTATCCCGTATGAGTTCCAAGGAGTTGGCGACAGTTCTACCGCTGTCCGCCGAGGTCAAGCAGTTCTATGACACAGTCGCTGCGCACCTGCAGATATCCGCACGAGCCTACACCAACGTCCTCAAGGTGGCGTTCACCATTTCACTCCTAGAAAACGAGTCTCAAATTAAAAAAGAGCACTTGTTGGAGGCGCTCTCGTATCGTCCGCAGGAGAAGTTTATGAGTCTGTAGGGACCAGGAAGAGTACTTGACAAAATACACTAAATATGTTAATATATAGAGGAAGTTAAGTCGCCATGAATTATGTCGTCATCAACGGAGTCATCGTGCCCCTTTCGGAGCACGCGGAGTCCGTCCGCAATTCTCGCCAATAGGCGCCAATGCGGTTTGTCCCGTATCGTGAGATATCGGACCGGGGTAGAGCATACTATCCTGTGAACAGAAGATTTGGCTGCGACTCATCGCACTCACGTCAAACAATGAAAGCAAAAGCCCCTCGGAATCTTCCGAGGGGCGCTTTTTTATTATCTAAACTAGAATGGATTCTTCGCTCCTCGAACCTCGAAGTGGAGGTGTGCACCCGTAGACTTACCCGTGTTGCCGACCGCACCGATAGTTGTCCCTTGGGATACTGTCTCACCAACTGTTACCGCAACGCTGTTCATATGTGCGTACAGTGTTTGCGCACCATTGGCATGTTTGATTACGACGTAGTTACCATATCCTCCGTTCCAACCACCACCTGAGTTGGCAATGATGACAGATCCGCCAGCTGCTGCCGAGATCCGTGTTCCAACGGGTGCAGCGAGGTCAACGGCGTTGTATCCGTGGATGCCCTGACTTCGGACTGCGCCACTGACTGGCTTGATCATCCAGTCAGATGATCCTGAGGCAGTTGAAGACCCTGGCTTGTTTGTAGTTGCCTTGGCCGTCACCTTTGACTTGCTTGTCTTCTTTGGTTCCGCTTGCGCAAGATCAACGTTCGGCACGATGAGTTCGTCACCCATGGCAAGCTGAGAGTCTATGGAAAGGCCGTTGAATAATGCAATTTCCTTTGCATCAGCATTGTACTTCTTGGCGATGTCAGCAATCGTTCCACCTGACTTGACGGTGTGCTTGATTCCGGAAATCGGCAAGATAACAAGGGACTGACCAGGGTAGGCACCGTTCTCGAGACCGTTTGCCCACTTGATGGTATTGATTGAGACGTCAAACATGTTGGCGATCTGTGAGAGCGTGTCACCTTCCTTCACCTCATAGATGCTAATGGCGTCGTTCTTTCGGTTGATGATCTCGACGAAGCCACCACCTACGCCAGACTCTGCAACAAGTGCCTTGTTCTCAATGATGTTCAGGTCAGCTCCTCCTCGGGCCGGGTTGGGATCGATGTTGACGGCAGCCTGCAGAAGCGGCGCTGTCTGGGAGTTATGCTCGCGGACTGCTGGATCTGACAAAACCTCTGGCTTGGAATCAGAGAAAAGCACCTTTACAGGTGTTGCTTGGAACATGTTCGCGTGTGTTAGAAGGGGATACCCAATAAGCACAAGAGAGACAAAACCTATGGTTTTGTTCCTAAATGATTTCATATGTTTCTGTTCGTCGGGTAAGGGAATCGAATCAGATGCTGCTGAATTTTCTATAATAAGCCAATTCTTAAGTCGTTCGGTCCTGCGTTCTGTCATGGTCTGCGGTGTCTGAAAACCTGGTACGTCTATAAGTGTAGCAAGCCAATAGGTAGCGTCAACCTTGCCACGCACCCTGATGTGGGGTATAGAAAACGTTGTAAATACTCGCATTTTCGTCAAAACCCCCGCATAGGAAGGCACGCCGTATTTTTCTACTGAAAAATCGGCTGGTGCTCGCGCCGTCGCACCACAGGGGTACTTCTGCTTTGATGAATCAAAGCAAGCCGCGCCTCGCAACGCCTTCCTGTGCGGGGTTTTGCTAAAAATAAGTGTATAAAACTCTGATTTTCGTATGATACAATATCCAGACTTATGCAGTACCTCGATTCACTTAATGCCAAGCAAAAGGAGGCCGCCCTCTGTACCGAAGGACCACTTCTGATCATCGCAGGAGCTGGTGCCGGCAAGACCAAGACACTGACATTCAGAATCCTCCATCTGATAGAAAAAGGTGTGCATCCGCGCAAGATACTTGCCATTACGTTTACAAATAAGGCCGCAAAAGAGATGAGGGAGCGAGTAGGGCATCTTCTGACCCAGTATTTCCCAAACGATGACTGGTCAACTGCGAGCCCGTTTCTCTCTACATTTCACTCTTTGGGGGTATTTATAATCAAAAACGAGTACCAGACACTTGGAATCAAGAAGTTTTTTACCATTTTTGACCGTTCTGATTCAGTATCCTTGATCAAGAAGATCATGAAGAACAAGGGTATCGATGCCAAGCAGTTTGATCCGAAGTCATTTATTTCGCATATCGGGCGAGCCAAATCCGACCTTATCGAGCTAGACCAATACGAGTCTGACGCGCAGGGTGACTTTATAAAGGAACAGATCGCAGTAGTGTGGAAGGAATACCGGGATCAGATGAAGAAAGAGAACGCGCTGGACTTTGACGACTTGCTGTATGAGGCCGTGCTTCTTTTGAAGAAGAATCAGACTATTCGCGAGAAGTATCAGGCAATGTTTGATTACGTGCACATTGACGAGTACCAGGATACCAACGAGGTTCAATATCAGCTTTCCAAAATGCTGGTCGAGAAGCATAAGAACCTCTGCGTGGTTGGAGATGCCGACCAGAACATCTATTCATGGAGAGGGGCAACGATCAAGAACATCCTGAACTTTGAGCATGACTACCCTGATGCGACGGAGGTGCTTTTGGAGCAGAACTATCGATCTACCAAGACGATCATTGCCGCCGCTAACGACGTGATTCGCAAGAATAAGCGACGCAAGGACAAGAATCTCTTTACCGAGAACGACGATGGGGACAAGCTGACACTCTTCAATGGATATGATGAGAACGACGAGGCGCGTTTTGTAATTGATGAGATGCGCAACCTGCACGAGAAAGGCGTGAAGTACAAGGACATGGCGGTGCTGTACCGTGCCAACTACCAGTCCCGCGTATTTGAAGAAGTCGCGATTCGAAAGGGTGTGCCGTATCAGATTGCAGGAACGCGGTTCTTTGACCGAAGAGAAATCAAGGAGGTATTGGCGTACGTAAAGTACGCGCTTAATCCGGATGACTTTACGAGCCTATCGCGAATCATCAACCTGCCAGCACGAGGAATAGGAAAGGTGAGCGAGATGAAGATCGTCGAGGGGAACGCGCAGCAACTCAGCGGAAAGGCACGAGATGCGTATCTGTCTTTTGAAACTCTGATCGCACGCATTAGGTCGCAGATCGGAAAGTTCCCAGTGAGCGAGATCCTGAAATTCATCTTTGAGCAGAGTGGTCTTGAAATCGAATATTTGAAGGATCGGGAGGACGGAATGGATCGAGTGCAGAACGTAAAGGAGCTCGTGTCGTTGTCGACCGCGTATGACGAGGAGACCACGCAGGAAGCATTGTTCAAGTTTATTGAGGATGTGTCACTGTATTCCGATCAGGACGATATTTCTGAGGAGATCGACTCGGTGAGATTGATGACCATTCACGCATCCAAGGGTCTGGAGTTTGATTACGTGTTTATAGTTGGACTTGAGCAGGGACTGTTTCCATCAGAAAGTTTTGATACCAACAAAGACGAGGAAGAGGAGAGACGACTGTTCTATGTTGCGATTACGCGAGCTGGTAAGAAGTTGTATCTGTCATATGCAGGAATGCGTAAGATGTACGGAAGCTTGATCGTTAACACCCCGTCAGAGTTTCTGCTCGATATTCGTGACGATTATATGGAGATCTATAATGACGAGCCAACATATGGAGTAAGCAAGAGGGGCGGTGATGATACGAGCAGCTTGGCGAAGAGTATCTTTATTGATTTCTAGTCAACAGTTACTGTTGTAATGAATATGCAGAACAGCCTCGGCCGAATTCGGCCGGGGCTGTTTTTGTGATAGTGTGTACATGTTATGCGATTTCAGGCAAAAAAGTCACTCGGACAGAACTTTCTCAAGTCAAAGAAGGCACTTTTGGCAATGGTGACCGCTGGCGAGGTTGTTGCTGGCGATACGGTCGTTGAGATTGGACCAGGGAAGGGTGCACTCACCAAGGTATTGCTCGAGACAGGTGCAAGGGTGATTGCGTTTGAAAAAGATCATCGACTGATTGAATTGCTGTCTGAGCAATTTGCAGAATACTCAGAGAAGGGATTATTCGTACTGCATGAAAAAGACGTGCTCGAGATGGAGATCGAGGACTACGTAAAAGGAGAGTACAAGCTGATTGCAAACATTCCGTACTACATCACGGGTGAGATCACGCGGAAGTTTCTGTCTGGAACATACAAGCCAAGCATCATGGTGATACTTGTGCAAAAGGAAGTTGCTGATCGGATTGTCGATACCAAGGAATCAATCCTGTCACTGAGCGTGAAAGTGTACGGAACTCCAAAGAAGGTCATGAAGGTAAAGAAGGAAGAGTTCAGTCCTGCGCCAAAGGTTGATTCTGCAATTATCAAGATCAGCGACATTAAGAATCCTTTCGCTGAAAAGAAAGACGAAGAGTTATTTTTTACATACATCAAAAAGGCATTCGGCCAGAAGAGAAAGAAGATGAACACGACGCTAAAGGACTTCAAGGAGGAGATTAAGGATTGGGAAGCGATCAAGGAACGACGACCGGAAGATCTGGATGTCACCGAGTGGCTTTCGATACGCAGATAATAAAGCAGGGACCTGATCAGGTCCCTGCTTTATTATCTGTTTAGCACTAACTTTTATATACCGCCACCCATTCCTCCTCCGATTCCTCCTGCGCCGCCAGAGGATCCGCTTGTGCTTCCTGGCTTGTCGGGACTTGTTCCAACATGCACAACCTCAAGAATCGTTTCGAAAGACTCACAATAATCGTCAGGTATGAAGCACAGTCCCTGGCGAACCGTTCCGAGCGTATTGTAGTCCTCTTCATAATGATGGTCGTCCGTCTCCCACCCCTTTGATATGAATGGTACAAAAAGTGCATAGCCGTCGAGGATTAGCGGGTTGCCAGGGAAGTTAGACTCAAAATCAAGTACAACCCCATTGCAACATACCTCGTCGTCGTTCACTCCGCCTGTCGTTCCGCCAATTAGTGTTGCGGTATATTGTGTCGAAGTGTTGCCTGAACCTCCTCCGGACGAGCTACTACCTCCGCCGCTACTTGAACCACCTGACATTTGTGCCTGTGCGGTATTCATGGGCTTGGAGAAGAACACCTGCATGCTAAGCATCAAGAATCCAAAGGCATACAACGCGCACAGCGTTCCAAAATTGAGTTCTTTAAGGGTTTTGTACATATTATTTGAGGTTAAAGGTAATGCTTTCTAGATTACTTACGATGCCATTGTTATTGATTACTCCAACCGAGATCGGTACCTTGGGGAACATCTCGAGCACCGCTGCCTTGGCCTTCTTGTCTATAGTCTTGAACTTTTTGTCAAAAGGCTTTTGTATTGATGAGTCGTATACAAACTCAATACGAGTACCATTGTCTGTGCTTGGAATGTCTGTATATGCAGCGTCGGGCTCGAACGTAAGGGCAATTCTGTTTTTGTCTGAAAAGTTCTTTCCAATAATGGTAATTGTGTCACCGTCGCGTACTTCCTTTGGTGAAACTGATTCTATGAAAGGCGCATTGGAATTGGTAGCCGTGGTGTTGGTCTGGGCAGTAGGCGAATTCCCCTGAATGTTATTGAGAAATGAAATCGTGCTATTGCCAACGTATCCGCTTCCAAACGTAAGGCCTACTGGGTAGAGGATAAGTGGCGCAAACATGTTCTGCATCTCGATCACTGCCTGCTTGGTCCTTTCGCCAAAGTACGTGGACTCGCTACCCGGTGATCCGATACCGCTCTCGCTTACGCGTGTCTGGGAATTACTATTGAGATATATCTGCAACTGGCGCACGTCCTCGCCTTCGCTGCCGACATTGAGTGACCTGGTAAACGTGTACGCGTTCAGTGAGAGCGGTACGGCCAAGAGTACAAAAATATACACACCTTTTTTCATGAAAATATTCTACCACATTTATGCGTGGTATACTTTGCGCATATATGCAGCTTCCAAGCAACAAAGTAGGATTCGTTCTGATTTTTGTCGTACTCAGCGTTGCGAGCACAATCTTTTTTACGAAAATTGGAATCAATAGTGGCCTGACAGACCTGCAGAACGTCGAGTTGTTGGTGGGACGAAACACGGACACCATTCGTAAGTCTGGCGATGCAGACGAGGATGGACTAGCGGACTGGCAGGAGGAATTGTGGAAAACTGATCCAAATAACCCAGACACTGACGGTGACGGAACTGACGACGGGGCAGAGATTGCTGCGGATCGAGACCCTGCGGTCAAAGGGCCAAACGATATTCTTATCCAACCATCGGACTATTTCCAGTCTGAGGTAGATTTTTCTAACTTTGCGAGCGGAACGGCCAGTGACAAGCTTTCTGTAGATCTTTTCTCCAAATACCTTAATTTAAAGCTTAAAGGAGACGTAACAGACGAGCAGCAGACTAAGCTTGCTGATGACGTTGCGCAAAAGATTGCGGCTGAATCGCAACTTAAGAACTATTTTAGTATGGGAGACCTAAAGATTGTCCCATCAACCAAGGACAGTGTCACCGCATATGGTAATGAGTTCGCTCAGACATCCGTGCGTTATCTGAAGCAGATGGATTCGTACAAGAACCTCTCTGAGGGGCCGTACTTGGCGAATATGGCCCAGACATATAAAGACTTTGCCATGACAATGTCACAGATCGACGTGCCTACCATTGCTCAGGATGTCCATATTCAGATCATCAATCAGTTATACAAAGCTGGAATAATGTTTGATTATATGACTCGATCGGATCAGGATCCTGTTTCTGCAATGATGATTATTGGTCAGTATGACGCTGGTCAGAAAAACGAGGGTGCATTGTACACAAGTTTGGCTCAGTACTTTAAAAATAATGGTATAATTTTCACCGATACCGTTACAATCAATTTCTGGAAATCTTTTGAATAATATTATGCACCAGCCATTCAAAAAAATAATCGCACTTACCCTTGTTTTTCTTGCGATTTCGCCACAGCTGCTTTTGGCACAGCAGAACACTCAGCAAAACACATCGACAACTAATGCTCCACGAGCAATCGAGCTGGATCAGACAACCCTCCAGCCAGTACAGGTCAATACGAATAATCAAGCAGGAGCAGCGTTAAACGGGTCAAATGGATCGGGGACCCAGGGTGCTGGTGCGGCAGGCTCGGTTGGAAACGCAGCGAGCTGCATCGCGACCAGTGGGCTGACAAATTTGGCGAAACAG
>JACCDW010447816.1_pt1 | contig 13698 bp, 13 predicted proteins | sample 7449781 | NCBI WGS metagenome assembly JACCDW01 (sample SAMN15323449, study PRJNA562643) | freshwater metagenome | isolation source: river surface water | place: USA:Blue River Watershed | collected 2017-08-18 | reverse complement strand
TTAAACATAAAAAACTCCCTCAAGTATTTGAGGGAGGAAAATTGGGCGAAAAAGCAGTAACGCTTAGAGGCCCGACCTTCCTCCGAGGTCGGATACTTCGGCGTTCTGCCAGGCGACCTGGCTTAGATCTTTCGATCATTTACAGTTGCGGGACAGCGCCGGAATTTAACCGGACTTCGCTAGACACAACGCCCCTTGCTGAATCAGTGACCCGATTCTTCAAGTGGCGCGAAAGTATCACTATCATTGCCCTAATTCAATAATTTAAGGGTGCAACCGAGCTTTTGGAGGTGGGTTTACAAACCATGCTGACCAAAAAGAGCGCGTTGCGAATGATTTTCGATGTTGGTGCTTGGTTTGTCTCCGCTTTTCTTGCAGCCGTACTGCGATACGACGGAGCAATCCCACTGGGCGTTCCGCAGAAGTTTCTGATTTTGGGCGCCGCAGGTTCCTTTTTATTTATTCTCTCTGGCTTAATTTTTTCTCTCTACTCTGGCCGCTACCGCAAAGCATCTTTAGAGGAAGTTATTGCCCTCTCTTTAACAACTGCTTTTGTAACTGTTGTTTTATTCTCAACAAGAATTATTTTTTCTTTTCCAACATTGCCGCGCTCAGTTTCAATTCTTACAGGCGTCTTAGCCTTGATTTTCATGCTCGCAATTAGAGTGATCTCTAGTCCGCTTGTGCTTAACAACTTCCCTGAGAAAAATACTGGTGAAAGAACTCTTATTTACGGAGCAGGTATCGCAGGGCGTCAATTGGCAGAACAAATGCTTCTTCGTATGAACGAATACACCCCAGTGGGCTTCTTGGATGATGATCCCGCAAAAATTAAGCTACGCATTCTTGGTCGACGAGTTTATGGTGGAATTGAAAAACTTGAGAGTGCAACAAGAGCAACAGATTCCAAAATCCTACTTGTTGCTATTTCTAAAATTAATTCGGCTGCGCTGCTTGATCTAGAACGTCGTTGTCGTGGACTTGGAATTACCTTACGTGTGATTCCTACAGCATTTGAAATAGTTTCAGGTGCCGTGCGCCTTGGTGACATCACTGACGTTTCTGAAGAAAATTTATTGGGTCGCCGTCCTGTGCAACCAGATGACACAGATATTGCAGAATTCATCCGAGGTAAACGAGTTCTTGTTACTGGAGCCGGCGGATCAATTGGTTCTGAAATTGTGAGACAAGTAAAAAGATACGGACCGCGAACGCTAAGCATGCTTGATAGGGATGAATCCGCTCTCTTGGCATTGCAGTTAAGTCTTGATGGCACAGGACTTCTAATGAGTAATGACTTGATTTTGGCTGATATTCGAGATGCGGATCGTATTGACCAAATTATGCAGGAATTAAAGCCGGAGATTGTCTTTCATGCAGCAGCCCTCAAACATTTAACAACTCTGGAACGTTTTCCGGACGAAGCACACAAAACTAATGTCATAGGAACCAAGAATGTTTTAACTTCTGCTCAACGAGCTGGGGTTGAAACTTTCGTAAATATTTCAACTGATAAAGCTGCTGATCCATCAAGTGTCCTAGGTAGAAGTAAGTTAACTACTGAACGTTTAACGGCCGGAATGTCTAATAAATCGACATCTGGAAAAGAAGCCAAATTCATTTCAGTTCGTTTTGGAAATGTTATTGGCAGCAACGGCTCATTTATTCACACCTTCAGATACCAAATTAAACATGGCGGACCACTGACGATTACACATCCAGACGTAACGCGATTCTTTATGACCGTGAGTGAAGCGGTGCACCTTGTTCTGCAATCAGTGCTTGTTGGCCAACATGGTGAAACTTTGATTTTGGATATGGGCGAGCCTGTAAGAATCGCAGATATTGCAAAGCGAATGATTGAAGTGTCGGGAAGGCCAATAGAAATTGTTTATACAGGTCTGCGCCCGGGTGAGAAATTACACGAGACCCTATACAGTGCAAGTGAGAACGTTGACGACCGTAAACATAAATTCATTATGCATGCGCGCGTCGAACCAATGCAGGTCGGTGAAATTTGAATTCAAAACTTCGACAAGCGTTAGCATCTGGTGAAATCGAGAATTCTCCAATTATTGATCAAGAACTAAATATTTCAGTAATTTCATCAAAAGTTTTAATTGAACAACTCACTTCAATGATTCGTATTCGCCAATCTGAAGTGAAGATTGCAGAGATGCGCAGAGATGGACTCATCGGTGGGCCTGTTCATTTGGGTGCAGGCCAAGAAGCCATTGCCGTCGGAATTAGCTCGCACCTTCGAAAGAGTGATCGCGTATTTAGCGCTCATCGTTCCCATGCGCACCTGCTGGCACTAGGTACTGATGTAAGAAAACTCTTTGCTGAATTGCTAGGAAAATCAACTGGATTAACCCACGGCATGGGCGGATCAATGCACCTATGGGATCAGCCAAATGGATTCTACGGTTCTGTTCCAATTGTTGCCGGAACTGTTCCTCTTGCAGTTGGCGCTGGTCTTGCTGCAAAAATGCAAAAAAGTGGTGATGTAGCAGTTGCATACTTTGGCGATGGAGCAGCAGAAGAAGGTGTAGTTCAAGAATCTTTAAACTTGGCTAGTCAATTAGGAATTCCTATTTTATTTGTTTGTGAAAACAACTTCTTTTCTAGTCATATGCACATTTCACAGCGTCAACCAATTCATTCAGTGGCTAGATTTGCCGAAGCAAACGACATTAATAGTGAAGTAGTCGACGGAAACAATGTTGCATCTGTTAGTGAGGCTGCGGCCAGACTTATCTCACAATCTCGTGCAAAAAATGTCCCAGGATTTCTAGAAGTTGTAACTTTCAGACATTACGGTCACGTCGATTGGCGCGAGGATATAGATGTTGGTGTTAATCGATCCGCCAGTGAAGTTGAGAAATGGAAATCCCGAGATCCAATTAATCGCCTCAAGCGCGCAATTCTGGAGAAAAGGATTCTCACTGACTCTGAAATTGAAAGTATCTATCTGAACATAGATAGCGAAATTGAAGCGGCTTGGAAACTGGCGGCATCTGATCCTTACCCAGCAGAGTCAGAACTTTTGCGAACCGTGTATAAAGAGGTTCGTAAATGAGCACTGACAAAGATATGACTGATTATGGAACTGCTATTCGTGATGCATTTGCTTACCTACTAAAGTCATATCCAGAAGTATTCGTCATTGGACAAGGTTTATGGAGCCCGTGGTACGTTGGAAATTCCATGACCAAATTGGATCAAGAGTTCGGTATTGATCGCATTATTGATACACCGGTTTCTGAATCTGCATGCACTGGCGCAGCAGTCGGTGCAGCTTTGGCAGGAATGAAACCGATTGTTGTGCATCCGCGTATGGACTTCATGTTGTACGCAATGGATTCAATCGTGAACGAAGCTGCGAAGTGGTCGTCCATGATGGGTGGTCAAGCAAATCCAGGAGTAACAATTAGATCGATTATTAATCGCGGTGGCGAACAAGGTGCGCAGCACTCACAAGCATTACACGCATGGTTTGCACATGTACCTGGATTAAGAGTTGTAATGCCCTCAACTGCTGCCGATGCTCGGGATTTATTAATTGCTTCCGTCTTAAGTGGTGATCCAGTTATGTATATCGATGATCGCTGGCTTTACTCAGAGAAAGAAGTTCTTAGTCCCGTAAAGGAGATTAATCTTCATTCACAAGGTCCTAAAATTGTCAGAACAGGTACGGATGTAACCCTTGCTGGCGCTGGGTATTCAACAAAACTATGTCTTGAAGCTGCATTTGAACTAGATAAGCAAGGAATCAGTGCAGAAGTTGTAGATATACGAATTCTTAATCCGTTTAAGCCAGAACTTATTGCAGAATCGGTCACCAAAACAGGGCGCCTCTTTGCTGTTGATGGTGGCTGGGAGACATCTGGCTTTGCTGGTGAAATAATTGCCGCAGTTGTTGAGCGCATCAGGCCAGAATTGTTTAAGATATCCCCACAGAGAGTAACTCTGCCGGCGTCACCTGCACCATCTTCTCGAGCATTAGAAGACATCTACTATCCGAAAGTAGAAACTCTAGTTCAACGAGTAGTTTCATCGTTTAAACCCTAGAAAGGGCCAATTAGTGAGCGCAACACGTAAAGTTCCATTCTTTGATTACCCACGTCTTTACAGTGATGACCGCGAAATGCTTATTGCAACTCTTGAAGAGGTTGGCGCCCGCGGTGCTTACATTATGCAAAAAGATTTAGTCGAGTTTGAAACACATCTCGCCCAGTACACCGGCGCACAACATGCAGTTGGAGTTGGTAATGCAACAGATGGACTCGAGTTTGGATGGATGGCTATTGGTCTTAAATCTGGAGACGAAGTAATACTCAGTTCTCACACAATGCTTGCAACAGCCTCTGCCGTAATTACGGCTGGTGGAACCCCTGTTCCGGTTGAAATTGGTGATGACAATCTCATCGACCCTGCAGCCGTTGAAGCAGCCATCACGAATAAGACCGTAGGAATTTCTCCTACACAATTAAATGGTCGCACTTGCGACATGGACGCAATCATGAAAATTGCCAACAAACACAAATTGGCTGTTATTGAAGACTCTGCACAAGCTCTCGGATCAAAGTTTCGCGGTAAACATGCGGGAACTTTTGGAGATGCAGGAAGCTTTAGTTTCTTTCCTGCAAAAGTTCTGGGTGCGCTCGGAGATGGCGGCGGAGTAATTACAAACCGTAAAGATCTTTATGAAAAGATTTTCCAACTCCACGACCATGGTCGAGACACTGAAGGCAATATTCGTTCTTGGGGTCGAAATAGCCGACTTGATAACTTGCAAGCTGCAATCCTTAATAAGAAATTTGAAAAATACGATTTAGTCATTAACCGCCGACGCAAAATCGCGAGCATGTATCAAGAGCAACTGCAGGAACTTGAACAACTTCAATTGCCACCTGCGCCTGTCGAAAATGGCGATCACTTTGACGTCTACCAAAATTATGAACTGCAAGCTGATCAACGAGATACCTTAAAGACCCACCTGGCAGCTCAAAGCATTGGAACCCTTATTCAGTGGGGCGGGAAAGGAGTTCATCAGTGGGATGGGCTTGGGTTTAATCAAAAGTTACCTAAGGTGGAAAGATTCTTCGAGCGTTGCATCATGTTGCCAATGAACATGTTTATTTCAGATGATGACGTTGAATACGTGTGTAATTCAATAAAAGAATTTTACAACCGCTAATATTCAACCCTATGAAGGTTGTTAGTTCTTTTCTAAAACGTGGAGTGGATATTTTACTCTCGCTTCTTGGGCTAATTCTTGCCAGTCCAATTCTAATTCCGGTCATGTTTTTGGTTTGGAAACAAGATCGGCACTCACCATTTTATGTTGCAGAGCGCATGGGTAAAAAAGAGAAACCATTTAAAATGGTAAAGCTACGTTCAATGATAAAAAATGCTGATGCGCAAGGAATCGATTCAACCGGTGCGAATGACATGAGAATTACGCCGGTTGGACACTTCATTAGAAGTTTTAAATTAGATGAGCTCACTCAGTTGTGGAATGTTTTAAAAGGTGAAATGAGCCTTGTTGGGCCACGTCCAAATGTTAAGCGTGAAACAGATCTCTACACATCACAAGAAAAAGTGCTTTTATCAGTTAAGCCGGGAATCACCGATTTTGCTTCAATTGTTTTCTCTGATGAAGGAGAAATTCTTGCTGACAAAGCTGATCCGGACATTGCTTACAATCAATTGATTCGTCCAGGAAAAAGTAGGCTTGGGTTGTTCTACATTCAAAAGAAGAATCTGTTGGTTGATCTTTCCCTTATTCTATTCACAGTACTTGCGATAATTTCGAAGCCAAGAGCACTTAAAGCCGTTGTTGGTTTGCTTAAAGTACTTCGTGCCCCTCAAGAATTACTTGAAATCGCTGCTCGCGAAAAACCGCTTACCCCCCAGCCCCCACCAGGTTCGAATTCAATAGTTAAATCACGTGATAGTTGAGAATTAAATGACTAAGGACTTGGAGTCTGATCTCGATAGAGAAAAACGGAAATACAATACTGTGGCCTCAACAGAAGTTGTGAGTCCTTCGCGAAGTAATTCAAAATTAAATCTATTGGAAATCTCTGAATGGCATAGGGATCCCTTTAGTAAATATTACGAGGCAATCAAAAAAATTGTAAATCCTTCGATGGTAGTTTTAGAATTAGGTGCAGGCTGCGGAAATCACACGGCGGTTATCTGTGAAACGAAAGCTAAAGTTTTTGCGCTGGATATTTCAGAAAAATCACTTGCAGTTTGTCGGAGTTTATTTCAGGATGTGCACACAATTTTAGGGAATATTGAGAATATCCCAATAGGCGATAACTCAATCGACGTTTTACTCTCGTGCGGGAGTTTGTCTTATGGCAATCACGAAACAGTAAAAAAAGAAATTTTTCGTGTTCTTAAACCTGGTGGATCTCTTATTGTTCTTGATTCACTAAATCATAATCGGCTTTATCGAATCAATCGTTGGATTCACTACAAAAGAGGTAGACGAACCCTGTCCACCTTGCAGAGAATGCCAAACCATAAGCTAATTCAAGATTTGGCGACGCCATTTAGTGAGTCAGAAGTTAAATACTTTGGTTCATATCTGTGGTTCACATTAATTTTGAGAAAGATTATTGGAAATAAGCTGGCGAGAAAAATAGATATTGCTTTAGAGAAGCGGCTTCCCAGCAAATTAGGCGCCTTTAAATTTTTGTTAATTTGCGAAAAAATTAGCGAAGCTAAATCTTGAAATCTGAAGATTGATCCAGGGTAAATTTGATTATTCCTGGTATCAAACCGTTATCATTGGGACATGAAAGTTTGGATTTTGCAAACCGGTGAGCCTCTACAAATAGACGCTGGTGGTTTAAGGCCTATGCGCGCCATAAACCTCTCGAACGCTCTTATTGAACATGGCCATCAGGTAGTTCTGTGGTCAAGCGATTTTGATCATTTCTCAAAGAAGAAAAGAACTGGGAAAAATTCTGTTATTCAATATTCTCCAAATTTGGAAATTAGATTGATTTCGAGTCGTGGATATAAATCACACGTTGGACTTTCCAGATTATTTGATCATGCCCAATTAGCTTTTAATTTACGCCGGGAGATTAAAAAACAACCTCTTCCAGACGTGGCGTTCATAGGCTATCCGCCGATTGAAACGGCATGGGTGATGACAAACTGGTTATCCCGTAATCGGGTCCCATCACTCCTTGATGTGAAAGATGCATGGCCAGATGTGTTGCTACGAGCATTCCCCCTTAAATTAAGATTTTTGGCGAAGTTAGCACTATTTCCCTATTTCTTAATTTCCAGAAAAACTTTCAAGAAATCAACAGGGATATGCTCTGTAACCCAACCATTTCTAGAATGGACCATAAACAAGGCCAACAGAATTCAAAAGAATTCAGACTACGTGGCTCCTTTAACCGCACCTCTTGCAAATTTTAGTGAGCAAGAGACCTTACAAGCTGGACTTTGGCTGGATGAAAAAGGTATCAAAAATGATGGGCAACTCAGGGGTAGTTTTGTTGGCACCTTGAATAGTGCTTTCGATTTCACACCCATCATCAACGCTGCTGAATCAACTTCTGCAAAATTCGTGATTGCTGGCGATGGTCCAGAAGCAGAAAGTCTGAAGAAAAATACTGCTCATCTGCAAAACATCATTATGCCTGGCTGGATAAGTGCAGCACAATCCCACGTTTTGGCTACACGAACTTCATTTATGCTCGCTCCAGTTAAAGACTTAGAAGATTTTAGATTATCCGTTCCCAATAAATTTTACGATGCAATGGCACACGGTTTACCCATACTCACAAGCATAGGCGGCTTTGCAAAAGATTTGGTTATCGACAATAAAATAGGTCTCACTTACTCAACTTCTGAAACTTTATGTGAATTAATCGAGAATATTGAGATTAAGTCCTTGACCGAGATGAGTACTAACTCTCTTAATCTCTATAAGAGCAGGTTTTCGAATGAATACGTCTACGAAAAATTAATTAATCATTTGTCTGGTCTTCAAAATTGAACCTGCTCTTCTTTATCTGTTTGAAAATCCAGATTAATCCGCAAATTTGGGCAATTGAATTGCCTGCAACCATAAAAACGCTAACATAAAGCCAATTCAAGTTCATCTCAAATGCAACGGTTCCGAAAATGATTGAAAGAGATATCTGAATTATCGAAAAATACAAGTATTTATCCCAATTACCGTTTATGTAAAGTAGATTTGAAAATGGCAGCCACAAAAAATTAATTCCAAATGGAACTATCAGCCACATCAATAATTTTGAAGCTTCTTGCCAACCATCTCCTAAGATTACACCAAAAATAAGTGGACCTAAGGTAAATGAAACCAGAAGAAAAATACCAGTTGAAACCAACAGTATTTTTCGGACAGATCTGATCACTTCGTTTAGTTTTAAACTGTCGTTTGGAAAAACTCGTTTAATTGAAGAGATTTCAGAGATTAAAACTGAACCAACAGCTCCACCAACAAACGTAATGGGAACTGACATTATCGACTGGGTAACAGAAACAATACCCGAGTAACGTACACCGAAAAGAATTCCTGTAACCAAAGTTGGTAATCCAATTGCGGCTGCATTTAATAGAGTTCCTGAAAAGACAAGAACTCCTTTTGCCCTGTGTTTTCTAAAAGTTTTTAATAATTCATAAAAACGCGGTTTCTTGTTGAATGACTGATTCTTCACAATCCTTAGCAATGGGCTTGTGCCAAGAATTTTACCTACAATGAAACTTAAAATTAAAATTTCCCCAGTAGGTTTCACTCTTCCAAGTCCAATTTGGAGAATACCAATAGAGCCATTTTGCAAAATACTTGAGAAAGCTATTCTTGAATCTTTTTTGAGTCTCAAAAGTCCTTGAGTGAAAAGAACTGAAAGACATTGAACCAAAAGAAAGAAGGAAAACAGCAGGCTCTGCAAAAAAGCAATCAGATTTGGAGCATTTTCAATAAATCTTAAGTACGTGTAAATTGCCGGAATAGACATCACTGAAATCAAAATTGAAGTACAGATGCCAATTGTCAATAAGTCTTTTGATTCTTTTTCTGAATCTAATACAACTAAAATCACATCAAACTTGAATGTGCCTATAGGGATTAAAACTAATGCAAGTGCCAAGAAGAGGCTCAGTTTGCCATACTCTTCCGGAGTGTAAAGGCGAGTGACAATGGGCAAAAGAAGAAAACTTAAAAGTTGGGCAACCAAAGTTCCAGACCCAATCTTTAAAATTCTAGTTCTTATATTTTTCATAAAATTTATTCATGGGTTTCAAAGTGTAAAATTTCGTATGTCTCTTTTACTGTTTGTGGTTGATTTTCGACCATCAACAATCCCTCTCAATTTGGAAAATTTAGAAAGATTTAACTCTGAATTTTGCCATGTATGAATTATTATAAAGTCGATTTCCTCTTTTCGATCCAATGGTTTCAATCCAAGAGCCAGTAATTCCTTGTTGGAATAAAGAGGATCCTCAACGAATGCCGCACCCTCCTCTGCCTCTATCAATTCCACTAGTTTCAAAGCACCTGAAAAGGCAGTTTCTTTCACTCCTGGACGATAGGCCAACCCAATGATCAATATTTTTAAACCTTTTAGTGAATTGACTTTTTTCCTGATTTTGCTCAAATAGTAATTTGGCATTTCGCTATTTTGAGTTCTGGCCGCCTTCACAATTGTTGCGTTCGAATCTGTAGAAAGATAAAAATGTGGATACACAGGGATGCAATGCCCACCGACTGCAATTCCTGGTGTGTGTATGTGGGAATATGGCTGAGAGTTAGCTGCTGCAATTATGTCCTGAATATCCAATGAAAGTTCATCGGCATGAATTGCAAATTGATTGGCCAGCCCAATATTCACATCACGGTAAGTAGTTTCGGCTAATTTAACAAATTCACTCGCTTCTGAGGACACTTGTGGCCAAACACCGTTAGGTTTTTCCAAATCATTGCGAGGATTGAATGTTAACGCTTGATTATAAAATTCAACACCTTTTTGCGTGCAAGCGGGTGTAACGCCACCAACAATTTTTGGATAATTCTTTAAATCTTCAAATATTCTTCCTGAAGATACTCTTTCTGGAGAAAAAACTAAATTGAAATCTTTTCCAACTTCTAATCCTGAAAGTTCTTCTAGTATTTTGCCAAATCTATTTCTTGTTGTTCCGATTGGTAGTGTTGTTTCATAGGAAACTAGTGTGCCTTGTTGAAGGTTTTTCGCAATCTCTTTTGTAGCTAAATCAATTGAAGTAAAATCTGGCTTGCTGTCTATGTCTACTATCAAAGGTACAAGAACTACTATTGCGTTTGCAGATTTAATTGCTTCACCATAGTTCGTCGTTGCACGGAATTTGCTAGATTCCAAAACTTCCCCGAGGAATTTTTCTAAGTTTTCTTCACCTGGAAAAGGTTCTTTTCCTGAATTAATCAATTCAACAGTTTGTGCATTGATGTCTACGCCGATAACTTCGAGGCCGTTTTTTGCGAATTGAACTGCAAGAGGTAGTCCAATTTTTCCAAGTCCAATTACGCATGCCTTCATAGGTTTATTACCTTGTTGGTTTTTGAACTCTTGATTACAGCCTCTGCAACTTTCAAGGTCCCTAGTGCTGATTTCAATTCAACAATATTCTGCGATTTGCCCAAGATGTAATCTCTAAAAGATTCGTGCTCAGCTCTAAGGGGTTCATATTTTTCGAATTCATATTTCACTACGTCTCCTTGTGAAACGCCTTTAAACTTATCTTTTTCGAGATTTACAATAAAATTAGATCCGTTTTCATAATAAGTAAGTTCAGAGTTTAAGGTATCCACGGCCAAAATTCCTTTTTCTCCAATTATTTGGATGCTTCGCTCTTTGAGGGGACTTAGCCAATTCACGATGTGATTAACGATTACTCCAGATTCCAAAGTGCCTGAGATGGAAATTAAGTCTTCGTGTGAGCGACCTGATCGAAATGCAGAGTTAGCGCTAACACTTTGGTATCGAGATTCAACCACCCAAGATGTTAGGTCAATATCATGTGTAGCTAAATCCAGAACTACACCAACATCTGAAATTCTAGAAGGAAAAAAACCTTGACGTTTTGTTGAGATTTGATAAACACTCCCAAGTAAGTCTTCAGCGATTTTTGTTTTGGCTAACTGCAAAGCAGAGTTATATCTTTCAATCTGACCAATTCCTGCTTTAATATTATTGTGACGCACAGATTTTATGATCTTCTTGGCCGATTTCGAGTCAAAAGAAATTGGTTTTTCAAGCAAAAATGGAATTCCTTCATTGCTTAGCCACAAAGCAATTTCTTCGTGAAATGCCGTTGGCGCAGCCACAACGCAATAATCAAGTTTGAGTGTGGCTATTTCTTCGATACGGGAATAAACGGGAATTGAAACTTCCCCTAATAAAGTTGGGTCCTGGGGATCTATGACAGCAACAAGTTCGATGCCTTTGGTTGAACTCAGAACTCTTAGATGGTTCTTTCCCATCACTCCGAGCCCAATAAGCCCAACCCTGAGCATTATTTCATTTCCTTAAGATGGCGATTAACTGCATTAGCAATTTTTTTCAAGTCTGCTCGAGAAAGTGAGGGATGTACTGGCAACGACAGTGCCTCCTGTGTTGCTAATTCCGTTTCTGGTAAATCTTGAGTTAAGTTAAATGAAGGTAGTTTGTGAACCGGAACTGGATAATAAGTTGCATTACCGATTCCATCAGCACTCAATCTTGTTGCAAGTTCATCTCTGAATTTTTTCACTCTGATTGTGTATTGGTGAAATACATGCCGAAATCCATTTGGAATCAAAGGTGTTTCTGCTTCGTGAATTGCTCCACTTAAAAAATCCGCATTAGCTTGACGTTTTTCTGTCCAATTTTCCAATTTCTTCAGCTGTTCCACGCCGATTGCCGCGTGAATGTCTGACATACGAAAATTGTGCCCAGGAATTTCATTGTGGTAACGCTTTTCCATTCCTTGATTCCGGATCAAGCGAGCAATTCTTGCCTTTGCTAGGTCCTTATAAACAACCATTCCACCTTCGCCACTAGTCATATTTTTAGTGGGATAAAAGGAAAAGACAGCAACGTCGCCAAAGGTGCCAGAATTCTGGCCGTCAATTGCCGCTAAGTGGGCTTGGGCTGCATCTTCGATTACAAACAAATTATGTTTTTTTGCAATCTCCAGAATCTGTTTCATGTCTGCACAAAGACCATAAAGATGTACTGCCATTATCGCCTTGGTTTTTGGATTTACCAGTGACTCGATTAATGAAAAATCTATATTGAATGTTCGAGGGTTGATATCAATAAAAACTGGTTTTGCCCCTGAGAGGGCAATTGAATTTGCTGAAGCTGCGAATGTGAATGAAGGAACGATTACTTCATCACCTTGACCAATTCCCAAAGACATAACTGCTGTAACTAGGCCAGAGGTGCCAGAGTTAACGGCAACGCAATCACGATCACTCACGAACTTTGAAAAATTCTTTTCAAATGCAGCAACCACAGGCCCTTGCGCCATGTTTCCTGAGTTAAGGACTCTCTGAACTGCACGTTTCTCTTTGGATCCAATCAAGGGTTTAGCTAGTGGAATATTTTTATTTTTCATCAAACTCACGCAACTTTCCTGCTTCTTCCACATAATTGACCTTTGAAACTGGACAGATATAGATATTTTTGGATTCAGAGACTTTCTCCAGCTTTGAACCAGATTTACCAACCCAGCCTATTTGTTTGGCGGGATTGCCAACGACTAAAGCGTAATTTGGTACGTCTTTAACAACTACAGCACCCGCACCAACCATTGCCCAGGAACCAATTATTACGGGGGCAACACATATTGCACCAGCACCTATGGACGCACCAGTTTGTAATTCGACTCTTTGAATTTTCCAATCAGTTGCCGACTTTAAAGTTTGATCTTCGTTAATCGCACGTGGATTCAAATCATTAGTGAGTATTGCTCCAGGTCCGATAAAAACTCCATCGGCAATTACTGCGGGAGAATAGAGCAAAGCGTTATTTTGAATTTTGCAATTCTTTCCGATCACCACATCACTATCAACGTAGGCGTTTCGACCAACGATTGTTCCTGAGCCAATTGAAGAACCAGATCTGATTCTGGCTAAATCCCAAATCTTTGCATCGGCAGCAACGATTGCGTTTTGGTCGACATCAGCATCAGCGTGAATAAAAGCCTTGTCGCTAATGTTCGTCATTTCTCAATCTTATCCCAGAACTCCTGAAAAGGACCTAAGACAAGTTTTAAGTCCGCTATTTAACCAACATATTCAGATTCTGAGAACCTTTAGTAGCCCTGCAGTAAATAAGAAATAGTAGAATTGCAGATTACTGAGCACTTCATAGTTTTCCAATAAACCTGAGGATGAATATCAAATGCAAAAAAATGGACTTCGCACTAGTAAAGTCCTGTTAACGGACGGAAATTATAAGCACACTTGGGCCGCAGCACGAAATCTCAATTCATTTGGTTATGAGGTCGATGTCATCGGAGGAAACCGTTCGATAACGTCCAAATCAAGATATGTTAATAAAAAAGTCTTCTCGAAGAAACTTCTAATAAATGAGAATATAGAAAGTTTTCTGCAATTAATAAGAGATGAAAAATATGATCTAATTTTAGGGATTGGTGCATAGTCAATTCAATTTCTAT
>JACCDW011011044.1_pt1 | contig 13699 bp, 10 predicted proteins | sample 7449781 | NCBI WGS metagenome assembly JACCDW01 (sample SAMN15323449, study PRJNA562643) | freshwater metagenome | isolation source: river surface water | place: USA:Blue River Watershed | collected 2017-08-18 | reverse complement strand
ATGTGGCCAAGCAGGTGCAGCGCAACAAGGAAGCCTGGACCGTGCCCACCGAGCAGATGCCGGTGTTCGGCACCATGGCCGCGCGCTTCAACGACGACGGCGTGACCGCGCTGTACCAAGCCCTGAAACAACGCCTGGCCGAGCTGGGCCTCCAAGTCACCGATGGCCGCCTGCCGGTGGTCAATGTGCGCCACTCCACCCACCAAACCCCCATCGTGCCGCCGGCGCGCACCCGCTACCTGGCCGAGATCAGCGACACCGTGCGCGGCTACAAAAAGCGCGCCCGCGAGCAAGCCAAGATCGCCCGCGAAATCCAGCAGCTGCGCGCCGCCGCGCAAATGCTCGAAGTGGACAAGCCCGGTCGCGCCAAAGCGGCCGAAGCGGCCATTGACCTGGCCGTGGCCCGCGAAGCCGTGCAGGACCCGGCCGCCAAAAAGCTGCTGGCCCAGTGGCCCGACATGCAAAAAGCCTATGCGGGCGACGAGTACGTGGTCAAGATCCGCGACAAGGAAATCCGCACCGCGCTGACCACCAAGAGCCTCTCCGGCACCACCATCCGCAAGGTGGCCCTGCCGCAGTACGAGGACCACGGCGAAATCCTCAAGTGGCTGATGCTGGACAACGTGCCGGGCAGCTACCCCTACACCGCCGGCACTTTCGCCTTCAAGCGCGAGGGCGAAGACCCGACCCGCATGTTCGCCGGCGAAGGCGACCCCTTCCGCACCAACCGCCGCTTCAAGCTGGTGAGCGAAGGCATGCCCGCCAAGCGCCTGTCCACGGCCTTCGACTCGGTCACGCTGTACGGCAACGACCCCGACCTGCGTCCCGACATCTACGGCAAGATCGGCAACTCCGGCGTCAACGTCGCCACGCTGGACGACATGAAGGTGCTGTACTCGGGCTTTGACCTGTGCAACCCCACCACCTCGGTGTCGATGACGATCAACGGCCCCGCGCCCTCGATCCTGGCCATGTTCATGAACACGGCGATCGACCAGAACATCGACAAGTTCAAAGCCGAGAACGGCCGCGAGCCCACCGACACCGAAGCCGCCAAAATCAAGGAATGGGTGCTCGCCAATGTGCGCGGCACGGTGCAGGCCGACATCCTCAAGGAAGACCAGGGCCAAAACACCTGCATCTTCTCAACCGAGTTCTCGCTCAAGGTGATGGGCGACATCGCCTCGTATTTCGTGCACCACGATGTGCGCAACTTCTACTCGGTGTCGATCTCGGGCTACCACATCGCCGAGGCGGGCGCCAACCCGATTTCCCAGCTGGCCTTCACGCTGAGTAACGGCTTCACCTTTGTGGAAGCGTACCTCGCGCGCGGCATGCACATCGACGATTTCGCGCCCAACCTGTCCTTCTTCTTCTCCAACGGCATGGACCCCGAGTACACCGTGATGGGCCGCGTGGCGCGCCGCATCTGGGCCGTGGCCATGAAGGAAAAATACGGTGCCAACGAGCGCAGCCAAAAGCTCAAGTACCACATCCAGACCTCGGGCCGCTCGCTGCACGCGCAGGAGATCCAGTTCAACGACATCCGCACCACGCTGCAGGCGCTGATCGCGATCTACGACAACTGCAACAGCCTGCACACCAACGCGTTCGACGAGGCCATCACCACGCCCACCGAAGACTCGGTGCGCCGCGCCATGGCGATCCAGCTCATCATCAACCGCGAGTGGGGCCTGGCCAAGAACGAAAACCCGAACCAGGGCGCCTTCATCATCGACGAACTCACCGAACTCGTCGAGGAAGCGGTGTTGGCCGAGTTCGAGCGCATCGCCGAACGCGGTGGCGTGCTCGGCGCCATGGAAACCGGCTACCAGAGGGGCAAGATCCAGGACGAGAGCATGCACTACGAGATGCTCAAGCACACCGGCGAGCTGCCCATCATCGGCGTCAACACCTTCCGCAACCCCAAGGGCGACGCGGTGCTGGAATCGCTCGAACTGGCCCGCTCCACCGAGGAAGAAAAGCAGAGCCAGCTGCAGCGCCTGAACGACTTCCACGCCCGCAACGCCGCACACGCGCCGGCCATGCTGGCGCGCCTGCAGCAGACCGTGATCGAGAACGGCAATGTGTTCGAGGTGCTGATGGACGCCGTGCGCGTGTGCTCGCTCGGCCAAATCACCAACGCCTTGTTTGAGGTGGGTGGACAGTACCGCCGCAGCATGTGACGCAGGCGGCACAGGGGGCGGGCACAATCGGGCCATGCGAACGCCCACCCCCTTCATCGTCCCCGAGGTTTTTGACGACGCCGACGCGGCGCTGGCCCGCGTGCAGGCCATCTACGCGCAAAGCGTGCAGCACCTGCGCAGCGCCATGCAGCGCTATGTGGCCGGCGAGCCCCTGCACGACCGGGTGCGTGCCTGCTACCCCTATGTGCGCATCGAAACCGCCACCGACTGGCGCCCGCCCAGCGACGCCAGCGCCTCGGATCAGCTGAGTTACGGCTTCGTGGCCTCGGCCGGCAAATACGAGACCACGCTCACGCGGCCCGACCTGTTCGCGCCCTACCTGCGCACGCAGTTTGCGTTGCTCATCCAGAACCATGGCGCGCGCCTGGAGGTGGGCACCAGCAAGGAGCCCATGCCGGTGCATTTTTCCTTTGCCGAAAACGAGCACATGGAGGGCGAGATGGACGCCGCGCGCCGCGCCCACATGCGCGATGTGTTCGACCTGCCCGATCTGCACGCCATGGACGACAGCATCGCCAACGGCACCTGGCGCGCCGAGCCGGGCCAGGCCGAGCCGCTGGCGCTGTTCACCGGCGCGCGCGCCGACTACTCGCTGCACCGCCTGCGCCACTACACCGGCACCAGCCCCGCGCATTTCCAGAACTACGTGCTGTTCACCAACTACCAGTTCTACATCGACGAGTTCATCGCGCTGGGCCATGCCGAAATGGCCAAGGCGGACAGCCCCTACACCGCTTTTGTCGAGCCCGGCAACATGGTCACGCGCCGGGTCGGCGTGCCCGCCGAAGAAGGCGACGCACAGGGCCTGCCGCCGCCGCGCCTGCCGCAGATGCCGGCTTACCACCTGGTGCGGGAAGGCCATGGCGGCATCACCATGGTCAACATCGGCGTGGGGCCGGCCAACGCGAAAAACATCACCGACCACATCGCCGTGCTGCGCCCGCACGCCTGGCTGATGGTCGGCCACTGCGCGGGCCTGCGCACCACGCAGCAGCTGGGCGACTATGTGCTGGCCCACGCCTATGTGCGCGAGGACCACGTGCTCGACGAGGAGCTGCCGCTGTGGGTGCCGATCCCGGCGCTGGCCGAAATCCAGCAGGCGCTGGAGCAGGCCGTGGCCGAGGTCACCGGCTGCGCGGGCGCCGAACTCAAGCGCGTCATGCGCACCGGCACCGTGGCCAGCACCGACAACCGCAACTGGGAGCTGCTGCCCACCCACAACGCGGCCACCACGCCGCAGCAGCGCTTCAGCCAAAGCCGCGCCGTCGCGCTCGACATGGAAAGCGCGACGATCGCCGCCAACGGCTTCCGCTTCCGCGTGCCCTACGGCACCTTGCTGTGCGTGAGCGACAAGCCGCTGCACGGCGAAATCAAGCTGCCCGGCATGGCCAACCACTTCTACCGCGAGCGCGTGAACCAGCATTTGCAGATCGGCATCCGCGCGCTCGAGCTGCTGCGCGCCGCCGGCCCCGCCCAGCTGCACAGCCGCAAGCTGCGCAGCTTCGCCGAAGTGGCTTTCCAGTGACCCCTGCCCCCCGATTTGTGAGAAGCTTGCCCGCATGAAACTGCTCTTCGTCGCCGACCCGCTCGCGTCCTTCAAAACCCACAAGGACAGCACCTTCACGATGATGCGCGAGGCCCAGCGCCGCGGGCACACGCTCGCGGCCTGCGAGCCGCAGGACCTGCGCTGGCTGCCCGGCGAGCATGTGAGCGCGCAGCTGCGCGAGATCCGCCTGAGCGGCCGCGAGGACGCCTGGTTCGACACCCTGGGCACGCACCGTGCCGCCCTCAAGGACTTCGACGCCGTGCTCATGCGCAAGGACCCGCCCTTTGACAGCGAGTTCTTCTACACCACGCACCTGCTGAGCCAGGCCGAACGCGAGGGCGCGCGCGTCTTCAACCGGCCCGCAGCGCTGCGCGAGCATTCGGAAAAGCTCGCCATCCTCGAGTTCCCGCAGTTCATCGCGCCCACGCTCGTCACGCGCAGCGCCGCCGACATCCGCAACTTCCATGCGCAGCACGGCGAGGTCATCCTCAAGCCGCTCGACGGCATGGGCGGCATGGGCATCTTCAAGGTCGGCGCCGACGCGCTGAACCTGGGCACCATCATCGAAACGCTGACGCGCGACGGCGCGCAGACCGTGATGGTGCAAAAGTACCTGCCGCAGATCCGCGAAGGCGACAAGCGCGTGCTGCTGATTGGCGGGCGCCCGGTGCCCTACGCGCTGGCGCGCATCCCGCAGGGCAGCGAGGTGCGCGGCAACCTGGCGGCCGGCGGCAAGGGCGTGGCCATGCCGATCACCGCGCGCGAACGCGAGATCGCCGAAACCCTCGGGCCGCTGCTGCACGCGCGCGGCCTGCTGCTGGTCGGCCTCGACGTGATCGGCGGCCACCTGACCGAGATCAACGTCACCAGCCCCACCTGTTTCCGCGAGATCAGCGACCAGACGGCTTGCGATGTGGCGGCGCTCTTCCTCGATGCGCTCGAGGGCGCCTGCGCGCCTTGACTCAGAACAGCCGGTCGGGCGTGTAGCGCAGGCCGAAGGAGGTCCAGCGCGCGCCGGCGCCGGCGTGCGGCTGCGTGCCCCAGGTCGCGTCGATCTGCAGCAGGCCCGGGATCACCGAAAAGCGCAGGCCGGTCTGCACAAAGGGCTTTTGGCGGTCGTCGCCAAAGCTTTCGGCGATCAGCATCCAGCGCGCATGCGCCCAGTACTCCACCCCCAGACCCCAGGTGCTGAGTTCGCGCTGCGTCTGGCGCTCGCGCAGCCAGCCGAGGTTGGCATGCAGCACCACCTTGTCGCCCAGCCAGGAGGCCGAGACGGGCGCGTAGACGTAGTGGTTGCCCAGCAGGTTCGGGCCCGGCTGCGCGGACGGGTGGCGCACCATGCCCACGGCCAGGCCCCAACCCCAGTCGTCGGTCTGCAAGGGCCGAAACAGCGTCTTGCCCTGCAGCACCTGGTCGCTCGAGCCCGGCAGGCCGTCGGCCCGGAAATGGCCGCCGCCGGCCGTGATTTCAAAATTGCCCGTCGGGTTGCAGGCCGGCAGCGCCCAGTTTTCGCTGCGGTCGCGGTAGCGGCGCGTCCAGCTCTCGAGCTGGCAGCTGCGCTCGGTCGTGATGCGGGCGTCGTCGGTCATGAAGGGCCGCGCCGCCTGCGCCGGCACGGCGGCCAGTGCGATCGCCATGGCCGTGAGCGCGCGTGACAGCAAAAGGTTCATGGGCTGCGATTGTAGGCAGCCGGGTGACAGCGGCGTGACAGCTCAGGCCAGGTCGCCGTCGACGAAGGCGTAAAGCTCGCCCGGCTTCATCGCCACCCAGGTCTCGTCGGTGGTCAGCGGCTGCGTGACCACCACCGCCACGCGGTCCGTGGCGCGGGTGTGTTCGGCGAAATTCACGCTCAGGTCCTCGTCGCTCAGCGTCGCGCGCGTGAAGGGGTGTCGCCGCAGCACGTAATGCAGCTGGGTGCTCGCGTGCGCCCACAGCGCCTGGCCGTTGGAGAGCAGGAAATTGAAGGTGCCATGCCGTGCGATCTGCGGCACCAGCTCGCGCAGCGTGTGGCTGAGCTCGGCCACGCTGGGCACGCTGGCGTGCGACTTGGCCAGCTCCTGCATCAGCCAGCAAAACGCGCGCTCGCTGTCGGTCTGGCCCACGGGGCGAAAGTGGCCATGCAGGCGCGGCGCGTAATGTTCGAGGTTGCCGTTGTGGGCAAAGACCCAGTAGCGGCCCCAGAGCTCGCGCACAAAGGGGTGGCAGTTTTCCAGCGCGACCTCGCCCTGCGTGGCCTTGCGGATGTGGGCGATCACGTTCTGGCTTTTGATCGGGTAGCGGCGCACCAGCTCGGCCACCGGCGAGGTGCTCGCGCTCTGGTGGTCGACCATGTGGCGCACGCCGCGCCCCTCGAAAAAGGCGATGCCCCAGCCATCGCCATGGTGGTCGGTCACGCCGCCGCGCTGCGCAAAGCCGCTGAAGCTGAAGGTGACATCGGTCGGGGTGTTGCAGTTCATGCCGAGCAGCTGGCACATGGTCAGGCCTCCTGGCGGGCAGAGGGGGCGGGCCGGCCGAGCTGCCAGGCCGCCAGCAGGGCCAGGGCCGTGAGCGCGGCCAGGCTGGCGAAGGTTTCATTGAAGGCCTGCAGCGTCGCTTCGCTCAGGCCCTGGCCGAGTTGCACGCCGGCGGCCGCGAGCCGCCATTCGAGCACGATGGCGCACAGGCTCACACCGGCAGCGCCGCCGACCATGCGCACGAAGTTGATCACGCTCGCCCCCTGCGGGATCAGTGCGGGCGGCACGCCACGCAGGGCGCCCAGATTCAGCGAAGGCAGGATGAAGCCCAGACCGATGCGCCCGAGCATGACCCAGACCCAGAGCCAGGCCAGGCCCTGCGCGGGGTGCACCGTGAAGATCAGGCCGAACGAGAGCGCCAGCAGGGCCAGGCCCAGCATCACGAGCCGCGAGGCCGGCTGGCGGTCGGCCAGGCGGCCCACCAGGTTGATGGTCACGGCCAGGGCGATGCCCGAGGGCAAAAGCGCCACGCCGATGGTGGACGGCGAGAGGCCCAGCGCCATCTGCATGTAGACCGGGTAGAGGTAGGTCGAGCCGAACAGCGCGGTGCCGTAGGTGAAGGCCACCACCGAGCCCATGGCGAAGTTGCGGTGCGCGAACACCTGCAGGTTCATGAGCGCAGCGCGCGCGCCCGCGCGGCTGGCCCGCTGCAGGTGGCGCTGCCACAGCACAAAGGCCAGCGCGGCCAGGGCCGCCAGGCACAGCAGCAGCGCCGCGCCCTGGCCGGGTGCGCCCGTGCCGCCATCGCCGCGCAGCTGCACCAGGCCATTGAGCAGCATCAGCGTGGCGGCGCTGGCCAGCGCCAGCCCGAGCCAGTCCAGCCCCGCCGAGTCGGCATTGGCCGCGACGCCCCCGGGTGCCGAGGTCGGCACATAGCGGCGCGCCAGCCACAGCGCCAGCAGCGCGAGCGGCACCACCATGAAAAAGATCGAGCGCCAGCCGAACCAGTCCACCAACACACCCCCAATGCTGGGGCCGAGCGCAGGCGCCAGCACCACGCCGGTGCCGAACAGGCCGCTGGCGCGGCCCTGCTCGCCGGGCCCGAAGGCGCGCAGGATGATGATGGCCGGAATGGGCTGCACCACGCCCGCGGCCAGGCCCTCGGCCACGCGCGCCAGCAGCACCAGCGCGTAGTCGCCCGCCAAGCCACCGCCCAGGCCGCCCAACAAGAGCACCCCCATGCACAGCGCATACACGCGCCGGTAGCCGTAGCGCGCGAGCAGCCAGGGCGTGGTCAGCATGGAGACCGTCATCGCCACCATGAAGCCCGAGCTGACCCACTGCGCGCGGCTTTGGCCCAGTTCGAAATGGTGGCTCATGTCGGGGATGGCCACGTTCATGATGGTGGCCGACATGACCGACGCCATGGTGCCGAGCATCACCGACAGCAACAGCAGCCAGCGGTAGCGCTCGCCATGGCGCTGCTGCAAAGCCTGCAGGCTGTTCGGGTCTTGCGCCGCCGCGCTCATGCCTGCGCCTGCGAAGCCTTCACGCAAGCGGGGCAGATGCAGGCCTGGCCGCGCGCGGCCTCGGGCACCTGCTGCAGCAGCTGCGCGCTGAACTGCGCACGCGTGCACCAGCAGGGCGTGGCCTGCGGCTCGCCCTGCGCCATGGCGCAGCGGTTGGGGCCGCCGCACAGCGGGCAGCGGCAGGGGTCGACGGTTTCGGCGCGGTTCATGCGTCCAAGTGTAGGCCAGCGCCCATGAAAAACGGCACCCGAAGGTGCCGTTTTCACACAGACCGGGGTCTGCGCGCTCAGGCGCCGGCCTTGACCTTCAGGCGCCAGGCGTGCAGCAGCGGCTCGGTGTAGCCCGAAGGTTGCTCCTTGCCCTTGAACACCAGGTCGCAGGCGGCCTGGTAGGCGGCGCTCTTGGCGAAATTGCCCGCCATGTTCTTGTAGAGCGGGTCACCGGCGTTCTGGCCGTCGACCACCTTGGCCATGCGCTCGAAGGTCGCACGCACCTGCTTGTCGCTGACCACGCCGTGCTGCAGCCAGTTGGCCATGTGCTGGCTGGAGATGCGCAACGTGGCGCGGTCTTCCATCAGGCCCACGTTGTGGATGTCGGGCACCTTGGAGCAGCCCACGCCCTGGTCGACCCAGCGCACCACATAGCCCAGGATGCCTTGGGCGTTGTTGTCCAGCTCTTGCTGCTTTTGCTCGGCGGTCCACTCGTCCTTGGCCACCACGGGGAATTGCAGCAGCTTGTCCAGGGTCTCGTCGCGCAGTTTCTTCGGGTCTTGCTTGGCCACGGCCTTTTCCATCTGCTTTTGCAGCGCGGGCACATCCACCTGGTGGTAGTGCATGGCGTGCAGCGTGGCGCCGGTGGGGCTGGGCACCCAGGCGGTGTTGGCGCCGGCCATGGGGTGGGCGATCTTGGCCTTGAGCATGTCGGCCATCAGGTCGGGCATGGCCCACATGCCCTTGCCGATCTGGGCGCGGCCGCGCAGGCCGCAGGCCAGGCCCACGTTGACGTTGTTCTTCTCGTAGGCGGCCAGCCAGGTGCTGTTCTTGATGTCGCCCTTGCGCATCACCGGGCCGGCCAGCATGCAGGTGTGCATCTCGTCGCCGGTGCGGTCCAGGAAGCCGGTGTTGATGAAGGCCACGCGGCTCTTGGCGGCAGCGATACAGGCTTTCAGGTTGGCGCTGGTGCGGCGCTCTTCGTCCATGATGCCCAGCTTGACGGTCGAGGGCTTGAGGCCCAGCACCTTCTCGACGCGGCCGAACAGCTCGTCGGCAAAGGCCACTTCGGCCGGGCCGTGCATCTTGGGCTTGACGATGTAGACGCTGCCGGTGCGGCTGTTGCGCAGCGGGTGGCTCTTTTTCTTTTGCAGGTCGACCATGGCGATGGTGGTGGTGACCATCGCGTCCATGATGCCTTCGGGGATCTCGCGCGTGGCGCCGTTCTTGTCGGTCCAGGTGATGGCCGGGTTGGTCATCAGGTGGCCGACGTTGCGCACGAACAGCAGCGAGCGGCCATGCAGCACGACCTCGCCTTTGCCGCTGGGCTTGGTGTAGTGGCGGTCGCCGTTCATGGTGCGCACAAAGGTCTTGCCACCCTTGGCCACTTCTTCGGTCAGGGTGCCCGCCAGGATGCCCAGCCAGTTGCTGTAGGCCAGCACCTTGTCCTCGGCATCCACGGCGGCCACCGAGTCTTCGAGGTCGAGGATGGTCGAGAGTGCGGCTTCGGCGATCAGGTCGCTCACGCCGGCCGGGTCGGTCTTGCCGATCGGGGTGGACTTGTTGATTTGCAGATCCAGGTGCAGGCCGTTGTGCACGAACAGCACCGAAGCCGGGGCCTTGGCGTCACCGGTGTAGCCCACGAACTGCTTGGCGTTGGCCAGCGTGGTGCTGGCGCCGCCCTTGAGCGTGACCACCAGCTTGCCGCCCTTGACGGCGTAGCCGGTGCTGTCGATGTGCGAGCCCTTCTTCAGCGGCGCGCAGCGGTCGAGCACGTAGCGGCAGTATTCGATGACCTTGGCGCCGCGCTTGGGGTTGTAGCCCGTGCCCTTGTCGCAGCCATCGGCCTCGCTGATGGCGTCGGTGCCGTACAGCGCGTCGTACAGGCTGCCCCAGCGCGCGTTGGCGGCATTGAGTGCGTAGCGGGCGTTCAGGATCGGCACCACCAGCTGCGGACCGGCCAGCTTGGCCAGTTCGGCGTCGACGTTGGCGGTGGTCGCTTTGGCGTTTTTGGGCTCGGGCACCAGGTAGCCGATCTGGCTGAGGTACTTGCGGTAGGCCTTCATGGCCTTGCCTTCAGCAACCGGGCCGGGGTTGGCCGTGTGCCACTGGTCCATGGCGGTCTGGATGCGGTCACGCTCGGCCAGCAGCGCGATGTTCTTGGGCGCGAGGTCGGTCACGACATCGGAGAAGCCTTTCCAGAACTTGGCGCTCTGGACACCGACGGCCGGCAGCACCTGCTGCTCGATGAAGTCGTACAGGGACGTGGCCACCTGCAGGTTGTGGACGCGGGTGCGTGCGGTCATGGTTCACCTCGTGAAAGTTCAAAGAAATCGGGGCCCAGGTCACCGCCTGGTGCGCATGGGAAAGACTGTATTGAAAATCCCGGCAACAATAAATCGCGCAAAAAGCCATGAACCCATGACTTTTTGGCAAAAGTGGCATTGTGCCGCAAGGCGTGCCCGCCCTGCTACAGCGCCAGCGCGTGCAAGCCCTGGCGGCGCTCGCGCCAGTCGGGCATGACGCTGCCCACCGTGTCCCAAAAACGCGGGCTGTGGTCCATCACGCGCAGGTGCGCGAGCTCGTGCACCACCACGTAGTCGATCTGCGAGAGCGGCAGGTGGATCAGGCGCCAGTTCAGGCGGATGTGGCCATCGCTGCGGGCACTGCCCCAGCGCGTGCGCGCGCTCGACAGCGAGAGCTTTTGGTGCTGCACGCCCAGCTGCGGGCCGAAGTGCCGCAAACGCTCTTCAAACAGGGCGCGCGCCCGCTGCTTGAACCAGGCCTCGGCCGCTTCGCGCACCTGGGCGGCGCCGGCTTCGGGCGGCAAATTCAAGGGCAGGGGCTGCACGCCCTCGGGCAAGGGGGGCACCTGGCCGCGCGCCAGCACGCACAGGCGCACCGTGCCGCCCAGATAGGGCAAGTCCAGCCCGTGCGCCCAAACGGGCTCGGGCATGACCGGCGCGCTCGCGCGCTCGCGCATGAGCTGCAGCTTGGCCAGGATCCAGGCGGCTTTTTCCTGCACGGCGGCGTCGACTTCGCGCAGCGGCACCCAGCGCGGCGCGCGCACCACCAGGCCTTCGGGCCCCACGGTGAAGCCGATGCTTTTGCGGCGGGCCCGCGCGAAGCGGTAGGACACGGCCACGCCCTGCAGCAGGGCCTGGCGGTTGGCCTCGGGGTGGCTGTGGCCCGGCGGCAGCGCCGGGGTCTGCCCCTGCGCCGGCGCGGGATCGCCGCCCGTGAGGAAGTCCAGCGCAAGCTGGGTCAGGCTGGGCCAGGGCTGGCGCATGGTGCGCGGGCGGCGTCAGGCCAGGGGCGCGTAGGCCTCGGGGTCGAGGCGGCGCATCTCGGCCTCGATCCAGGCCTGCACCTCGGCCATGAGTTCGTCGGCCTGGCGGCCCACGCTGGGGATGGGACGGCCGATCGAGATGTCGACGATGCCCGGGCGCTTGATGAAGGCCTTTTTGGGCCAGCAGCGGCCCGAGGTCACGGCGATCGGGATCACCGGCACGCCAGCCGCGATCGCCAGCCGCGTGCCGCCGGTCTTGTACTCGCCGACCTCGCCGCGCGCGATCCGCGTGCCTTCGGGGAACATGATGACCCACACGCCCTCGGCCATCAGGCGGCGGCCTTGCTGCACCACCTTGGCAAAGGCGCGCGCTTTTTGGCTGCGGTCGATGTGGATCATGTCCAGGCGCGCCATGGCCCAGCCGAAAAAGGGCACGTACAGCAGCTCGCGCTTGAACACATAGGCCAGCGGGTGCGGCATGATGGCCGGCATCACAAAGGTCTCCCAGGTCGACTGGTGCTTGACGAGCAGCACCGCCGGGTCCTTGGCGCCCTGCGGCAGGTGCTCCATGCCCTGCACACGGTTGCGGATGCCCAGGATCCAGGTGCCCCCGGCCACGGCGGTGCGCAGCCAGCCAGCGCAGATCCAGTAGAGCGTGGTGCTGCTCACGACGTAGGACACCGCGATCACGAACAGCGCCCAGGGCACCACGGTGACCGCCATCCACAACAGGTGCAGCACGGAGCGGATGAAATTCATGCGGACAGTCCGGTTCAGTGGGGGGCGGGGCTTGGGGCCCGCGCGGCCAGCAAGGCGTCGACGCAGGCGGCCAGATCGGCGTGCACGCGCGTGCCGGGGGGGAAAGTGGGCGGCAGCTCGCCGCTCAGCGCCTCGGGGTGGCGGCCGGTGCACACCAGGTGCGGCGCGCAGCCCGCGGCGGCGGCGGCCTGCATGTCGCGCAGGCTGTCACCGATGTAGGGCACGCCCTGCAGCGCAATGCCGTAACGCTCGGCGATCTGCTCGAGCAGGCCCGGCTCGGGCTTGCGGCAATGGCAGCCTTCGTCGGGCGCGTGCGGGCAGTAAAACACCGCGTCGATGCGCCCGCCGCAGGCGGCCAGGGCCTTGACCATGTGGGCGTGCACGCTGTTGAGCGCCGCCATGTCAAACAGGCCGCGGCCCAGGCCCGACTGGTTGGTGGCCAACACCACGTGGTAGCCCGCGTGGTTGAGGCGGCCGATGGCTTCGAGTGCGCCGGGCAGCGGCACCCACTCCTCGGGCGATTTGACGAACTCGTCGCTCGCGCGGTTGATCGTGCCGTCGCGGTCGAGGATGACGAGCTTGGTGTGCATGTTCAGGCCGCCAGGCGCGAGAGGTCGGCCACGCGGTTCATGGCCAGGTGCAGGCTCTTGAGCAGGCCCTGGCGATTGAGGCGCAGGTCCATCTGCTCGGCGTTGACCATGACGTCGTCGAAGAAGGCGTCGACCGGACCGCGCAGCGCGGCCAGGGTTTGCAGGCTGGCGGTGTAGTCGCCGGCCTCGAACTGCGCGGTCGACTCGGGCACCCACTTGCCCATGGCCGCGTGCAGGGCTTTTTCGGCGTCTTCCTGCAACAAGGCGGTGTTGACGTGGGCGTCGACCTCGTCGGCCTTCTTGAGGATGTTGCCGATGCGCTTGTTGGCCGCGGCCAGCGCCGGGCTCTCGGGCAAGGCGGCAAAAGCGCGCACCGCCGCCAGGCGCTTGGCCACCTCGGACAGGCGCTGCGGCTGCAGGGCCAGCACGGCGTCGACTTCCTGGGCACTGAAGCCCTGCTCGCGCAGGCCACCGGCCAAACGGTCGTAGACGAACTCGGTGAGTTGGGCGCTGGCGTCGGTGATCTTGTCGCCGAACACCGGGGCCGACAGGGCCAGCAGCGTCGACAGGTCGATCGCCAGGTTCTTGTCGATCAGCATGCGGATCACGCCCAGCGCATGGCGGCGCAGCGCAAACGGGTCCTTGTCGCCACTGGGCAGGTTGCCAATGCCGAACATGCCCACCAGGGTCTCGAGCTTGTCGGCCAGCGCCACCACCGCGCCCACCGGGTTGCGGGGCAGCTCGTCGCCGGCAAAGCGCGGCTTGTAGTGGTCTTCGATGGCTTCGGCGATCTCGGCGGGCAGGCCATCGTGGCGGGCGTAGTAGCCGCCCATGATGCCTTGCAGCTCGGGGAACTCGCCGACCATGTCTGTCAGCAAATCGGTCTTGGCCAGGCGAGCGGCCTGCTCGGCTTGCTTGGCCAGCAGATCGCCGCCAACTTGCTGGCCAATCGCCTTGGCAATCGCACAGACACGTGCCATGCGCTCGCCTTGGGTGCCCAGCTTGTTGTGATAGACCACTTTGGACAGACTGTCAACGCGCGACTCGAGCGTCTTTTTGCGGTCTTGGTCAAAGAAGAATTTGGCGTCGGCCAAACGGGGGCGCACCACGCGCTCGT
>JACCDW010243751.1_pt1 | contig 13701 bp, 17 predicted proteins | sample 7449781 | NCBI WGS metagenome assembly JACCDW01 (sample SAMN15323449, study PRJNA562643) | freshwater metagenome | isolation source: river surface water | place: USA:Blue River Watershed | collected 2017-08-18 | reverse complement strand
TGTCGACTATCGTAGTTAGAGTTGTACACATTCGCCATGATAATATTGTAGTTGAAGATATATAAACCACTTATATTCCATGCACGGCGCAGCAGGGTTTTTAGATAGCTTCGTGCAAGACGAAGTTAAATGCCGTTGTCTTTCGTTAGAAGATTTTGGCGCTCCTTTAGACAACGCAGAGAACGATGTTCCGCTGTACGATATGTACAATCGCGGATTAGCAGCATGCGAACAAGGTCTGGAACGGCAGAACTTACAGCTGGAGGGGATGGAACGTCCAGGGAAGACCGGCTATATTCCGAGCGTGGAAGAGGCTCTGGAGGGGCGGTATCCTGGGACGGTACCGATGCCCAAGCAGAAGCTGGTGGTGCTGCCCCCAGCGGACGCAACGATGGCTCTGGTGGAGTCCAAAAAACGCCGTGGTTTGATCCGGTAACAGAGACAGAGGTTACGGATTGTCCTGGTGGAGTTTGCCCTGTACCATGGGCTACGATTCCTGGACGTCCAAATTTGCAGCCTGATATGGTAAACCATCCGCCTCATTATACTGACGGCGGAATCGAAGCAATTGAAGCAATTGAAGCGCAATTGACTTCGGAAGAATACCGAGGATATCTAAAAGGTTGTATTGCCAAATATATTTGGCGGGAACGCCATAAAGGCGGTACAGAATCCCTGAAAAAAGCTCAGTGGTACCTGGAGCGCCTTATTGATTTAGACGAAAACTAAAACGGTTGTAATTCGTCATCATCTTCGTCGTCGTCTGCCATGCAGGCGGCGGCGAGTTCTGCTAGTTCTAAATCAGTCGGAACATCAAAATCTAATTGAATGTTTTCGTCCGCCAGGATTTCCTTTACGGCCTGCCATTCCATCATCCGCTGGTAATAAAGATTGAGCAATGCGGCATGCAGCTCTTCCCAAGTCATTTCTTGGGCTTGGAGTTCTGCTTTACGCATTGAGAACTGAAGCTCCAATGGAAGCTCAAATTCCTTGGGCGTAACAGACCTCTCCATCACAGTGACCAATCTTTGGTGATTTTATTCTACTCCCAGTCTTCAGGGAATACAGCTTTTTCTTCAGCTTCGGTTAATTCCCAGGGATCTTCTTGCAGGCTGTAGTTATTGGCAAATTCAGCCAAGACGTAAGGATTGATGGTTTCCTCCAGGTGTCTAATTGCCTGTACTTGGTGCGGGGCAGCAGTGTAATCTCGGAACGCTTTAAGAAGAACTTCTGTGGAACTCCATGGGCAATTATTTACATCTAAAAGAAAAAGCTTTATTTCTTCTCTGCGGCGATCAATCAAACTTCCAATAACGCGATAGTTTTCATCAAAGATCCAGCGAGAAATCTCTGCTGCAACACCATACCAATTTTCATTAGCAATGCAATCAATTAATTCGCTGTATAAAAAAGACTGCCAGCCAATGGAATGAATAAAAGAAATAAGAGCTTCACGCATGGAAGCATCCAGGATCAAATTAATTGTATCCAGCTTTTTATCAATGCTTTCAACTTCGTGTGCTAAATACTGCAAGGCTTTTTGCTTTGTGCATTTTTGTCCTGCGCACACAGGAACACCATCCGGATAAACCTGGGTGCCATACCCAATCGTATATGGAGCGCCACCAGTTTCTGGATCCGGGTATGCAGATTCGCTGTACCCCTCATATTTACAAATAAGCTGAATTGCTTGCTTATTGTTTTTCATGTGGGGACACTAATTAATGTCCCCACTATAACTAATTTATTTCCCTTGGCCGCGACTTAACTTTCGACCGTGGCTGGGCTTGGAGTTACGGCCCTGGCCTTGACGGGTGAGCTTGGGCTTGGCTTCAATTCGGATTGTGGTTGACTTGGGTTTTGCCATGGAACAAAAGCAGGCGTCACCACTTTACTGTTTTTTGGGATAAAAAAGCCTGCGTTTCGAATCCCAACGGCCTTCCTGAAACAAAAATTCTTGTGGGCAGCCCGTGTCGATACGTCGCTTTATAGCACCTGGGTCTCGACCGGAGATATTACAGGCATCATACAAACACATTTTTTGACCTCCATAAGTAACAAAAATATTTGTCCTTTTGTTTCTATTCTGTTCTTTAACGTTTGCCCATCTAACATTTCCTTTTTCATAGTTACCGCTTACATTAATCCTGTCAAGCGAAAAACCTTCCGGCCTGGCTCCAAGTTCTTCCCAAAATTCTTCAAAAGAATTAAATAAAAATTTCACATGGCCATAGCAATTTTTATGGTTTTTATCTACTCGTTTTTTGGCTCGCCAATAACTTTTCCAGGCGCCTAATTTTTGAGGGTCGTGTTTTGCGCACCTATGTTTAATGTTTGGTTTAAGATCTGTTCTTGCACAACTTCTACATGTCCATATCTTATTTTTTCTATTGAACTGATCTATTCTAATTTTGCTTTCTGTAGTGCATTTGCTGCAAATTACGTCAACGTAATTCCAACGTAATGCCATGCTTCAATTGCAAGTGGAATAATCATACCACTTGTGATCATCCACTTCACTCGGTCGGCCCAATATGCTGCAGACATTTTGCCTTTTTTAATATTTGATGCGTGGCGAGCCTTGAAGGACTCACGCCGTTTCCGATACGCCTCAGACTCCCCTTCTTTCTTGGGACTACCGGAGACGCCTTGCTGCCCAAAACGGATGATCTTTTCCTGGCCGTTCTCACAGGCTTTAACAATGTGACTCTTGGTGGGGTGGCCAGGAGTTTTTTGGGGCTTATTACAAGCCATCTCTGATTTTTTGTAGCGACTAGATGCTGCTGCTGCCTTGCGATGTTTTTCAGCCATTAGAAACCTTTAAAAGCAGACGTAAATTCACCGAGAATACTTTCGGCTCTGGCCGATTTATAATCCTCATCATCTTCAAATCCTAATTTAAAGAAATCTGTATCTGAACTTGTTTTGCTTGTTTTACTTGTTGTACTTTTTGGTGCCGTTCCAGAATCTTCAGAACCAAAGAAACCTTCCATTGTTCCCATGGAGGCAAATGGATCGCTAAAGTCAAAATTTTGAAGTTCAAATTTGCCAGTAGTTCCGGCTTTGGTTAACGCAATTTGCTCTTCTCTATTTACGTCTGGGAAATACTTTTCGTAAAACTCATCTTCACTACCCTGGTATCCAGCTTGCTGAAAGATTTTATATAGTTCAGTTGTGCCTTTTTCTTGTGTATTTTTAAAATCTTCAGGGCGTTCAATATAAGTAGAGCCAAGTAATTCCTGCGTTGGCTTTTTTCTTTTTTCGTTTAAGTATTTAATATTTTCACGTATTTGACGCGCAGATCCAGTCTGCAATGTTTCCATAATTGTATCTTTTAATTCATCAATTGTTCCCTTAAAATTATCAAGTCCTGTTGCTTTTAAAACCTTATCCCACTCTTCTTTATTAGTAGGATCTACGCCCTTAAGCAACTCATCGGCAAATTCTTTAGGTTTTAAAAACTGTCCAAAAACAGATCCCTGCTTAAGTGCTTCCTGCTCTAAGCTTGGTAATACAGTGTTGTAAATATAGTTGCTTACTTTACTTGCATTTAATATATCTTCTGCTCCATCGTAATCAGAAAAACGACCCTTTACTTGATAGTGTAATTTTGCAAACGCATTTTTATCATTTATATCAACACCAAAGCGATAGGCTTGTTCGGCCCAGTACGGATCACCTTGTTTTGCGGCTTCCCAGTCAGCATTAACAGTCTGTGATTGCTTTGCATAATCCTCCTTCCTGGCATCATCACCTGTTGGATTAAAGTAAAAGGATGGATCAAAAGTTCTGTCAGATGCTTGCTTAAGTTGATCTAAAAAGTATTGGGACCTTACATTAGCTACGTTATTTAAAGCAGTAACAAGGTCTTCTGTTTGGAATGGATTCTTTTCGCTTTGTCGAACATCAAGGTATTCGACAAATTCATCCATAGATCTTGATTCGTCAAAACGCGGTTTTAAATATTTTTCTATGAAGTTGGTTGCAAATTCTTTTTGTATTTTAATTGTTTCTTTTGCTTCGTCTGTTGTATAACCAAGCTCAAGGTCTTCTTGATATTTTTTCGTCAAAGTATCATCAAACCATTTCTGCCAGTTATACGTAACATTGTTTCCAACTCCGGTAATATTTTTTAAACCTTCTTCAAGAGATTCAGAATATTTATCACCGCCAACAAAAGAAAGATAACCGCCAATGCCAGATTCGCCCAACAAAGAATCAGTAATAGTTTGATTAACACCCATGATTTCACCAAAGGTGCCCAAATTATTTAGCATTCCCAATGTTTGCTCTTTTGCTTTTGCCTTCTTAATTTCTTCTATTGTATCTTTTAAAACACTCTGAGTTAATGCACCAAAACGTTTTACGTCTACTGTTGCTTTTTCACCGGCAGCTTTATTAATTGCATCTTCTAATTCAGTGATTCCATATCCTTGGTTTACGTTATAATCAAAGCTTACTTGTTTATCTTCCGGCCGTTCGGATAATCGAAACAAGGCTGCAAATTCATCTTTTTTATTCAGGTCTAAATACTTTTCTTTTGCTAATTCTTTCCAATATGTATCTCCATTTTTTGCTTTTTCCCATTCTTCTGCAATGCGTGGAATTTTTAATAAACGATCAGTTTGATTACCTACGTCACCAACACCAAGTTGCAATGTACGGACATCTTGTAAATCTTTATCAGTAGGTTTTTTCTCCAGGTATTGATTAACAGCTTGTTTATCCTCTACAGGATTACCACGTAAGCCAGCAGCTTTTCCTTGATTTGTGTAATGTTGTAGGTAAAAACCTTCTTCCCCATATCTTTCGGTAATATCAATATCATCTTCTGCGACTGCTTTTTTCCATGTTTCAGCAACATTTGGATTTTGCTCTTTATAAAACTTTGGATCAAACTCACCATAAGGAGGTTTTGCTCCTAGCTTTGTATCCCAGCTCTGAAGTTTTTCAGTGCGATAAAAAGTTTTAAAGTTATCCTCTAATCCAGCAATGCCTAATTTTTTTAAACTATCACGCTGTTGAACATAGTCTCCCCCAGCGGTTGAGCCAATGACAGCTTTAACAGTTGGTAGTTTGCTGTTGTATGTGTCAACTTCGTTATTGTATGGAATAATAACATTTTTATTTATTGAGTCATTGTTTTGCGCTTCTTTATATTTGCTTTTAACATTTTCTGCCTCTTTTATATAATTTTGCATTGCATCGTTTATATACCTATTTGAATTCGCTCCTTGGAATGCAACGTTTTGAACATCGCCTCCAATCCTATTCCAAAGATTCGCCTCTAAAGGTCCTGTTACGGGTCCAGATTTTGCTGCCTTCGGATCTTTATTTGTACTTATGTTTGCACCTGTAACAACACCCAGCGGTGTCATATAAACATTTAAGTAATAACTTGTGCTTGGATAGTTAACCTGTTTAAGACCTTGTTTTGCTCTTTCTGTAATTGTCCATTTCTTATTGTTAGCGTCGTATGTAACTGTCATGTCAACTTGCCAAGCTTAACGAATCGACTTGATAAACAAAAACATCAATAGGTTCTTGCTTTACCCAGGAGTTAATTCTATCCATCTTAGCCTGCGTAAAAAAATCTTGTTGCTCAAACCATTCTTTTACTTTATTGCTTGCTTTAGATGCATTGCATTTTCTGCATGCAGGAACAAGATTATTGCGGTTGCTAGATCCAGACCTAAATCTTGGTACCACATGGTCAAGCGATGTTGCCTCTGCTTCGCAGTAAGCGCATCTGTAATCCCAGGCTTCGTATATTGATTGTCGATAACGTTTCTTGGCAAGTTTAGGTGTTAGTTCAATTAGCAGGGCGAGGGGTTCTTGCTCGCTGTTGAACATACTATTGATGCCGTTAATCTATTTTAAATTCCCCCTATTTGCACAAGGAAAAACAAAAGATTAAAACTTGTTACAAGCTTTTGACTGGGTCAGGTGGGTTGTTACTCTATTTCTGTAACCCAATTTTCTTCCATGGCAGCGCAGTCTACTTGGGTGTCGGCCCAGAAACTTGAAGAGCTTCTTGGGATTGACAAGAAGACTCTCTTTAAGTATCGAGATGATGGGACCCTGAAGCTCGGTGCCCATTATGCGGCATTCCCAGAGACTCGATCAAGGGACAGCTACCGATGGAATGTTAAAGCAGTTAAGAGACAACTAGAACAAATGGTTTGATATCAAGGCCACGCAAGTGGCCTTTTTTATGTTGAAGGTTTCTCATCAAGGCTTGGCACGTATTCATTGCCATCTTTGTCAATCATGACAAAATTTTCCATGACGACCAAATCAGATGGAATATTAAATAGCTTTTGCATCATTGGCATCATCATTGGTGATTGACAGTTGTATGGTGGTACATCCATTTTGGCCAGTGATTTACGTGTCAGTCTGGCAGCGCGAGACTCAAGCTGATCAGATTCAGTTTCATCTACAAGTTTTTGTTCCCACTTTGCCATTGATCCAATGCCCACGGGAAAATCGGATGGCTCTGGCGGGAATGTTCCATCTTTGAATTTAAGTGCGTAGATGTGCTTGCAATATCTAAACTCATCTAGCAATGGTGTCCAGTTATCGCTAACAGATGTAATTTTTCCATTGGCTGAACTGTAATCGTCATAGCCTGGCATGCTTTCTGCCGCAGATCCAGGCAAGGATGGTTCTGCTGGTGTTGATGTTTTTCTCAGATAAATTGCACCAAAATCTCTGTAAACCCCTGGATTGTCACGGTTGACATTCTGTCCTTCTTGGACTGATCCACCCTGTCCCAAAGACACTGGATAGCCGGATGGGGCGTATACCGTCATACGTCTATTAACTTTTGCACTGGTCATAGCGCTGTTGTCTACCGTGCCACTCAGTGTTGTTATCTCGTTTCTTCCTGGTTTAATGTTTGCAATACTAGTGCGAGGAAAAACTTTCTTTGTTGTATCTCCCCCTATCTCAGTAAATGCATAATCGCGACGCGTAAAATCTTGGCAAGAGCAACAAAAACGCGCACCAGTAATTAAAAATCTTCCTGGTGTAAAACCTACTGGAGACGGTGTTAATAGCTCTTTATCTGGTGAAACATAAACAGAACCTGCCTTGCGAAACTTTAAGATTCCCGTCGTTGAACCTGTGTTTACAAGCACAGCCTGGACATAGCCATAACGCTTTTGTGTTGTTGGATCAATCGTGTCTGCATTAATGATTGGTCCGTCTTGGGTAATGATGCGATCTTCAAGAATTTCCGTTGTAATCGGAGTGATACCAAAAGGACCGCCACCAATTTGAACAAAGAAAGGAGGAGGAAGACGGTTGGCCGCGCTCCAAGTACCGGCAAGTTTTACATACCAGTAATCAGAGTCCTCCGTAACTGACTCAATAAATAATCTCTGGAGAGATACAGGGTCTGTAATTTTGTCACAACGCAAGGAACCTGCATAGCGCCAGCCAGCCCAATGCATTCCAAGCTCTTTATCTTTTGTTGGAAAACCTACGAATGCGCCAGAAACTGTTGGTTGTGGATTTGCGATAGAACCTGAGGTTGTACTAGAAACAGGAATTGTGTATTTAAAAGGATAGGAAAAGTCATTGTCGTAAATATTTGCCGTAGCCAGTTCATATCCACGGCGCCAACGAGACCAGGCTGATTCTCTGTTGGCGGTGGTAATTGAATCAGGGACACCGCCTTTAGAGAATTCAGTACGAATCGGTGTCAGGCGAAATGGATCTTTATTTATTGCTTGGCCAAAAGATCCAAACGCGTCCCCGGTTTTGGGCTTCATCTTTAGAAGAAACCACCCTGTGCATAAACGTGAGCACCTGGGGTGTAACCAGAAATGTTAGGGCCGTCAGGGAAGACCCCAACGTAAATACGATCGCCTCGCTCCAGGTAGATGCCCTTGTTCCGCAGGGGAGCTGTTGTTCCTAATCCAGTGGTATTCCCTGCCTGTGGCATCGGATAAGCAAGCTGAGGCATTGCGTCTGCACAATCTACCTGGCCGCTGTTGGCAGGGACGGTCTTGGAAAAAAGGATTCGATAGTCACCACTACCAGGGATAGGAGTGGTGGTGCCACGGGTGTGGTAGAAAACGAAGGTTACAGCAGGTTGCGTACCGTAGTTAGAACCGTTGTAGGTAAAGCCACTTGCGCCGGAGAACACAAGGCTTGTGTTAACACCTGTCAGTGTTGTGGCACCTGTGTACGTGTAATAACCGTAGCCGCTCATTGGAGCGGTACCAAGAACACCAGTGTTTTGAATAAAAACAATCTGGCCACTGCTCAGGGAAATTACGGTGCCAGAAGTACCAGAGCTAATGGTGTAATCAGGGTCACGATATTTATCGTTTCGGACAATTGTGATGGAGTCAACTACACCACCGTTGTTGGTGTCATCGCTCAGTTCAGCGTCCATATCAACGAGAATGGACGGGGCCTGACCACCCTGCACAAACAATGTATTGCTGGATGCACTGCCAACAGTTTGCGTTGTTACCCGAACGGAATCAAATAACGGACGATCCGAAAATACGGGCTGCTTGTTCGTACTAGTACTGGCCGTTTGACTAAACACCCTATCTATGTTACTTTGATAGGGGCCTCCGAAAACTATCCCTATTCTAATGGCACAAACAACTTTTCAATGCGCTCAATGCAGGAAAACCTATACAAGAGAAGGCAATACCGCAGCCTGGCACAGAAAAAGATTGAAAGAAAAGGGTTACACTTTTTGCTCTAAAGAATGTGGCTCTTTTAAGCATGGCGGGCATAAAAATAAAACACCTGAATATGGCTCATGGTGTGCAATGAAAAATCGTTGCAACAATAAAAAACATCCGTCTTATAAGCGATACGGTGGCCGAGGCATCACCTACGATTCCTCATGGCAAAAATTTGAAAACTTCTTCGCTGACATGGGAGAAAAACCGGATCCCAAGATGGAACTTGAAAGAATTGATAACAATAAAAATTATTGTAAAGACAATTGCAGGTGGGCGACGCACAAAGAGCAAACAAGAAATCGTGGCGGCAAACGCGCAACACGACTTTATACGTTCAACGGAGAAACTTTATGTATTGCCGATTGGGCTAAAAAAATTGGAATATCTCCTCAATCAATGCAAAAAAGATTAAATAAAGGGTGGCCGCTTGAAAAAGCTTTTGCACCAAAATAATTATTACTGAGCCATTTGAGCAAATGCCACAAAGTCACCTGGCAGCCTCATGTCTCTTTCCGCAAGTGCATTTGGATTTTGATACAGCCGCATAAATTCTTCTAGATATTTACCAGCGATATCAGACTTTGGTTTAAATTTAACTCTCTTATTTAACTCATATTCCAATGCAGAAAAAGGAGAGGCGTCTCCGTAGGCGCCCCTCCGCACTTCCCCTGGAAGGTAACCAGAATCCAGATAGTCAGCAAAATTTGCCATTATCGTACGGTTCCAAAGAGAGAAGGAATAATTCCAACACCTGGAAGAAGGCTTTGGATGGCGTTTTGAACAAACATCTGAGAAAGAGATTTTTTCTCTTCTGATCTGTTCAGATCAACGCCAAGTATTCCAGACAGAACCGAAGAAACAGGCGGCGCTGGTTGCTGTGGTGGAGCAGGCGGTCTGGCAGCTTGCATGGGTTCGGTCATGCCTCCGTCCTGTGGAATATCGCCTAACACTCGTCGTGCATTGGCATACAGATCACCACCCTTCCGAAAACGAGAAAGTGCACCAGAAACGGATGTTCCAAATGAATCTTTAGCATTTAAAGAAACATTTGGATTTCCGCCTAACACAGTGGCATATGCACGAGCAATACCCATCCCTGGCTTAAAGCCACGATCCGAAAAATACTGCAGAACTTTTGGCATTTGACCAGCGCGTGTCTGTGGTCCTTCAATTCCATAAAGGCGTTGTTCGTTTTGACCGAACTGAATCAAACCCCTATGGCGACCACCGGCACCTCCCACAATATTGGGATCCATATTTGCCCCTGATTCCAGGGATAAAAATGCACCAAATTCGTAGGGATCCAGGCCCAGTTTCTTGGCGCCTTGGATAATTGCCATGCGTTCTTCGTGAGGAAGAATGCCAACGCGTGGTTTACTCACTGTTACTGCCTCCCCCTTAGCCGCAACATCTCCCGGTAGGCAAGCTCCGGATTGGCCTGAGCCCACTTCTGAAGATTCTCTGGGCTCATTCCAGCTGCACCACCCAGTGCTTGGAGTTCGCTCACCAGGTTTCCTTTCTGCATCATGCTCCTACCCAATTGCTGCTGGCCCTCATAGAAGGAAGAAAGAGGGACATTTGTAGGAGCAGCGTACTGCTGAGCAGCGTTAAGTACTTCCTGAGACAGTGAGCGGTTAAGAACATTTTGACGTTGTGCGGGAACACCGGCCCCGTTTGACATCGCTGCTGCCCCTGGTGGAGGGGGTGCAGCAGGAGGTGTCGCTTGTCCGGCTTGCTGCCCGCTGAATGAGCTGCCAGGAGAACCTGGAAACCCTGGGGCAGGAGGTGGAACTGCTCCCGGAAGAACAGAGCCACTTCTATCCATTAAACCAGTAGGAATCCCAGGGCCAAACTGTTCAGGGCCAATTGCTTTACCTGCATTCTCAATTTGAGCTTGGCGACTGACGCGTTGCATCATGTCTTGCTTAGAGCTATAACCAAGCTGTTGCCACCGATCAAAAGGATCACTGGATTGCGGGCTAGAACCTTCTAAACCAGCAAGGCTTAAAAGACTACCACCTACAGATCCACCAGCGCCAACTAAACCGAGACCAACTGTCTTTGCCCAAGTTGGACCAGGGATTGCATTAAAAACAGAGGATACAGTTCCCAAGTTGCGCATCAAACCGCCAACGGCTGAAGGGTTAACTGCACTGCGTGAAAGTGCGTCAGCAGCCCTTTGACTAGTGCCACCAAATTGCTTAAGAAATTCACGGCGTAAACCAGGATCCCGAGCAAATGGACCACCAAATCCTGTGGGGCTTACTAAGCCACCCGTCAAACCTGTTGCAATATTTCGACCAGCTTGTACTGCATCACCAATGACAGGAGCACGGAGAGCACCAGAGGCAGCTTGTTGAATAGCTGCTGGAACGCGAGGAATGTCACCAGCCATCTCACGGATGGCACGCGATGCCATTCCAGATTGCACAGCACGCTGAACCCCTTGGGGCATATCAGCAACTTGGTTGATTAAACCAATGGCTTGTGTTGGTATGCGACCAAAATTTGCACCAGAGAATTGTGATGGTAAACCACGGCGCAATGCATTTTCAGCCCTGGCGGCAAGCCCCTGATAGGTTGCAGGGCTTGTCATATCCCTAGCTACTGGTGCAATACGCTTTACCGCTTGGTTAAAACCAACAGGAACGTTACGTGAAGCTTGCTGTAAAAGTTGTTGGAATAACTTGTTCATTAGCGACAAACCTCACGAAGATAAATACGAGAGCCAACAGCGGTATCAGCAGGACCAGGTAAAGCCTGAATAAATTCAGCACCAGAGCGTTCGTAGCGGTAACGCGCCTGGAAGGGATCTTTGTAGTTTGGAACGTAAAGAATATTGGCTAAACGATTTGTTTCGTAAAGATAAATCTCATCCCAAACCTTAAGGGCCTCTTTAGCATTACTGGAACGAATCGTACGATCAACGTCGCCAGCAATACTTTCAAGACGTGTAGAAGGCGAAGTTGCAACCTCTGTCTTTTTCTCGGCGGTATCACAACGACCGAGTTGAATAATAATTTTGTCGTAAAAATACGAATCAGGTACTGTATTCATTGCTTCTTCCAAACGGGCGTAGTCACCCGCTGGAACAGAAACAGTGAAGTATCCCAAGTGATACCTGACCCTACTTTTATCAAAGTCAGAAAGCTGCACGGCTTATTCCTGTTATCAATTCATTATAAATTAAAACAATCAACCAAATAAACCGCTTAGGTAATCATTGATAGATGCACCCTGCCCCTGCAAATATGGTTCTTGTTGAATAAAGCGAGAAAGAAAAGAGCGTTGCGGTGTAAATGCTTGTTGCATCACGCCAGCAAACAATGCATCTTTCAGGCTTGGTTCTTTTGCTTTTGGTTGTTGATATTGCGTGCCGTAAGCAAATGCTTCAAGAATATCTCGTGTTCTTGTATCACTTGCAGTAGGTTGAGCTGTGGCCGTAGCACCAGGGAGTACAGGTGCTGCAGGAACTGCAGTCGATCCAACCGAAGCAGCTTTACCGGGTCGCGTATGAAGTAATCTAATTTCGTATGGATTTCCCTGCGGGTCTGAAACCATTAAAGACCCAAAGCCGTGATCAGGTCGATAGCTTCCATATCCCTTGTAAGCAATAGGAGTTCCTGCTCCTACACCAATGTCAATACCCTGGTGAAAACTAGATGCACCTGCGGTTGGTGCAGTGCGTGGACCAAAGCGAGAAGTGATGGGAAAATTCCATTTCCATCCTTCTCTGGTTTGCTGTACCAGGGGGATTTTATTTTGCCCGATTAAAACGTTTTGCGCTACCGTTCGAATTGATTCTGGATTAATTGCGCGGCCTTTATTTTTCCCAAATTGAGGATAAATGCGAAGGTCAAGATGATCCCCTGTTCTGGGAAATGGATCTTCCTTTGCTGTGGCAACAACACCAGCAGGAATAAAACCAGCCATTATCTTTTTATTTTTTATTTTAAAACAACAAAACCCCCGGTTTCCCAGGGGCTTTGCGTTTGGAGATGAGTATTAGACACGTACCAGGTCTGCAGCAAGCACTGCGTCCCAATCAACACGTTTGATTTGCCTTAGTTGCTCCAGAGAACTAAACCTTTCACCCGATAAGGACATTTGAAGATCTTTAATTTCTCGGGCAGTTTTCAGGCCAATACCTTTAATATGATCAGCGATCATCTGGGCGGTGGCTGAATTGATATTGAGGCGTGTGTCCGGAGGGAAGCTGCGTGGATCTTCATTTGCAGCCCTGTCTTTAATCTGAAGAGTTTTTACTTTTTTAGTAGCAGACTCATCAGGAGACAGTTCATTTTTGTAAGCAGTATAAAGGCGACCGTCCTGGTCTTCGACCATGTACCAATCGCCGTTATCCCATTCGCTTACAATTTTGACACGGGCTCCGGTCTTTTTGTGCTGATAAAGCATAGGGATCAGTAATTTTCTGATCCCAGTTTAACGCAATCAGCTAACAGTACGACCGAGCAGATAGCCGTCAATATCTTCGTAACCAGGAGCGTCATCAGGCTGCACGTAGCAGACTTCAACGACCAGGTAACCAGTGCGGCCAGCGGCGGAATCAGCATCAGAGATGTAGATACCACCAGAGGTGCTGGTGTCATTAGCAGCGCCCTTAGCAAACACCTTCAGGGTGGTGCCAGTGGTAGCGGCGTAGTAGAGCACACCACCCGACACACCGGCAGCGCCAGTAGCGGTGATGAAAGGATTAGTACCGAAGGCTTGGGTACCACCAGAGAAGTAAATCTTGGTGGCGGCATCACCCGACACAGTGGAGGACAGGTTGGCCTGGATCGGACCTTCGCCCACACCCGAAGCGGCGGTAGGACCGCTGGAGTCACGACCGAAGGAGATCACGTTACCGGTGGCGGCATACACACCGGAAGCGGTGCGGCCGTCGCCCCAGCCCTTAGCCACGGAGATCGCAGTGCGATACACGTAAGCAGGCAGGGTGGTGGTACCAGAGATCACCATGCCGGTG
>JACCDW011311113.1_pt1 | contig 13704 bp, 15 predicted proteins | sample 7449781 | NCBI WGS metagenome assembly JACCDW01 (sample SAMN15323449, study PRJNA562643) | freshwater metagenome | isolation source: river surface water | place: USA:Blue River Watershed | collected 2017-08-18 | reverse complement strand
TGGACGACAAGATGCAAATAACGTAGCAATCACAGGTGGTTCGATTAACTCTACTACAATATCTGCTACTAACGTTAACTTTAGTTCTCTAAGTTTACCAACAGAACAGTTATGGTATGATGAAGGTACAAATGCAGGTTCATATACTGCTAACTGGAGCAACACTACTACGCAAAATATGACAGAATTTGGTGGTTTAGGAAACGTAACAGCACACGGTTGGAATGGTACTGCAACTAGTTATACATTGAGCTTAACAGGAATACCAACTCACACTGAAATAAGATATCAGGTTTACTGGCATTGTGTTGATAGCTTAGATAACGAAACAAGCAATCTATGGATTACAAACTCCAGCGGAACTGAAGTTGAAATGTTAAATTTTAGCAAACCTTTTGCACAACCAAGCATTGCGTCAACCGCTTCGGGTGTAACTACAAGCTGGATTGGTAATCGTTGGTATTCAACTGCACCATGGGGCGGCGTAGGGCGAACATATGAAAGTAACGGTGGCAACGGGTATCTTATAGTTGATTCAGGTTGGCAAGCACATACTCCTAGTACTATATCAATTAGACACTTTTTAGGTGCTAACCAAGCACAATCCGATGAAGCTATGTACCTTTCTCATGTAAGACTTTGGATCAGAGGCGGGTATAATACAGTTAGTTCTATAGCAACATCTGCTACTATTGATACATCAAACTCTGCATTATCTACTCAAAATGCTATAAAGAGTTATGCTGATGCTCAGTTAGGTACAGCAGGAAATAGTCATGTAAAAAATGTTTACGTTTATAGTAGCGGCACAAACACTTACACTAAATCAGGAACAGATGTTAAACGAATAAAAGTAATATGTGTTGGTGGTGGCGGTGGTGGTCGCGGATACGGAGAAAGCGGCGGCGCTGGTGGCTATGCAGAACGAACATTAGATGCAACTAGTATATCTTCAATCACCGTAACCGTTGGCGGCGGTGGAGGTGGTGGTGGCTACTTTGGATATAGCGGACAAGGCGGCACAACAAGTTTTGGTAGTTATGTAAGTGCTACTGGAGGTTACGGCGCAAATAATCATGGATCACATATTGGTGGTCACGGAGGAATTGGGTCTAACGGTGATGTTAATGCTTACGGTGGAGGTGGCATGGGACATAATAACGGACGTAATAATCCAAATAACGGCGCACAAGGCCGAGGCGGATCAAGTTATTTTGGTGGGTCTAGAAATAGCCACCATAGTGCAACTCGTCCTGCTGATCATGGTGCTCCAGGTGCAGGCGGCTCAGGAAGTTGCGGCGATGCGGGCGGCGCCGGAAGTGACGGGCGTGCCGGTATTTGTATTGTATATGAGTTAAGGTAAAATAAAGTATGCCAAAGTTTAAATTTAAAAATTCTACAACATCAAGTCAAGTTCCAGGTAGTCTGTTAGCAGGCGAGTTATCTGTTAACATTGCAGATGGCAAGGCCTGGCAAGGCAGTAGTTCAGCTGTAGTTACTAAAATTATTGATACACTTGGAAAGCAACCAGCAAATAACGTAGCCATTACTGGTGGTTCCATTGCTGTAACTAGTGTAGGAAATACATCTGCATCAACTGCAAAAGTAACAACTACAACAATTGGCGGCACACCAATTGCTAACATTACTAATCATCCAGATAGTACTGCTAATAATGCGTTACTGACAAACTATGCAGCTCAGGCACATATTCAACAAGCATCTGGTAAATTAAAAAATATCTATACTTATACTTCAAACGGAACTTATACCAAAAGTGGTAGTGATGTTAAGGTGTTACATGTGATAGTTTGCGGTGGTGGTGGCGGTGGTCGTGCATACGCTGAATCCGGCGGTGCTGGCGGCTATGCAGAAAAAATGATAGATGCAACAGGAATTACAACTTCTGTTTCAGTAACGGTAGGCGGTGGCGGCTCAGGCGGAGCATATTTTGGTTACAGCCCAGGCGGCGGAACAACTAGTTTTGGAAGCTATGTTAGTGCCAGCGGTGGTGGTGGTGCCAACGCACATATTCAACACAACGGCGGACTTGGGGGGCAGGGATCTAGTGGAAATCTCAATGTGTGGGGAGGCGGTGGTGGCGGCCACAACAATCAAGACCAATACAATGGTAATGGTGCTCCAGGACACGGCGGAGTAAGTTTCTTTGGAGGTGGGCAACCTAGCGGGCATGGCGGACAACAACCATCCGATGTAGCGGCATGGGGTGCAGGCGGCGTAGCAACAAATCCAGCACACAACGGCCAAGGCGGCAGGAACGGCAAAGGCGGTATTTGCATTGTTTATGAATATAAATAAAAATAGGAATTAGGAACATGAAAAGAGTATTAATTGATAAAAGATTCTGGACCGTATGCCAAATACTTGGACCAGACGAACGAGAATTTGAAACAACAGCAGATTTTATCTGGGTTGATGGTCCGGATAATGTGGAATCTGCATGGGGTTATAGCGAGGAAACAGGCGAGTTCACGGACCCACATGCCCATTCTCGAGACGAGTTTGGAAATCCTATAGAACCATTTTATATGCAAAGAATGAGAGCATATCCTCCAATGGGAGACCAATTAGATATGTTGTTTAAGGAAATTAAAACAACAGGAAGTATTTCTACCGACGGAGAATGGTTTCAGTCAATACAGTTAGTTAAAGATACTGTACCTAAACCAGGCGCAGATGGGGATCCTGGCAATCATTTGCCATCGTAATAATTACCACACACCAAAGTTAACTACACACCTGTGTCCAGTTGACGGCCGTGTACTTGTATGATACCTAGAGCCATCAAATACGATGGCTCTTCCTTTTTTAGGAGTAACACTCTTAAAAACTTTTAATTCTTCTGTTTTTAATTGATCCGGAGGAACATCTCTAAAAGTTTTATCATAAATTACAGTATCGCCGTCAGAATCCGTTACATAATATAAAACTACAATATGAGAAACTTCTCTATCAACATGCGGGTGGTCCAACGCATTTCCTAAATTAGGCAAAGGTATAGTTAAAAAACTTCTTGCAGCAATAACTTCGCTTATGTGAAATTTTATTTTTTCGCAAGCATTATAAACTATAGGCAACACTAATCCGTAACCGGGGCTAATAATGCCAGCAGTTCTGTCATAAAATTTGTGAGCAAATGCTGGTTTAGCTACAGAGACATTTAGTTCACTAAATTTTTCAACATCGTAAGTAATATCTCTCATATAATGCCAGTGTATTTGGTCACCGAGCATCTGTTGCTCAATTAAATCTTGATACTGTTTTGGAACAATATCGTCTAATACAATTACGTCGTCTACTATAAGCATATAATGTTAAAGGCAATAACTATTCGTGGATTATCACCATAATATGTATCTGCATCGTGCAGCATCATACTAGGAAAAAGAACTAACCCGCCAGGTACAAACGAAGCAGTACATCTATCGTCTGCAAATTCTAAACCTGCTTTCCTTTCAATGTAGTACGGCAAGTACCAGTTATTGCTACCTCCTTTATTTAAATCTTGGTCAATATAAAAAATGCCAGACCAAGTTGAATTACTATGATGATGCGGTTTATGATAGCCGCCATTTCTAGTAACATGACACCAACTTTCGGTAATAACTGCTCGATAGTTGCTGTTGTTAAAGCTGTTAATTAGCTCAGTCAATTCTTGAAACAACCACATTTTTAAAGGTTGCAAAGATTCGTGTGATTCTAAAAAATTAAATTTTGATTCCCACAAATTGCTTTTTGCACCAACTGCTACATCGGATTCAACTGTGTTAGGAATTTCTAATTTTAAACAAAGATCAATAAGATCTTTTTTATGGTGATCAAATTCTTGCCACTGACTAGTAATTAATGGAAGTTTTCCTAAAAGCGTTACATTTCTCACGAGTCAACCTCCAAGTCTTTTCTCTCCAACAAATAACGAACTTTATTTTTAATAAATGTTCGCCAACCAAATCTAGATAGCTTGTTAAGACCTAACAAATTTAAAAATCGTTTATGTTCTTTATCAGTATATGCTTTTGATATTCCTGTAATATTTTCTTTTTTGTAAGGTATAACTTGTACTAACGGGTCACCTAATTTTATCAAAGTATCTTTTTTCTCAAAAAACATTATGTTGATAGGATTTCTGTTAACCATAGAATCTGTGTCCACTACAGCAGGTAATGCTTGATAGTTCTTATTTTGATAAAAATAAGGTAACCACATTACACTATAACCTGCATCAGTAAAAATACTCCACGGGCTATTTAATTTTAACGATATCCTAGGTTTAAATTGATTCCCAACAACGTTTTCAAACTGATCTGCTGTGTGTATTTCATATCCGTAATCGTTATTGCTCATTTGAACATGCATTTTATCATCGTCAAATGTCACTTGTATGTCACACCATGCTCTGATAATATAACCAGATTTTAAATAATCGTTGACAGCTGGACATTGTCTTAGTGTTAACTGACTTGAAGTTTTATTAAAATCAAAAGGACAAATTTCGCCTACTGATAAATCTAAAAAATCTTTTGACATGTACTCAGCTGACGGGATCACAGGAGCATGTTTTCTAATAGCCCAATCTGGACAAGAAAAAGTTATTATAGCGTTATTCATGAAACACATCGACAGCTATAGTTAAGGTCATTACAAGTCTATTTTCCTGGCTAGCATTGGCTTCAGTTTTATGATGTAAAAACCCAGGAAAAAATACCACATCATTTTGTTCAACTTCTAAAATTGTCCAGTCGTTCTTATGATCCTTTGGAAACCCTGCAAATGTGTATTGTAATGGATCTTTGAACATTATATTTCCGCCTAACTTTGGTTGCTTTAAGTATACTACAATGTTTTGATGACACATAGGATGGTCGTGCTCGTCTGTGTAGGCGCCAGGCGGATGTAAATTTACCCAACTCCTGTGAACAAACCTAGGACGATTGACAAAATCAGAAAGTGTCCAAACGGCTTTGCTTTGTTCTATTAACCATTCTTTAAGCTCTGCACATACTGGATCATTTATTAAACTGTTGGCAGTATTAAATGTAGACTTTCCGCCACACTTTTCTAAATTATGGGAGGCTTCTTCATCGAAATATTCTAAAAATTTATTGACTATACTAGTCAAATCTCCAGGATACTTAGATTTATAAATTAGACTAGGCCAAAGATTAATTGGTTCAATCGTTGTTGCCATATTTCTCAACTAAAAACGAATACAAAGTTGGCATAGAATCTGCAAGAGCTTCTCTTTGCGCTAGGTCGGCATCCCACTTATGCCAGCAAACATCACGCAAATAATTTAAGTATTCTGTATTATTGTTTCTAAAAAGTGTTCTTTTCAGTAAGCTATTATCTATAGGAAATAAATTCATTCCTGTAGCAATCATTAAAGTACCGCCCATGTTCATATCGTACATATGACTTACAAATTTATTATGTATTAAACTATCGATGCCAAACGTCGAATATATTCCTAGAGGCATAGTTTTAGGAAATTCACGTTTTTGTACAGCTTGCCAATAAGGTGTTTGATCTCGGTGACTCATTGCGTAGTGCAACGATACAAATTCAGCAAATGCTCTAAAATCTCCGCGACACGCTTCATTAAACATACTTTTGTCAAATTGGCTTACTGAAGAATTTCTATTAAGGATCTCAACGAGCTTTAGTAAAAACTCATGAACAGTATATAGACCGTTTGATTCCAATGGCTCAATAAAACCTGCGGCAAGACCAATTCCGCAAACATTTTTATGATACACTTCTTTGTGTATTCCTACCCGCATTTTGATACTTTTAAATTCTAATGTATCAATTACAGATTTAGGTATAGGAACTTCTCTTTCTTTTTCTAGATATGTTTTAAATTCTTCTAATGCATCTTCGTCAGAAATAAACTCGTCACTGTAAACGTATCCAGTGCCAGTACGACTCCACAAAGGAATATTCCATACCCAACCATTACCAATAGCTGTGCAATTAGTAAATGGTTCTAGTTCTTTTTCCTTGTCCTGGTAAGGAACTCGTGTAGCCCATGCGCTATTATTTGGTAATATATTGCTATAACTTTCGAAAGGAACTTTAAGTGTCTTGTCTAAAATAATAGATCTGAATCCCGTACAATCTAAAAACAAATCTGCTGTTACTTTTTCGCCGTTATCTAAAAGTAAAAACTCGACACCGTCGTCGTTTGTTTGTATAGATTCTACTTTGGCTGGAATATGTATAACACCTCGCGGAACAGAATATGAGTCTCTCAACCATGCACCAAATTTTGCGGCATCAAAATGATAAGCAACGTCTCTATCAAAATTCCAACCAGGTATTTCATTGTTTTTATTTTCTGTAATTTTATTTTTATTGACTAGTGCCATTGCTGGGAAAAATGTGTCAGTAAAATTCGTAACAGGTAGGTCGGGGTTTAGTGCTTTTCTAGCATACCAGTCGTTGACACCGTACGGAAAAAACTTATGCTCGTATTGCAATAGCCCAAATGGGTAGTGAAAAGCACCGGCATCCTCTTTATAAAAATTGGTAAATTTGATGCTCATTTTATAACTAGCATCACATTGTTTCATCCAGTCGTCGTCTTTGATGCCAAGATCGCACAACCATTCGTTAATTTGCCCAATAGTACTTTCGCCAACACCAACAGTTGGGACATCCGGGCTTTCTATAACATAAATTTCTTTGTTTGGAAAGTTTTTAATCAACGTAGCAGCACTCATCCACCCAGCACTACCACCACCAACTATTACAATTTTGTTTACGGTACCCATATTTTTCCTAATAACTTATCAAGTAATTATCACAAGTTATTATTAAGGGATACATTTCCTGAAATAGTTATCCTACTGTCGTCGGATGTTAAGAATGGGTAAACCAAATGCTTTATTTTTGAAGGGAAAAAGATAATTGTACCTTCATGCTGTTTTTCTGCAAAAAAAGGTAAAGTTGAAATTTCGCCAAATACGTTAGTATAAACAAAATTAAATGTTGTTGCTAACGGACTGTTTGACGACGCAACACTGGGTACTTGCATTTCTTCTTCTAAGTTGTAAGGAATGTTAATCCATGCAACAAAACTAAAAATGCCGGTGTGATCGTGTAACGGATTGTACTCAGTTTTTTTCTGTAAATTTACCCAGACAGTATCCAGTTTAAAAGATATAGGATCTAGTAACGGATTATTTTTAAAAATTTCATTTTTAAAATTCCAGCTAAGGAGGTATTCTGTTGCCATTTCTATAATGAACGGAGATAGCATGTCCACAGATTCGTTAAGATAGTATTGCGATTCCAAATGCCCGGCTAACTTTTGATAAATTTTATCTTTAGTTTCAATATCTTTAATTTCTTGCCTGACTAAATTTAAAATATTGTCCGGTAAGACAGACACGGAATATCCATAATTAGGGAAAGCCTTTTGCTCTATTTTCATTGTTGCTCTACATTAATAACATGAAATGAATTTCTAGATTTTAATAAATTTAAACATTCTCGATGAGGAATGTTTTGTTGTTTACTAATAAATTCGTCAAAATGACGTTGTAGTTCTTTTATTGAAAATAATACATCGTCATTTTGCTTCATCATTATACTTTTAATGTTATCAACATCAAGCATTTTTAAACCGTGCATTACTAAAAGCCAATTTACTTCCCTAAACAGCAAATAAGGTTTAGAAAAGAAACTTGCACTAGGACCTGCTTTTTTAAAATAGTCTAATGTTTTCTGATTAAACTCTGTTAACTTTAGATTTTTGCAAGCTCTCCAAAATTCAGAATCTTCTCGTGTAGTGATGTAATGCAACTGAACAAAATCAATAATATTCTTGGCTACATCTTCAAAGTCTTGATTATACTTGTCAATTAATGACTGATTATTTCGTTCATAATTCATCAAGGATCCTGCAATTCCAAACGCCTGTTGTATAGATGTTCCTATGCTACTAGCTTCTAATGGTTCAACAAAACTTCCAGCTAAGCCAACTGACACACAATTTTTAATCCAAAATTTATCTACATATCCTGCTTTAAACTTAAAAGTTTTTGCAACATTAATAGGAGTTGAAAAGATTGATTGTGCTTCTGCGATGGCTTGCTCATCAGTTATAAACTTATCGCAATAAACATACCCATTGCCAAATCTATCAAAAGTAGGAATTCGCCACATCCAACCAGAGCTCATTGCTGTACTAAGGGTATGCGATGGAATATCTTCAATTTTTTCCGTAGGAAATGCAAATGCACTATTCATAGGCAAATACTCTGAACAGTCAACCCACGTTGCACCTAACTTAGAAGATATAACTCTTTTAAATCCGCTACAGTCAATGAAAAAATCTGCTTGATAACTGTTGTTTTTACCACGCAATTCTTTTACATGTCCAGTTTCATCTAACATCACATCTTCAATTGTGTCGTCTACTATTTTAATATCTTTAGATAAACATTGTTTAATTAGATAATCATTCAGTTTCATTGTGTTAAAATGAAACTGGTTAACAGTTCCTTCTAGCGGTTCATAGTGGACAGATTTATGAATATTATCAGGAATAATATCATGGTGATTCTTACCCTCAGAAATCATACCTAGATATACGCCATTTGATCCAATAACACTTTCTCGTATGTACTGACTATGTACACTATGAAAATAGTAATCGTCGTCGCCGTTCCAATTTATAAATTTTATTCCAGACTTAAAAGTTGCATCTGTTTCTCTTAATAATTCATGTACAGAAATTCCTGCAACCTGCATAAATCTAGCCCAGTGCTCTGTTGATCCTTCACCTACCCCAATAATTCCAATATCAGAAGACTTGACGATAGTAATATCAAGTTTTTGATAAACTGATTTTAAAATTATGGCATTTACTAGTCCACTAGTGCCACCGCCTAATATTAAAAGTTTATTAATCATAAAGTTTTTTCCAGTCTAAAGTAGATATGCAGTCTCTAGAAATATATTCAATTTCTTTTTTTAATTGATTAAATTCTTCTGTAACTTTTTCTTTTACATTTGTATCTTTGTGATACAACGATTTAGCTAATAACTTTTTATCAAATAAATTATACGCTTGAACAACAACACAATAATTTTCTAAAGAATATGCTGTTCCATCATCATAAAAGTTACCGTGTCTGTAATGCTCTAATTTTTCTTTTAAAGAAATAGGGATAGATTTAGGAGACAAATGTTTCCTCCAAAATTCAGTATCATTACGACCATTTCTATAATGTAATGAAATAAAATCAACAGTATCGTTAACAATTTTTTCGTAACTTGTGTTAAAATTCTTTTTAGCAGCAACTTGTGTTTCTAAGCAAGGGTTCCACATTTCTGATAGCAATTTTAACATCATTGCAATCATAGTGTGACCACCCGACCCAAGCGGTTCTAAGAAACCGCTACTTAATCCAATAGCTATTACATTTTGTTGCCAAGGCTCAAGTAACATCTCTGGAGTCCATTTAGCATTTGCAACAAGTTCAACAGTTTTACCAAGTTTTGTTTCTACTTCATTTTTAGCTTGATCAGCAGTCAGCAGATTTGTGTCATACACGTATCCGTTACCGCTTCTTGATTGTAAATCTATATTAAATCTCCAACCGTAGTCCATAGCTATCATATTACTGTATGGTTTTAATTCAGACTCATCCCACCATGCAATTACGCCTGTAGCAGTAAAAAAATTAGAGTAGTTTGTAAAAGTTGCATTTAGTTCTTTTCTCAATAAAAGTTGATTGAATCCGCTACAATCAATAAAGAAATCTGCATTGACTTCTTGGTCTTCTAAAATAAGTTTTTCTATTCCAGCATGATTCTTTGTACAAGATTTATATTTTGATAACACTAGTTTAATATCTAAATTTAAACCTACATTTTTAAAATATTCAGCATTTTTTCTACTGTCAAAATGGTACATAGGTCTAACAACATGACCGTCTTTAGTAAACGGTGTCATTTTTTTATCTAGCAAGTAGTTAGAAACTGTTATATCTTTAAGAGGTAAATCAAACGCTAACATACCTTTTAGTAAATTATTGTCATTTCCAAATTCTGTATTATAATAATCCCAGCGATTTCTGTAAGAAGAAAAAAGAGGCTGTGTAAATGTGGAATTGTCAGGACCCCACCCAACAAACTTACCCCCAAGTTTTGGAAAAGCATCTACTTTCCTAATCCAATCGTAGATATCTACACCTAAGAAATCAATAAGATCAACAAACGGTGCTGTACAGCTTTCTCCTGCAATGATAGGAGGTAATTTTGGATCTTCTATTACTGTAATATCTAACCCTGGCCACACTTTTTTGAAAAAAATAGCTGATAACCAGCCACTTGTTCCTCCTCCTAGGATAGCAACTCTTTTTACATCCATCGTTTAGGCCTTAGTTTGTTAATAGCATTATGTATCTTCCAACTTAGTTTAGGCATGTAGTGTTTTAACGTCAAACAACTATTCACAGCGTGTTCTAATTTTTCAGTTCTTTCAATTTTTTCTAAAGTAAATGTATCTGAAGGATTGTCTGATCTAAATCTAACATACGCTAATGGTTGGCCTCTTTTCAAAATTACCTGTTTTTCTAACATCTCAATCGTTGTTATAACTGGTCTTTGCCAAGAGTAGATATTATACATTCCAGGAATTAATCTCCAAGAATTGTCAATGTGATTAAATGGGGGTAAAAATTCAATGTACACAGGTTGATCTGCTACAAAGACAAAGCTGTTGCTAACTGCAACAATAGGATTCCCATTTTCTATATCAAAGTCGCCCCAGTGTGTCCTTATCATGGCGTTGTGTGCTTCTGCTGGTAAGTTACTGTGTAAGACTTGATTTACTTTATCCCATTGTATGTTTAAATCAATCATATTCCTTAACACAAAAGTATTTTTAACATACTTTACAAATGCAGGACATTTGTGATAGCGAGATGTTGAATCGTCCCATGTGTCTAACGGCGTAAGATCAAAATGTGCAAGTTCAGCCCAACCGTAATAGTTTAGAGCAGTATTTGTAGTTTGATAATTTTTTTCAAACCAAGGACAATAACCGATTTTAACTGCCATAATATGAAGACCAAAAGCCCATAGGACATGCACCGGCTTTTAATGCACACTTTGCCGAGCAAGATGTTTCGACAACTTTACAAAAACCACCTTGTTCAGTAGAATAGGCATAACATTTTTTACAAATTGCCATTCTTTCATCATATATTTTCATAGGAACACGAAGTATTCTCTCATCTAAATGCATTCTTCTTGGCGGTTTCTTATCCATTTTTTAAACTCCGTTGCATGTGATCAATAGCAAATTCTAAATTCAAAATTTTATTCTGTAATCGATCAATTTCGCTTGTGTGTGATTCGTGACTTATCATGTAATCGCTATTTGATGAAAGATACTTTCCTTGATAGGTAATATTAAAACTCATTACAATTCTAGGCTGTCCTGACAGGTTCTCCATAGTTTTATGTCTAACCCACCCAGGAAATAATACTAAATCTCCAGTTGAAATCTTGATAGAAGTTTCTGTTTTGTTTTCAATTGGAACACCGTATGGAATATGTGTTAATCCATATTCCATCGGATTAATTAAAATCAAATCGCCTGAGTTTTTTTCAGCTTTTACATACAATGTAGCAACCATTGGATACAAACTATGTGAATGCTCCAGGGTTACACTTTTATTATAATGTATATTAGACCACGACTGATCAATTTTTGGTTCTAACCGGGGATCAACATCTAATATTTTCCAATACAATTTAGCATGTAGAAGAACCAAATCAGAGATTGACTTTGCATACTCCTCTAAATGTAAATTGCAATTTGTTTCATACGTACTAACTCCACCGTTTTTTTCTAAAGCACTAACTTGTGCAGAAGAACGAGATAGCTCAGTCTGCAGATTATCTTCAAGATTGATAACATCAACTTGATCTAGTAAGTTAGTCTTGTAAACTGGTAAAGAAAATAAATTAAGAATCATTACTATTGTTATCTAAGTACCACTTCTTACTTACAAACGTCTTAAAAGAAATGTAAGTCCTTAGTTTTTTACAGTCTCTGTTAGGAGCCAACCCTCTATGAGGAATATTACTATCAAATATTAAACAAGTATTGGGCATTGGGTAATACGTTGCAATAACGTTACCTTCGTGATCGAAGAATTGAAATTCACCACCCCATTCTGGATTCCACTCTTCGTGAGGAAAATAACAAAACGTCATAAACCCATCGCCCATGTCGTTAAATTCAACATCTTTATCAGTATGAATGCCACCGTCTAAACCAAAAGTTTTCCCGCCGGCGATTGCGCTATATAATTTAAACTGATATTTCTCTGTGCTAGGATCAGTTTCGTTTAATTTGTTGATGATTTCAAAGAATGCTTGCTCACCTACTAAGTGATATAATGTCAAATCTGCTTGCCAAAATACAGTAGTATCTTCGTCCCAAACATCCGGGTTAGTAACTCGCCCATATTGCCAGATTGGTTTTTTTAACTCGCTGATAATATTTCCAAATGTATCAGGCCTCAGAACATTCTGTAAATGATATATTTCTAATGGTTTTTTACTCATAGTGTGTCCTTGTAGATGGTATTTATTGTGCTTTTTGATTCGCTTTGCACCTCTTGGCTACTCCAGTCTGGGAAATTAAATGCTTCTGCTTCAGCACTAGAAACTAATCGCTTATCTATATCATATTTGTATTCTGAATAGTTTCCTTGTTTTCGAACATAGTGAAAAAATGCTTGGTACTGAAATCGTTGTCCATACATCGGATGCCTAAAATGCATAACTTCTGTACCTTTGTACAGTAAGGCATCTCCAACACCTAAATCAATCTGTACGATTTGTCCGTTATTTTGTAAGAAAAACGGCCATACAAATTTTTCATAATTTAAAGTTAATGTAAAACTAATTTCAGCACTTGGTCTGTCAGTATGAGGTGGTAAACTATCGCCTTCTTGATATATTCTAGCATAAGAGTAACAAGGGTATAATTCGTCGCCTGTTGCCAGTTCTATATCTTTATGTACTTGCACTAACTCGTCATTAAATATTCCGTAGAATGCAGGGCTCAATTTGCACAAAGGATCGGGTTTGCGATATATGCCTTTGCTTAGTAACTCATCAAGTTTAAGTGCCATTTCAAGACATTTTTCTTTTTTAAAAAAATTTCTTAAAATTATATAATTTTCTTTCATTTTAATTTAAACTTATATTAAACGATATACTGATTCGTTTGCTATCTAGTGTATTATGAAATACAGCATGTTCTAGGAAACTTGGAAATATTATAAGTTTGCCAACTTCTGGTTTATATGTAATAGAATTATCAATGTTGTAAGTTAGTTTATGAAATCTATTAACTAACGACGGGTTTCTAAAAACAATATCTCCGTCGCCTTTTGTAGTCTGATGATAATACACACCAGATAAATCGCTGTCACCGTGTCTGTGAAAATGTTGGAACGAATGTTTATTTGAAATATTACACCAAGATTCTCTTACGTTTGTAACTATTCCTTCGTGTTTAATATTTTTTAAAAATTCATTACAGTGATTTTTAATTTCAGATAATAGTATTGGTGTTTGATCTAAAACGTGTGTAAATGACCCGTATTTAAATGTAGTTTGTACCGTATCTCCCCACGGATTTACTAGTTC
>JACCDW010357360.1_pt1 | contig 13704 bp, 13 predicted proteins | sample 7449781 | NCBI WGS metagenome assembly JACCDW01 (sample SAMN15323449, study PRJNA562643) | freshwater metagenome | isolation source: river surface water | place: USA:Blue River Watershed | collected 2017-08-18 | reverse complement strand
GTCCATAGGGACAGCTTTTAGGGCGAGCGCGGGGTGCGCTTGCAAGCGCATCCCGCATGATGCCGATTGTGGCTGCAGAAGCTTAGTTCTTCGACTGGTCAACCATCTTGTTCTTGGCGATCCAAGGCATCATCGCGCGCAGCTTCTCGCCCACCACTTCGATCTGGTGCTCGGCGTTCAGGCGACGGCGCGAGATCAGGGTCGGTGCGCCGGCCTTGTTCTCGAGGATGAAGCTCTTTGCATATTCGCCGGTCTGGATGTCCTTCAGGCACTGGCGCATCGCGTTCTTGGTGTCTTCGGTCACGACGCGCGGGCCGGTGACGTATTCGCCGTATTCCGCGTTGTTCGAGATCGAGTAGTTCATGTTGGCGATGCCGCCTTCATAGATTAGGTCGACGATCAGCTTCAGCTCGTGCAGGCACTCGAAGTAAGCCATTTCCGGTGCATAGCCTGCCTCGACCAGGGTCTCGAAACCGGCCTTGATCAGTTCGACGGTACCGCCGCACAGCACGGCCTGTTCACCGAACAGGTCGGTCTCGGTCTCTTCGCGGAAGTTGGTCTCGATGATGCCGGCACGGCCGCCGCCGTTAGCCATCGCGTACGACAGCGCGACGTCACGGGCGCGGCCCGACTTGTCCTGGTACACGGCGACCAGGTGCGGCACGCCGCCACCCTGGGTGTAGGTAGCGCGCACGGTGTGGCCCGGGGCCTTCGGTGCGACCATGATCACGTCGAGGTCGGCGCGCGGCACGACCTGGCCGTAGTGAACGTTGAAGCCGTGGGCGAAGGCCAGCGTTGCGCCCTGCTTTGCGTGAGGAGCGACGTTCTCTGCATAGACCTGGGCGATGTTCTCGTCCGGCAGCAGGATCATGATGACGTCGGCAGCCTTGACGGCGTCGTTGACTTCAGCAACCTTCAGGCCGGCCTTCTCGACCTTGGCCCAGGACGAACCGCCCTTGCGCAGACCGACGGTGACGTTGACGCCCGACTCGCTCAGGTTCTGTGCGTGGGCATGGCCCTGCGAACCGTAACCGATGATGGCGACGTTCTTGCCCTTGATGAGGGACAGGTCGCAGTCTTTGTCGTAGAAAACTTTCATGATTTATCCGTTATGTGAGTAGTGAGGTTATCGAGAATCAGGGATTCAGGGATTCAAACTTTCAGGATGCGCTCGCCGCGGCCGATGCCCGAGCCGCCGGTACGGACGGTCTCGAGGATGGCGGTGCGATCGATCGCATCGATGAAGGCGTCCAGCTTGGATTTATTGCCAGTCAGTTCGATCGTGTAGGTCTTTTCGGTGACGTCGATGATGCGGCCGCGGAAGATGTCCGTGGTGCGCTTCATTTCTTCACGTTCCTTGCCGACGGCTCGTACCTTAATGAGCATGAGTTCACGCTCGATGTGCGCGCCTTCGGTCAGGTCGACGACCTTGACGATCTCGATCAGGCGGTTCAGATGCTTCGTGATCTGTTCGATCACGTCATCCGAGCCGCTGGTGACGATGGTCATGCGCGACAGCGTCGGGTCTTCGGTCGGCGCGACGGTCAGGGTTTCGATGTTGTAGCCGCGGGCCGAGAACAGGCCCACCACGCGCGACAGCGCGCCGGCTTCGTTTTCGAGCAGTGCAGAGATGATGTGGCGCATTACAGGTCCTCCGAGCCGAGCAGCATTTCAGTCAGGCCCTTGCCTGCCTTGACCATCGGCCACACGTTTTCATCACGGTCGGTGATGAAGTTCATGAAGACCAGCTTGTCCTTCATTGCAAAGGCATCGCGCAATGTGGATTCGACGTCGCCCGGCTTGGTGATCGTCATGCCAACATGGCCGAACGACTCGACCAGCTTGTCGAAGTCGGGCAGCGAATCCATGTAGGACTCGGAGTAACGCGAGCCGTAGTCGATCTGCTGCCACTGGCGGACCATGCCGAGGTAGCGGTTGTTCAGCAGGACGATTTTCGGCGTCAGGTGATATTGCTTGCAGGTGGCGAGCTCCTGGATGCACATCTGGATCGAGGCTTCGCCGGTGATGCAGGCAACGTCCGCACCCGGGTTGGCCATCTGCACGCCCATCGCATACGGCAGGCCCACGCCCATCGTGCCGAGGCCGCCGGAGTTGATCCAGCGGCGAGGCTTGTCGAAGCCGTAGTACTGCGCAGCCCACATCTGGTGCTGGCCGACGTCCGAGGTGATGAACGCATCGCCCTTGGTGACCTTCCACAGTGCCTCGACGACCGCCTGCGGCTTGATGACTTCGGTCGAGGTCGGGTACTTCAGGCACTCGCGGCCGCGCCACTCGTTGATCTGCTTCCACCAGTTGCCGATCGCGGTCGCGTTCGGCTTGGTCTCGGCCGCTTCGAGCTGCGCCAGCAGGTCCTGCATCACATCCTTGACGTTGCCGACGATGGGAATGTCGACCTTGACGCGCTTGGAGATCGACGACGGGTCGATGTCGATATGGATGATCTTGCGGGCGACCTGGCTGAAGTGCTTCGGGTTGCCGATCACGCGGTCATCGAAGCGCGCGCCGATCGCGATCAGCACGTCACAGTGCTGCATCGCCATGTTGGCTTCATAGGTGCCGTGCATGCCGGGCATGCCGACGAACTTGTCGCTGGTCGAGCGATAGCCACCGAGGCCCATCAGCGTGTTCGTGACCGGATAGCCGAGCATGTCGACCAGCTTGTTCACTTCGGGTGCTGCGTTGGCGAGGATCACGCCGCCGCCGGTATAGATCATCGGGCGCTCGGCCTGCAGCAGCAGCTGCACGGCCTTGCGGATCTGGCCCGCATGGCCCTTGTCGACCGGCTTGTACGAACGCATCTCGACCGTCTTCGGATACTCGTACGTGGTCTTGGCGATGGTGATGTCCTTGGGGATATCGACCAGCACCGGACCCGGACGGCCGGTGGTCGCGATGAAGAACGCTTTCTTGATGGTGGCCGCCAGGTCGCGCACATCCTTCACGAGGAAGTTGTGCTTCACGCACGGGCGGGTAATGCCGACGGTGTCGCATTCCTGGAATGCATCCTGGCCGATCGCATGCGTCGGAACCTGGCCAGTGATGACGACCATCGGGATGGAATCCATGTAAGCGGTGGCCAGGCCCGTCACCGCATTGGTGACGCCGGGACCGGAGGTGACGAGGCACACACCGACTTTGTTCGAGCTGCGCGAATACGCATCGGCAGCGTGCACCGCGGCCTGCTCGTGACGAACGAGAATATGCTCAAACTTGTTCTGTTTGAAGATCTCGTCGTAAATGTAGAGAACGGAGCCGCCGGGATAGCCGAACACATGTTCGACGCCCTCTTCGGCAAGACAGCGCACGACAATGTCGGCGCCGGTGATTTCGGTACTCATTGCTACGTCCTTTCAAGGTCCATTGGGAAATTGATCGGATGCTCTCCCCTGGCGGAAGCGCTAGCCTGTACTCTCTGATGGCGTCCCTTCTTTGTGCGGTCACGCCGATCCGTCATGCGCACTACAGCGCACTTCAAACCGACGCTCAACGCGACTCGTTCAGCCTTCGTTGGAGTTGCAGGTTCACGTTTCCTCACGCTTGTGGCGTGGGCTAGAACAAACAGCTTTCAGATGAAAGTGGCGATGCGCTGGGCGGCCTCTTGCGCCGGCCTGGCCATGCCAAAAAATACCCCTCGCGGTAGCGAGGGGAACGTTACGTTAATGCGTTGCAGCACCAAGGTCAAGGAAAATCTTGGAAAAAGCCAATGAAATCAATCCTTTTGGGGCGATGACGCTGCCTTCAAGCGCACTGTGCAGCGCACGAAGCCGGTGCCAGACGCGTTCGCGAGCCCGGTACGACCCGCATGCCGGATGCCTGCAACCTCTTCATGCAGCGCGTGGCCTCATCCGACCCCGGGCGCCCTGATCCGTTGCCAATTTTGCAGCCCGGCGATGGTCTGCGCCTGCGCGTGGGGCCCAAACGCTTACAATGCCGGACTCCTGCCCCGCAACGCCCCCATTTCGACCGAACGTGACCGACACCTCGCCTTCCCCCGCCCTGCCCGGCGCTTCCGAGCCGCATCAACTCGCCACGGCGGCGCCATCCGCGCCGCTGAAGAACCGGCTGCTGAGCATGGTCTATGAAGCGATGCTGCTGTTCGGCGTGCTGTTCATCGCCACCTGGCTGTTCTCGACGTTGCTGCAGCAGCGCCATGCGCTGTACCTGCGCGATGCGCTGCAAGACTGGCTGTTCGTGGTGCTGGGCGTGTACTTCTGCTGGTTCTGGACGCACAGCGGCCAGACGCTGGCGATGAAAACCTGGCGCATCCGCGTCGTCGGCCGCGATGGTCAGCCCGTCGGCTGGCGGCGCGCACTGGTACGTTACGTGTTCGCCTGGGGCTGGTTCCTGCCGGGTCTGGCATTGGCGCGCGCCATCGGCGCGCAAGGCTGGATGCTGTTGCTGCTGCCGGCACTGAACGTTGCCTTATGGGCCGCGGCCGCGCGGCTGGACCGTGACCGCCAGTTCCTGCACGACCGCCTCGCGGGTACCCGCGTCATCCTCAAGCCGGGCCTCGACAAGAAGGATGCGAAGGCCGCCGCAGAAGACGCCAGCGAATTCCGAGCTTCCCGGGCTTCACGTACCACCGGCATCGATGCCGGCGACGGCCGGCAGTCCTGACGCCGCAAGCGGGCATGATCGCCACCCTGACCCGCTTCATCATCCTGCTGCAGCTGTCGACGCTGGCTGCGATCAGCTTTCTGTTCGTTCGCTTCGACGTCATTGGCAGTCCGGCGCTCGCGCTGCTGGCTGCTGCCGGCTTCCTGTCGACGCTGCGCGCAGCGATCATCTTCAACAATTACCTGCTGTCGGGCGCGCTGAAGCAGCGCATGGGCGACGGCTCCCGCCCGCCGGTCTTGCCGCTGGCGGCGCGCGTGGCGCAGGAATTCTGGTGCAGCATGCTGTGCTGGTTCCGCCTGTTTCCGTTTGCGCGGCCGGCGGTGGTCGCCCTCGATGGCGACCGCGGATTGCCGGTCCTGATGCTGCATGGCTTCGGCGCCAACAGCGGCTTCTGGCGCCCGCTCGCGCAACGCCTGCGCCGGGCCGGCATCAGCCATGCGACGGTCGACCTCGAACCGGTGCTGGGCAGCATCGATGACTATGCCGACCTGATCGAAGCACAAGCCACGATGCTGTGCGCCGCCACGGGCGCCTCGCAACTGATCGTCGTCGGCCACAGCATGGGCGGACTCGCGGCCCGCGCGTGGATGCGCCGTCACGGCAACGCACGTGTTGCCAGGCTCGTCACGCTGGGCACGCCGCACTTCGGCAGCTGGCTGGCCAGTTATGGCAGCGGACGCAATGCGAAGCAGATGGTACCGCCCGGCGCCGACCCGGACGCATGGCTGAACCGGCTGGCAGCATCGGAGGATGCGTCGCTACGCGCGCGCGTGCTGTCGATACGTTCGCGTCACGACAATATCGTGTCGCCGCAGGATGCTGCGGCATTGCCGGGGGCGGACAATGTGGCGCTCGACCTCGTCGGTCATGTCGCGCTGGGATTCGACCCTGCCGTGCTCGACAGGGTGACGAGGGAAATTACTTCAGTCCGTCAAAGCAGGTCGACAGCATGAAGCCGATGACTTTTTCGTCGTCGTAGGTCTCGTTCAGGCGCAGGTAATCGACGGTCGGGTCGCAGGAACGCGCATAGATCGTGAACAGCACCACATCGGTGGGCAGGTCGGCACGGATCGCGCCGTCGGCACGCGCCTTCTCGATCAGTTCGCCCATCAACTCGTTGAGGTCCATCAGGCGGCTGATGTAGCGGGCGCTGTTCATCAGCGCATCACGCAGGCTGTTGTTCTCGGCCGGCAGGGTCGGCAGGCCGCCCTTCATCCGAATTTCGAGGGCCCAGCGCAGCACGGCCTTCAACTGCTCCATCGCCGACAGCTCTGTCGACAGACTGCGCACATAGGCCAGCGTGTTTTCCAGCAGTCGAATCATCGCCGCGCCCGCCAGCGCTTCCTTGGAAGGAAAATGCTTGTACAGGCTCGCCTTCGCGATCCCGACCTCGGCGGCGACCTCGTCCATCGTCATCAGGTCGTAGCCCTTCTTCGCCAGCAGCGTGTTGGTGGCATCGACGATCGCATTCTCCCGGACGATCAATTGCTGTTGCTTGAACGAGAGCTTGGGTTCTGTACTCATCGGTTACGAAAGAGGCTTCGCGGTTTTGAACTTTGGCGATTATACGGCAGCCGAATCAGGGAAATCGACTTTATCGTTATAGCAATGCGAATTTTTCCTTCCATCCTGTTTCCGTTCAGGCCGGGCTACCTGCCGGCCGTGCTGCTGCTGTGCAGCATGACCATCACGAGCGCGCATGCGGACGATTTGCTCGATACGGCACGCCAGGCCGGATCGTTCAGGAACTTCGTCGATGCGGTGCGGGTGGCCGGCCTGACCCGGCAGCTGAAAGCCGACGGCCCCTACACGCTGTTCATCCCCAGCGACAGCGCATTCGAGAAATTGCCCGATGGCGAGTGGCAGTCGCTGCTGAAGGACCGCGAACGCCTGTCGCGCGTGCTCCGCTATCACATCGTCAGCGGCCGCATGAAGGTGGCCGAGGTCAAGCCGGGGGCGGTGCGCAGCGACGAAGGCCAGCCGCTGAAACTCACCTCGGACAATGGCATGGTGACCGTGAATGGCGCGCGCGTGACCGAAAGCGACCTGGCGGCCGACAACGGCATCATTCACGCGATCGACGACGTGCTGCTGCCGCCGGACTGAGGCTTGCGCGCGGGAACCTTCGGAAGCAATCGGCGCAAAGGCATCGGTTATGATCGATGCATGGACAAGAAGATACGCACGCTGTGCGTCTACTGCGGCGCCTCGACCGGGCATGATCCCTCGCATGCGAGCGCTGCACGCACGCTCGGTACCCTGATGGCCGACCGCGGCATCAGCCTGGTTTATGGTGGCGGCCATGTGGGGCTGATGGGCATCATTGCCGACGCCGTGCTGGCCGCCGGCGGCGAAGTGACCGGCGTGATTCCGACGGCGCTGATGTCGACAGAGATCGGCCACGGCCAGCTGACGAAGCTGCATGTCGTGAAGGACATGCATGAGCGCAAGGCACTGATGGCCGATACGGCGGATGGCTTCATTGCGATGCCCGGTGGCATAGGCACGCTGGAAGAATTGTTCGAGGTGATGACCTGGCTGCAGCTCGGCTACCACGCCAAGCCGGTCGGCGTGCTGAACGTCAACGGCTTCTATGACGGCTTGCTGGCCTTCCTCGACCGGCAACGCGACGAAGGTTACCTGCGCAGCGAGCATCGCTCGCTGCTGATCGAAGACCGCAAGCCGGACGTGCTGCTCGACCGCATCTGCAGTTTCAACATGCCGGAAGGTGTCAGCTATTTCAGCCGCCGCGCGGCGCGCACGCTGGGACCCTGACGACAGTCAGCCCCCTGCAGAGGGTCAGGCGTCGAGCGCCTGACGGAAATCGTCGACCAGGTCGTCGGTATCCTCAATGCCGACCGATACGCGGATCAGCGATTCCGCAATCCCCATCGACGCACGACGCTCGGGCCCCATCTCGTGGAAGATGGTGTGCGCCACCGGTATCACCAGCGTGCGCACGTCGCCGAGGTTGCTGGCCGGGACGGCCAGCTTCAGGCGGTTCAGGTAATCGAAGCAATCGATCCCCGGTTTCAGCTCGAAGCTGAACAGGCCGCCGTAAGCGCGGAACAGCGATGCAGCGAGCGCATGCTGCGGATGCGAAGGCAGGCCCGGGTAGTAGACCGCAGCCACGCGCGGGTCTTCCGACAACATGTGCGCCAGCGCCAATGCGTTCGACGATTCGCGCTCGATGCGCAATGCCATCGTCTCCGACCCCACCGACAGGTGATGCGCCGCTTCCGGGCCGAGGGCGGCGCCGAAGTCGCGCAAGCCCTTGGCACGCAGCTGTGCCATGCCCCAGACCTTGGGGTCGAAGCGCTTGTAGTTCTCGGCGATGTTGGGGTAGCGCGTCCAGTCGAACAGGCCGGTATCGGTCAGGCTGCCGCCCAGCGCATTGCCGTGGCCGCCGATGGACTTGGTCAGTGCATTGATGACGATGCTCGCGCCCACCGCCTTCGGGCGGAACAGGTAAGGCGAGGTCATCGTGTTGTCGACCACGTACAGGATGCCGCGCTCGCGGCACAGTTTGCCGATGCGCTCGAGGTCAGCGATCTGCGTGCGCGGGTTGGCGATGGTCTCGACGAACACCATGCGCGTGTTCGGCTGCAGCGCCGCTTCGACATTGGCGACATCGGTCGCATCGACGAAGGACACCGGCATGCCTTGCTGGGCCACGGTCTGCCACAGGCTATTGGTATTCCCGAACAGGAAAGAGGACGACAGCACATGGTCGCCGGCGCGCAGCAGGCCCTGCACCAGCGCGCCGACGGCGGCCATGCCGGTGGCGAAGCACAGCGTGGCCATGCCGTCCTCCATGCGGGTGATCTTGTCTTCCAGCGCCGACACGGTCGGGTTGCCCTGGCGGCCGTAGCGATAGCCCGGCTTCTTGCCCTGGAAAACGTCGGCCAGTTCGCGCGCATCCTTGTAGCCGAAGGCGACGGCCGTATGGATGGGCTTGTGCAGCGCGCCGTGCTCGATCGGCTTTTGCCGATCGCTGTGCAGCACGGTGGTGGTAAATCCGTAGGTCTTTTTGTCAGTCATGGACGATCATGGACGATGCTGCGCGCCGTTCAATCGACGCGCGCAAGGTTCAGGTTCAGCTGGGTGCGCACCGCGTCTTCGGCGACCGGCTTCGGGTTCGCGCGTACGTACTCGATGCGATCGAGGTAGTCCGGCGAAATGTCGCCGGTGACGTACTGGCCGTCGAAGCACGAAGCCTCGAAGCGCTTCAGCTGCGGGTTGACGTCCATGATCGACTGCTTCATTGCCTCGATGTCCTGATAGACCAGCGCATCGGCAGTGATCTCGCGGCACACCTCTTCCTCGGTGCGGCCGTAGGCGATCAGCTCGCTGCGAGTCGGCATGTCGATGCCGTACACGTTGGGGAATTTCACCGGCGGCGCGGCCGACGCGAAGATCACGCGCTTGGCACCCGAGTCGCGCGCCATCTGCACGATCTCGCGGCTGGTGGTGCCGCGCACGATGGAGTCGTCGACCAGCAGCACGCTCTTGCCCTTGAACTCGGAGCTGATCGCGTTGAGTTTCTGGCGCACCGATTTCTTGCGCACACCCTGGCCCGGCATGATGAAGGTACGGCCGATGTAGCGGTTCTTGATGAAGCCTTCGCGGAAGGTCAGGTTCAGCTTCAGCGCCAGTTCCATCGCGGCCGGACGCGACGAATCAGGAATCGGCATCACGACGTCGATGTCGCCGCCGGCGATCTCGCGGCGGATCTTCTCGGCCAGGTGCTCACCCATCTTCAGGCGGCTGGCATAGACCGATGCGCCATCGATCACGGAATCGGGACGGGCGAGGTAAACGAACTCGAACGCACAGGGGTTGAGCGTCGGATTTTCCGCGCACTGCTGGTTGTACAGCTTGCCGTCGTTGTCGATGAAGATCGCTTCGCCCGGCATCACGTCACGCAGGAAGTGGAAGCCCAGGCCTTCGAGCGCGACCGACTCGCTGGCGATCACGTACTCCGGGCCCTTGTCGGTGTCATTGAAGCCGATGCACAGCGGACGAATACCGTAGGGATCGCGGAAAGCCAGCAAACCATGACCAGCGATCTGCGCGACCACCGCATATGAGCCACGCACGCGCTTGTGCAGCGCCTGCACGGCCTTGAACATCGTGCCCGGATCCAGCGACAGGCCGGTGGTGCACTGCTGGATTTCGTGCGCGAGCACGTTCAACAGCACTTCGGAATCGGAATCGGTGTTGATGTGCCGGCGATCGTTCTTGAACATCTCCAGCTTCAGCTGCGCGGCATTGGTCAGGTTGCCGTTGTGCGCGAGCGTGATGCCGAACGGCGCATTCACGTAGAACGGCTGCGCCTCTTCTTCGCTCGACGAGCCTGCCGTCGGATAACGGCACTGGCCGATGCCGGAGTTGCCGGGCAGCGAGCGCATGTTGCGGGTACGGAAGACATCACGCACCAGGCCATTGGCCTTGTGCATGCTGAAAGTCGAACCATGGTTGGTCGCGATACCGGCTGCGTCCTGGCCGCGATGCTGCAACAGCAGCAGCGCGTCATAGATCAGCTGGTTGACCGGGCTGTGGGATACGACGCCAACGATGCCACACATGGGTGGACTCCTTCAAAAAACTGCCGGCCCGCCGTTGTGCAGGGACCGGAACCACTGAAACAAATTGCCTGCCGATCAGGCCGGCTGTATCGCGGCCGACAGGCCCATCTTGCCGAGGCGGGTGCGCATCTTGTCCGCTTCGTCGCGCGAGCCAAAGGGGCCGACGCGAATGCGGTAACGATCACCATCCTTGGTGCTGACTTTCTGCGAATACGCTTTGATGCCCGCCTTCTTCAGACGGTTCTGCAATTCTTCGGCCTTGGCCTTGTTCGCCACCGCAGCCACCTGAAGGATGTAGTGACCTTTGTCCTTGTCGGTCCTGGCCTTTTCGGCGGACTTGTCGGTGGCCTTGTCGGTCTTGCTCTCTGCCAGCTTCTCGGCTTTGGCCGCAGGCTTGTCGGCCGCTTTCTCGGTCGGCTTTTCGGCAGCCTTGTCGGCGGGCTTGTCTGCGGGCTTGTCGGCCACCAGCTTCGCCGCTTCCGGCCTGGCGGACTCGACCTTGGCCGGCTCGACCTTGGCCGGCTCGGGCGTCGGCGCGTCAGCCTTGCCGGCTTCTGCCGGTGCCTGTTCGGGCGACGGGGGCAGCGGCATCGGGGTGCTGTTGTTCGGGCCGCTCTTGTCGCGCGAGGGAATCTGTACCGCGACATCGTCCGACAGCGGCTTGGGCTCGGTATCGAAGATCATCGGCAGGCCGATGACAGCCGCCAGTACCAGTGCGGTGGCGCCGATCAGGCGGCGGCGGGCGCGCTTCTTCTCCGGCAGCATCGGGTCGAGCGGCTCGTCTTCCTGTGCCTTCGCGCGGCGGCGCGGCTTGACGGGAATGTCGAGGTCGTCCTCAGTGTCCTGCTTTTTTTTGCCGAAGAGCGAGAAGCCCATAAGGAATTCGTGAATTGGCGTTAAGCGCTGAAGAGGTCGCAGAGGCTTTCCGCATGTTTCTGCGGGCCTGCGCGCCAGTGGTCAGACCTTCCCGTGCACTGCCAGCACGCCGGCGACGGTAAGGAAGGATCCGAAGACCACAATTCTATCATTCTCACCGGCACGCTTCCTCGCATCGGCATAGGCATCGGCCGGATTGGCAAAGCAGCGCACGCTGCGTTCGGCACCGGTGTCGACGTTGTCGCTTATGCCATCCGCGTGCAGTTTGGCAGCCAGTGCCGTCGCCGTGGCTGCGCGCGGCATGGGCAGATCGGTCAGGCACCAGTGGTCGATCTTGTCTTTCACATGCGCAACCACACCGGCGATATCCTTGTCCGCCATCGCGCCGAACACGGCGAAGGTGTACGGATGAAAACCCATGTTGTCGAGGTTCTGCGCCAGCGTCGCGGCTGCATGCGGGTTGTGCGCGACATCGAGGATCACCGACGGCCGTCCCGGCAGCACCTGGAAGCGGCCCGGCAAATCCACCAGCACGAGACCGGTGCGCACCTCTTGCGCGCCCAACGGCAGCCGGTCACGCAGCGCTTCGAGCGCGGCCAGCGCAGCGCTGGCGTTGAGCAATTGATTGGCGCCGCGCAGACTCGGGTAAGCCAGCGAATTGCGGCGCATCGCGCGGCCGCCATAGTTCCACTGCTGGCGGTCGCCCGCGTAGTTGAAGTCCCGGCCAAACAGCCAGAGGTCAGCGCCAATGGCTGCTGCGTGGTCCAACAGCGATTGCGGCGGCTGCGGGTCGCTGCAGATGGCCGGCTTGCCCGGCCTGAAGATGCCAGCCTTTTCGAAGCCGATCTTCTCGCGCGTGTCGCCGAGGTACTCCATGTGATCCATGTCGACGCTGGTAACGATGGCCACATCGGCATCGATGATGTTGACCGCATCCAGCCGGCCACCCAGCCCCACTTCGAGGATCACCGCATCGAGGCCGGCATCGGCAAACAGCTTCAGGATGGCCAGCGTGGTGAATTCGAAATAGGTCAGCGAGACCTCGCCGCGTGCCGCCTCGACCACTTCGAAGGCGGCGACGAATTGCTCGTCGCTAGCCATGCGCCCATCAATGCGGGCGCGCTCGTTGAAGTCGATCAGGTGTGGCGACGTGTACAGGCCGACGTGATAGCCGCCCTGCATCAGGATGGATTCCAGCATCGCGCAGGTCGAGCCCTTGCCATTGGTGCCGCCGACGGTGATCACCGGGCAAGCCAACGTTACGCCCATGCGCTGCCACACTGAAGCCACGCGCTCGAGGCCCATATCGATGGCCTTCGGGTGCATGGATTCGAGGCGGGTCAGCCAGTCATTGAGCGAGGAGGCTTGCATGATGCGGTGGTATGGAAGATGGCGGCTCGGTTGAGGTGAGCGCGAAGAAATTCAGATCAGTACTGCAGTGGATCGCCCACGCCACGGCAAGCATGCCGTGGCGCTTCGGCAGGCGTAACGCATGCGTTACGAAACCCCTGCCTCACCCCCGGCGCAGGCCGGGGCCCAGCGACTTCAATAACGTGAAAACTAGCGGCTCAGGCCAGCACTTCCGGGGCCTGGTTCTGCAGCAGCGCGAGCAGGTGCGCGATTTCTTCGCGCATCTTGCGACGGTCGACGATCATGTCGATCGCGCCCTTCTGCAGGATGAACTCGGAACGCTGGAAGCCTTCCGGCAGCTTTTCGCGCACGGTGTTCTCGATCACGCGCGGACCGGCAAAACCGATCAGGGCCTTCGGCTCGGCGATCACGACGTCGCCCATGAAGGCGAACGACGCCGACACGCCGCCCATGGTCGGGTCGGTCAGCACCGAGATGAAAGGCAGCTTCCTCTCGGCCAGCTTGGTCAGCATGGCGGTGGTCTTGGCCATCTGCATCAGCGACAGCAGGCCTTCCTGCATGCGCGCGCCGCCGGTGGCGGTGATACAGATGAACGGCACCTTCTGTTCGAGCGCCATCTGCGCGCCGCGCGCAAAGCGCTCGCCGACGACAGCGCCCATCGAGCCGCCCATGAATTCGAATTCGAAGCAGGCCACGACGACCGGCAGCGACATGATGGCGCCGCCCATCACGATCAGCGCATCGGTTTCGCCGGTGGCGTCGAGCGCCTGCTTCAGGCGATCCGGATACTTCTTGCTGTCCTTGAACTTCAGCGTATCGACCGGTAGCACTTCCTGGCCGATTTCATAGCGGCCTTCCTGATCCAGCAGCGCGTCGAGGCGATCACGCGCGCGGATACGCATGTGGTGGTCACACTTCGGGCAGACTTGCTGGTTGGATTCGAGGTCCGTGCGGTACAGCACGGACTCGCAGGACGGGCACTTGACCCACAGGCCTTCGGGGACCGAACGGCGAGTGTTGGGGTCGGAACGTTGGATGCGGGGCGGGAGGAGTTTTTCTAGCCAGCTCATGGAGGCTCACTTTCTCGAGTCGGGCGTGGTTCGCCGATTAACCCGGTATTTTACTGGGATAAGCAGCCAGATGCCAGCCGCAGGGAAATGCCAGGATGGCAACAGTAATCAGACGGCAAGGGTCAAATGGGAATCGAACCGGCTGCACGAGGCCCGAGGCG
>JACCDW010521313.1_pt1 | contig 13705 bp, 10 predicted proteins | sample 7449781 | NCBI WGS metagenome assembly JACCDW01 (sample SAMN15323449, study PRJNA562643) | freshwater metagenome | isolation source: river surface water | place: USA:Blue River Watershed | collected 2017-08-18 | reverse complement strand
TCAACTGATGCAACTGCTTCGTCAGCTGCGTCTGCAGCCTCTGAGATTACGTCTTCTGCAGGAGTTGATGCCTCAGCCTCAGCTGGTGCAGCCTTCTTTGCAGCAACTTGCTCCTTAGGAACAAGTACGGTCTTCTTCTTGGTGTCGATTACGAACTCAGCCTTAGGCTCTGCAAGCTTTACGGTGTTCTTCGCGGTCTTGTCACCCTTTGATGCCTGGTAGTCACCAGTCAGCTTTAGAAGAACTGCAACCTGCTCGGTTGGCTGTGCGCCAACGCCTAGCCAGTACTGAGCACGCTCAGAATTAACTTCAATGATTGATGGGTTGTTGGTCGGTACGTAGCGACCGATTTCTTCGATCACGCGACCATCACGGTGTGTACGTGAGTCAGCCACAACGATGCGGTAGTGCGGGGTACGGATTTTTCCGTGACGTGCTAGGCGGATTTTTACAGCCAACGTATTGCTCCTGATTATTCGTATTGAGGCGAACGATCTACCGTGAGCGTGGGGGCACACTCGGAAGAAAAAGCTCTGTGGGTTGTCGTAATCGTTTGGTTAGAGGGTCAAACGGCGACAACCGCTCTATTCTGCCAGAAAATCGGGCGTGGCGCTAGTTAGTTATTGCTGGCCTAGCCCAAACCAAAGGACGAACCAGACCCCGATGCACTCTCGCCAGGATTCTGCCCCAGCGCGCGGGCTGCTTCTTCGGCGGCACGTTTTGCCGGATTACCCGACTTTGAGCCTTTTTTCTTGTCCTTGGCCTTGGATTTTCCGCCCCCGAAGCCACCGCCCATACCCGGCATGCCTGGCATTCCAGGCATCTGTGGCACGCCACCCTTGGCCACGGTCTTCATCATCTTGGCCGCCTGCTCAAAACGGTTGACCAGCGAGTTCACATCGGTGACAGTCATGCCGGAACCCTTGGCAATGCGCGAACGACGTGAACCATTCAAAATTTTTGGCTGACGACGCTCGGCCGGGGTCATCGAACGAATGATCGCCTCGGTGCGATCGATTTCTTTCTCGTCAAAGTTTTCGAGTTGCTGACGCATCTGACCGGCACCCGGCATCATCGCCAACATGCTCTTGAGCGAGCCCATTTTCTTGAGCTGCTGCATCTGGTCTAGAAAGTCTTCAAGTGTGAAGGTTTCCTTGGCCAGCTTCTCGGCCATTGCACGAGCTTCTGTTTCATCAAAATTCTTTTGAGTTTGCTCAATAAGAGTTAGCACGTCACCCATGTCAAGGATTCGGCTGGCCATGCGATCCGGGTAGAACGGTTCAAAGGCATCCATGGCCTCGCCATTTGATGCAAACAAGATTGGCTTGCCAGTAACTGATGCCACCGATAGCGCCGCACCACCGCGAGCATCGCCATCGAGCTTGGTAAGTACTACACCTGTGATGCCAACGCCATCATCAAATGCTTTTGCAACGTTGACTGCGTCTTGACCAATCATCGAGTCAATTACAAAAAGAACTTCGTCTGGGTCTACTGCCTTGCGAATATCTTTTGCCTGAGTCATCAACTCTTCGTCGATGCCCAAACGACCAGCGGTGTCAACGATGACCACGCTGAACATCTTTTGCTTTGCGTGTTTGATTGAGTCCTTGGCTACGTTGACCGGGTTACCAACGCCATTACCTGGCTCAGGAGCAAAAACCGGAACATCAATTCTTTCTCCAACGACCTGCAGCTGATTCACCGCATTTGGTCGCTGCAAGTCAGCGGCAACCAAGATTGGTGTTTGACCCTGGTCTTTCAACCACTTGGCAAGTTTTCCGGCAAGAGTTGTTTTACCCGATCCCTGCAGGCCGGCAAGCATGATTACGGTTGGTGCGGTCTTGGCAAAAGAAAGTTTGCGCTGCTGCCCACCAAGAATCTTGACGAGCTCTTCATTAACGATTTGTACTACCTGTTGCGCAGGGTTAAGAGCTTTGGAAACTTCATCGCCGAGTGCGCGTTCGCGAACCGAAGAGGTGAAGTTTTTCACGACATCAAGCGCCACGTCTGCCTCAAGCAGAGCCCGGCGAATTTCACGAAGGGTTGCATCGATGTCAGCTGGGCTTAGCTTGCCCTTGCTGCGAAGATTTTTGAACGTCTCAATAAGACGATCCGAAAGATTTCCGAACATCACTCCCCTTTCTAATTCACTAGACCGTTGGCAAATTCTTTGGCGTCAAAAAAAGCGAAGTCATCGATGCCTTCACCAACACCTACCAGTTTCACAGGAATTTGAAGCTCTCGTTGAATTGAGTAAACAATTCCACCCTTGGCGGTGCCATCTAGTTTGGTAAGCACCACGCCGGTGACATTGGCTACCTCGGCAAAAGCCTTGGCTTGAGTTAATCCGTTTTGACCGGTGGTTGCATCAAGCACCAGGAGCACCTCGCTGATGGTGGCTTGCTTTTCGATGACTCGTCGAATCTTGTCTAGCTCATTCATTAGGTCCGCCTTGTTTTGCAGGCGACCTGCTGTGTCGATAATCACGATGTCGGCATCCTGCTTGATTGCCTCATCAACAGTTTCAAATGCCACCGATGCCGGGTCCTGACCCTCCTGCTTTGGGCGAATAAGCGATGCCCCAGCACGCTGGGCCCAGGTTGCAACCTGATCAACAGCTGCCGCGCGGAAAGTATCGGCAGCACCAATTACTACCTTGAAGCCGCCCTGAACCAACCAATTCGCGAGCTTGCCAATAGTGGTGGTCTTACCCACGCCATTAACTCCAACAACAAGAATCACGTATGGGGTCTTGCCATCGCTGAGGTTCAGCGCCTTGGCTGAGTGCTCAAGATTTTGTTCTAAAACTGCGGCAAGTATTTCTTTCAAATCTTTATCGGTCTTAGCACCTTGCTTCTTGGCGCGAGCCTTTACCTCGTCAACAATCTTCGCGGCAGAGTCAACCCCAAAGTCAGCCTGAATCAGAGTGTCTTCCAGTTCATCTAAATTCTCAGGGTCAAACTTCACTCGACTGAACAGCGAGCGAATCCCCTTCTTCGCACTGCGTTTAGGAAGTTCAACTGCTTCTAGCTGCGCAGGCGTTTCTTCAGTCGAAGCGGCTGGCTTTTCTGGTTTTGCGGCAGCGCTGGACTCCTCGTTTGGAGTAACTGGAATTGGCTCAGAAAAAATTACGGAAGTTGAGTCTTCTGCAACGGGAGAATTATTTTGAACCGATTCAACTTCCTGAGTCGAAGATTCTTCGGCACCGCGCTTCTTCTTCCAGAAAAGGAAAGCCAACGCTTACTCCTTTTCGGCCAGGCGTTGCCCAACCACTGCAGAAATACCATCTTGGCGCATCGATACACCGTAGAGCGCATCGGCAATCTCCATGGTGCGCTTTTGGTGGGTAATGATGATTAGCTGCGAGTTCGAGCGCAGGTCTTCAAAAATCTGTAGCAGGCGACCAAGGTTTGCATCGTCAAGGGCTGCCTCAACCTCGTCCATTACATAGAACGGTGACGGGCGCGCCTTGAAAATCGCAACCATAAGTGCAACGGCTGCCAACGAACGCTCACCGCCAGACAGCAATGATAGACGTTCAATTCGTTTACCGGCAGGCTTGACGGTTACTTCAAGACCAGTGGTAAGCAGGTTGTCTGGATCGGTCAGGAAGATTGAACCGGTTCCACCTGGGAAGAGGGTTGGGAATACGGTTTCGAATGCCTTGCGGGTGTCTTCGAATGCATCTCCAAAAATGGTTTGCATCTTGAAGTCAAGGTCTTCGATGATCTGCAGCAAATCCTTGCGCGTCTGAGTTAGATCGGCGAGCTGCTCTGTCAAGAACTTGTGACGCTGCTCAAGTGCTGCAAATTCCTCTAGAGCAAGTGGGTTTACCTTGCCAAGCTTGTCGAACAGGCGCTCGGCATCCTTTAGACGCTTCTGCTGTTCTTCGCGAACGAATGGCCTTGACCCACCCTCAGCTTCTTCGTCAGGAATAGGAATCTCTGGACCATACTCTTCGAGCAGGACAGTCTGTTCCAAACCAAGTTCCTCGTTTGCACGAGTGACTAGGTTGGCCAAGGTCAAACGCTTTTCGTGGTTTGAAAGCTCCATGTCGTGAACGCTCTGAGTCAAACTTGAAAGCTTCATCTGAATTTCGGCGGTTTCACCACGAAGCTTAACTAGCTCTGTGTTCTGGTTCTGGCGCTGAGACTCAAGTTCGTGCAACCTAAACTTTGCCTTGGATGCGCTATCGGCAACAGCATCCATCAGAGTCGGTAACACGTTTAGCACCCGCTTGGCTGAGGCAAGCTGGCGTGCCTGAACCGCGGCAGCAGCTTTTGATCGCGCAATCGCGTCCTTTGCTTCAGAAACTTGGGCACGCAGAGCAGTGGCGCGTTCTTGTTCAACACGTACGCGCTCGATTGCGGCGCCAAGTTCAATGCGAAGCTCCAGTTCACGCTGACGCTCTTGTTCAAGATTGTCAGCAAGCGTCTGGCGGTTGGCAAGATCCAAAGCCGGGCGTTCTTGCGCGGCGAACTCGTCGTGTGCTGCAATTGCAGCGTTTAATGCAGCTTCCGCTAAAGCGATACCCTCGGCGGCAGTCTCGGCAACTAACGAAAGACGTTCCAGCTCTGCCTCAGATGCTTCAACCTGAACGCGCAAACGACCAAGCTTTTCTGCATTTGCCGCAAGCGTTGCGTCTTGCTCGTTTAGTGCAGCAAGCGCTTCCTTTTCGGATGCTTTAGCAGCTTCTTCTGTGGAACGAGCCTGGGCAAGCTCTGAGTTTGATTTCTCAATAAAATTGTTGACTTCACTGAGTCGCTGCTCGGCAGCGTCGCGCTCAGCAACCAGCTCAAGCTTTGACGGTGCAGAGGAAGATCCTCCACGAATAACCGATTCGGTAAGTACGTCACCATCAAGAGTTATCAGGGTCAACTTCAAAGTCGAAGAGTCGCGTGAGTAGAGCGCGCGAGCGGCAGCAAGATCATCAACAATGACAACGCGTGAAAGTAGAGAAAGAATTCCAGTTGGCGCCTCAACTACCTCAGCGGCAGATCGTGCGCCTGCAACGTTTGGCAAATTTGCCGCGGCGCCCTTGGCATCAACATCGGCAACAATTAGCTCAACGCGACCACCGTCACTCTTTTTTAGGTGCTCGATTGCAGCAAGACCCTCTTCGCGAGAATCTGCAACCAGCGCATCGGCCAACGGTCCAAGGGCGGCCGCGATGGCAGCCTCAAAACCATTTTGAATTTTCATGTGGGTTGCAACAAGACCGCGAATACCGCGCAGGCCAGCAGATGAAATCTCTGAGGCACCATCTTTTTGCTCAAGAGTTAGGTTCAGCGCAGAACGCTTAGCTGCAAGTGAGTCGCGCTCACGCTCTGCCTTGTGCAATTCGTCGCGTAGCAATTCAATGCGAGCCGCGGCCTCGGATACTGCCTTCTGTGCAGCTTCGTATCGATTTTCTAGCGCGCTGTCTGCGGTGCTTTGCTGGTTCTGCGACTGAAGCTCAGCTTCATACTCTGCCTTGCGGGCCGCGTGACGATCGCGCGCTTCACCAAGTGCGCTCTCGTGGCGAACTACCTCGCCTCGAACGCTAACCAACTTTGATTCCGCAACTGCTGCCTCGTTAGCCAAACGAGCTTTATCAAGATCAAACTTTGAGATCAGTGCGTTTTGTTCAGCAACCTGGTTGTCAAACTTTTCTAATGCATCGCGGGCCTGGCTGCGCGATTCTTCGGCACTTTGCAGGGCTTGCTTCAAAGTCTCAACGGTTGCCTGCAGTTCAGTTGCGGCAGCAATCGCCTGATCGGCCTCGGCATCAAGAGCTGCCGGGTCAATTTGACCTGCTGCAACTTCCGCCTGCTGACTCAAAAGGGCAACTCGCTGGTTGGCAATCGATAGCAGTGAACGCAGGCGCTCGGCTAGAGAGTCAAATTGGTACGAAAGATTTCGTGCCTGATCGAGCTCGGTTGAAACCTGAGCGGCTTCAAGCTGACCGAGTCTTGCGGTGTTCTCGGCGAGCAGGCTCTGCAGAATATTTCGTTCGCCACGACGATCGGCCTCAGACTTTGCGGTCTCTTCTAATCCGCGATGTAGTTCAGAAATGTCGGCGGCAAGCAAGCGAGCCTTTGCATCGCGAACAACCGCGGCAATTCCCTGAGCCTCACGCGCAACCTCTGCCTGCTGACTCAGCGGCTTCAGCTGGCGACGAACTTCACCGGCCAAGTCGTTCAAACGGGTTAGGTTTGCCTGCATCGCGTCTAGTTTGCGCTCGGTCTTTTCTTTGCGTCGACGGTGCTTCAAAATACCGGCTGCTTCTTCGATGAAACCGCGTCGCTCTTCCGGAGTTGCGCGAAGCACTGAGTCAAGCTGACCCTGACCCACAATTACGTGCATCTCGCGACCAAGACCGGAGTCACTCAAAAGTTCCTGCACATCAAGCAGACGCACTGGCTCGCCATTGATTGCATACTCACTGCCACCGTTGCGGAACAGAGTACGAGAGATTGTTACCTCGGCGTATTCAATTGGTAAAGCGCCATCGGAGTTATCAATAGTAAGAATTACCTCGGCGCGACCCAATGGACCTTTGGTAGAGGTACCGGCGAAAATAACGTCTTCCATTTTTCCACCGCGAAGGCTCTTTGCGCCCTGCTCACCCATTACCCAGGCAAGCGCGTCAACAACGTTGGATTTTCCGGAACCGTTTGGACCAACAACTGCGGTCACGCCCTTTTCGAAGGCAAAGGTGGTTGGTTGAGCAAAGGACTTAAAGCCCTTCAGGGTGAGGCTCTTGAGATACAAGCTAACTCCCCGCCCCTCGCAAATTTAATGACCGCGGACCAACTGCCGCGACTATCCAAAATACCTTATTTCGCGGGGTGATCTTGCCACACCGATAGCCGCTTAGAAACAGAAAGGGTCGCTAAACCTTGAGTTTCTGGCAATTTGGGCAAAAGTGACTGCCACGGTTCATCCAAGAATCTCGTTTTATTTCGCGTCCACACCGATTACACGGCAGGCCAGTCATTCCGTAGGCATTGAGCGAGACCGCGAAATACCCGCTCTCGCCATTTACGTTTTTGTACTGCTCATCAAAACTAGTGCCGCCCTCTTGCACGGCCTTGGCTAAAATCTGCCGCACGTTTTCAAGCAATTCCCTGGCCTTAGCCGATGAAATGGTGGCGGCTGGCTGGTCATAGTGCAACCTGGTAAGCCATAGCGCCTCGTCAGCGTAAATGTTGCCAATTCCACTCAGAGTTTGCTGATCAAGCAGGACCCGCTTAATGCCGGAATTTTTCTTTTTGAATTTGGCAAGCACTTCCGCCTCGTCAAAATCCACATCTAGCGGGTCGCGAGTGATGTGGGCGGCCTGAATTGGAATTAAGTTTTGCCATGGCTTGCCCCTGCCAACCCCGGCGCTATATCCACCGGGCTTGCCATCGACAGTTGGCTGCAGTTCATCAATGGCCAGCGAGCCAAAAATTCTCTGATCAATAAAACGGAATTCAACCTGTTTGCCGCGCGAAGTATTGAGGTGAATTACCACCCGAGTTAGCTTGTCTTCTGGGTCTGTTGGTTTTCTCAGCAGCATTTGCCCACTCATGCCAAGGTGACCAACCATAGCGAGCGAGCGCTTTTCACCCTTTACCTCAATTGGTAGCCAAAGAAACTTGCCGCGGCGAACCACGCCAAGTACTTTGGCGCCAACCATAGTTTGCTGAAAATCTACAACCCCGCCGGGGTGACGCTTTAGCGAGCGTGAATCTAGGACATCAACACCAATGACAGTTGCATTGGTAAGCGCTGGAGCCAGTCCAGCTCGAACAGTCTCGACCTCTGGTAGTTCAGGCATGGTGACTATTTGCCGTGCATTTTAGCTAGGGCGTTTATTGCGGCTTCGGTTTCGGCACCCTTGCGTGACTTACCAATGCCCTCGCCGATTACTTCACCATCGACTAGAACCTTCGCGTGAAAGTCACGATCGTGGTCAGGGCCTTCAAAGCTGGTTTCGTATGTCGGAGCGCTCTTGCCCTGCTCCTGGACTTTTTCTTGAAGGGTAGTTTTAGGATCGCTGTTCTCACGAAGTGCATCGGTGTCTTGCAAGAGCGGAAAAACAAAACGCTCAACGAGTCCGCGCGCTTCATCGAGGCCCTTAGAGACATAGACAGCCCCCAAGATTGCTTCAAAAGTATCGGCGAGCAAATTTAGTTTGGTGCGACCACCGGTTTGGTCCTCGCCCTTACCAAGGCGCAAGAATTCGCCGAGGCCAAGATCGCTCGCAACTCCGGCGAGCGCTCGGGCAGAAACCACAGCGTTCTTTACTTTGGTTAGCTCTCCCTCAGGCAGCTCAACCAATAGGTCGTGAATGTGAGCCGTAACGACAAAACCCAACACCGAGTCCCCGAGAAATTCGAGGCGTTCGTTGTTGGGTGCGTTGCCGTGTTCGTAAGAATACGAACGGTGGGTAAGTGCGAGTTCGAGCAACTGTGGCTCGATCTCAACGCCTAAGCGAGTGCATAGAACGTTGAGGTTCATCGCGACTTAGAAAGTTTTACGCGTCAGCGACCTTGCGGCCCTTGTACTCAAGGAACAGCGCGTTGCCGGCTGAGTCTGAAACAAGCTTCGCGCGGTGAGGCATTGAGTAAACGGTCTTACCGTTCTCAACGGTCTTCACCAAGGTAATTTCAGCGGCCTTCCACTGTGAACGACGTGCGTGAGTGCGTGCACGAGATAGGCGTCTCTTTGGTACTGGCATGGTACTTACTCTTCCTTTTTATGAAGCTCTTGATTCTGAAGTTCTTGCAATGCATTCCACCGCGAATCAATCGGAGCTTCGTGCACATGGTGCGGATTGTCAGCCATCTTCACACCGCATTCCGCGCACAAACCTAAACAGTCAGTGCTACAAAGTGGGTGGAACGGAAGATTTAGTACTACCGCGTCACGGATGATTTGTTCTAGATCGATTTGCTCGTCTTCGACAACGTGTTCATCCTCGTTGATTAAAGAATAGGCGAAAAGTTCCTGAAAATCCACCTCAACCGGTACCGTGAGCGGCTCTAAACAGCGGCTGCACTCGGCATCGGCGTCCACGAATACCTCTCCGGTGGCCAGAATTCCCTCATGAACCGACTCCAGACGGACATCTAGATCAAGTTCGGCACCCTTTGGAATCAGGGCAATCCCCTCACCCATTTGGTCTGGAGTCAAAATATCAAGCTTAAGTTCGCGCATTTGACCGGGCTTATGCATCAAGTCATGCACGGCTAGAACGTAATCGGTGTTGCCAGTTCCATTACTGATTTTGGGGGCCATTAGTCCAGGGCCTTTCGATTAGCGGCCGAGGCGGCCAGAGCGCGCGCGGTTGATTGCGAGACGTATTTAGTCACTTCACCGCCCAGATCGGCAACCTGCTTGACCAGTGAACTCGATACGTGACCGTGAATTGGGTCAGCAGGGATAAAAACAGTCTCAACTGCGGCTAGGTCTCGGTTGACCTGGGCCATCGGTAGTTCGTAATCCAGATCCACACTGGTGCGGAATCCCTTCACCAGGGCGGTTGCTCCCACCATTTTGCAGTAATTAACCAAAAGGCCACCGTCAAGGGTGTCAACGCTGATTTTGGCCGGTCCGCTAATCTTCAATTCGGCAAGGCTGGTGCGGATTAATTCCACCCGTTCCTCACTAGAAAATCGGGGCGACTTGCCTGGATTGTGCACCACCAAGATGTGCACCTCGTCAAAAAGATTGGCTGCGCGAGCAGCAATATCCAGGTGCCCCAAGGTGATTGGGTCAAATGAACCTGGGTAAACCGCGATTGTTGGCATTGTTATAGGTTAGCCGAGCCGATTACCCCTTGGCTAGGTATGCTTGGCGGTCTTGATCTTGACGGGCCAGCGCCTCGGCCAAATTCGGATGTTTTTCTAAGGTTGGGTCAGCCGACAATATCGCCTCAACCTGACCGCGAACATCTTGAATCAACTTGGCATCATGAAGGACTCTCAGAAGCTTGAGGCTTGAGCGCCCTCCAGATTGAGATTGACCCAACACGTCACCCTCTCGACGAAGCTCAAGGTCTATCTCGCTAAGTTCAAAACCATCCAGTGTCTTGGCGACCGCATTCACTCTCTCCAATGCCAGGGAACCATCTTCAGCTGAGGTTAGTAAGAGGCAGAGTCCCGGGTTACCACCGCGGCCCACTCGGCCTCGCAACTGATGCAATTGGCTCACGCCAAACCGATCTGCATCAAGAATCACCATGACCGTGGCGTTTGGCACATCAACGCCAACTTCGATAACCGTTGTTGAAACCAGGACATCAATTTCCCTTGCTGCAAAACGTGCCATGACATCAGCCTTCTCTTCTGATGTCATTCGTCCATGCAGAGTCTCAATGCTTAGACCGTTGAGGCTTGGAACTTTTCTTAGCAATTCGGTCATGCCAAGTGCCGATGCCAGAAGTTGCTTTGGCTTCTTTGCAAAATCCGCCGCTTGCGCATCGGTGCCGTCCAGAAAAGTCAATTCGTCCTCGGCTGCGCCTCCGGATTCGATTAATTCTTCACCCGGGTCATCTTCATCAATGCGAGGACAAACCACGAAGGCTTGGCGCCCCTTTGCTACCTCTTCCGCGATTCGCTGCCAGGTTCGGGCCACCAGCGCCGGTTGGGAAAGTTGCACTACGTGTGAGCTAATTCCCTGACGCCCAGCGGGAAGTTCTGTGAGAGTTGAAATATCTAGGTCACCAAATACTGTCACTGCCAAGGTGCGTGGAATTGGTGTTGCGGTCATAGTGAGCACGTGCGGCGGTTGTTTCCCCTTGAGCCTCAGTGCCTCACGCTGTTCAACGCCAAATCTATGTTGCTCGTCAATCACGATTAATCCAAGGTCAAGAAATTCAACCTTCTCGGCAATTAGCGCATGGGTGCCCACCACAACCCGAGCTTTTCCACTTACCAACTGCAGCATTGCGCGCTTACGATCAGCGGTATTCATCTGACCGGTTAGCAGAGTAAGGCCAAGCTCTTTGGCCAAATCATGACCAAGGGTTTTCTCGATTGATCGGTAGTGCTGGGCAGCCAAGACCTCTGTAGGCGCAAGTAAAGCGGACTGGCCACCAGAATCCGCCACCGTAAGCATGGCCCGCAGGGCAACCAAGGTTTTTCCTGAGCCAACCTCTCCCTGAAGCAACCGATTCATGGGGTGTGACTTGCCGAGATCAGCTGCAATTTCTTGCCCAACCGAAATCTGCCCGTTGGTTAATGTGAACGGCAAGGAATCATCAAATTGCTCAAGTAGCTTGCCCGCACCAGCAACTCTAGGGGTTGCCTTAATGTGTTGGTTTTCTGCACGACGCAGCAAGAGAGTAGCTTGCAGAGCAAATGCTTCATGGAACTTAAGGGTTTCGCGCGCTGCCTGCCAATCTGCATGCTTTTCTGGTCGATGAATATTCCTGATTGCCTCGTCGAGTGAAAGTAATCTATTGAGCTCAACCACCTCGACGGGAAGCTCATCTTGGATTGGGCCAATTGTGTCGAGAACAACCGCCATTGATCGCTGAATTGCCCAGGTGGTCACGCTTGAGGCGGCAGGATAAATAGGAATCGGCAGATCTGCCCAGCGCTTGGCATCTTCGTCTGAAATCTCTTCAGGAAAAAGCTCGTAATCCGGATGCGCAAGTTGAAGTTTGCCCTGATAGCTGCTGACCTTACCGGCAAACAATCCTCGCGCACCGGTGCGCAATTCTTTCTGACGCCATGACTGATTAAAAAATGACAGCGTCATGAAGCCGTGGCCATCTGTGATTCGAACTTCAAGAATGCTGCCGCTGCGACCCTTCATGCGGCGTTCACGAACCTCAACGATGTCGGCAACAACAGTTGCCGGTTCGCCCAATGGTATTTCGCTAATTGGCGTTAGCTCTCCCCTGGTTGAGTATCGACGCGGAAAATGCATCAACAAATCTGAAACGGTGCGCAGTCCCAAATTTTTAGCGAACGACTTTGCGGTGCGGTCACCCAGCACACGGTCTAGCGGTTCGATTGGAAGCAGCATGCTTCTATCTTCGCTGGTTGTCATTGGCCAATCCATTAGGCGAGGCTGTAGGTGCGGCACTTATGATTGGAGTCTTATGACAAGAATCATCGGTGGCATTGCCGGTTCAAGACAACTGACCAGCCCAGCCAAAGTAACCAGACCAACCAGCGACCGAATTCGTGAATCAATCTTTAATCGGTTGGCTTCACGCGATCGCCTTGATAACGAGAGGGTCCTAGACCTTTACGCGGGCACTGGGGCACTTGCTCTGGAGGCAATTAGCCGCGGAGCGATTTCCGCGATGTTGGTTGAGCGCGATGGTAAGGCTGCAGCGGTGTGCATAAAAAACTGCCAGCTAGTTCAGAAAGCTTTAGAAAAAGAGGGTTTCTTCGAGGCAGTGACCAAAGTGGCAAACAAGTCTGTGCAAAATTTTCTGAACACCGATACCGCGGAGTATTCGTTAGTTTTTATTGACCCCCCATATGAGGTTTCTAACGATGAGGTCATCGAAAACCTCGAGGCGCTGCTGCCGAGACTAAGTACAGATGCAATCGTGATGGTGGAACGATCAAGTCGTTCGGCTGCCCTGGCCATTCCTACTGGACTAGAACTAGATGAAGAAAAGTCCTATGGTGACACCGCCATATATTGGCTAACGCGTGGCTAAGGAAAAATCCCCCGAAGTTATCGGGGGATTTTATATTTGGTCTTAACCAAAGAAACCTTTGAGCGAACGCTCTGGTTCACCAACGTAAATCTGCTGTGGGCGACCAATCTTTGTAGCCGGATCCACGTTCATTTCGCGCCAGTGAGCAATCCAGCCTGGTAAACGACCCATAGCAAAAAGTGCGGTGAACATACGCGGCGGGAATCCAAGTGCCTTGTAAATGACGCCGGTGTAGAAGTCCACGTTTGGATACAACTTGCGCTCTTGGAAGTATGGATCTGCAAGTGCAGCAGCCTCTAGTTCTTTGGCGATCTGAAGCAATGGGTCTTTAACCCCAAGTTCAGCTAGAACCTGATCTGCGGTGGCCTTTACGATTCGTGCACGCGGGTCAAGGTTTTTGTAAACACGGTGACCGAATCCCATCAAGCGAATTCCGTCTTCCTTGTTCTTAACACGCTGAATAAAGGCCTGCACGCTTTCACCCGAATCTTGGATGTGCTGAAGCATCTCGAGGACAGCTTCATTTGCGCCACCGTGCAGCGGACCAAACAGGGCGTTGATACCTGATGAAACAGATGCAAATAGATTCGCCTGACTTGATCCAACTAGTCGAACTGTAGAAGTTGAGCAGTTTTGCTCGTGGTCGGCGTGCAAAACCAAAAGAGTGTCAAGTGCCTTGGTCACAACCGGGTTCTGCACGTAATCCTCGGCCATGTTTCCAAAGTTCAAGCGCAAGAAGTTCTCTACGTAGTTCAGCGAATTGTCTGGGTAAAGCAACGCCTGGCCCATGCTGTTCTTGTGTGAATAAGCCGCCAAGGTTGGTAGTTTTGCCAGGAGTCGAATGGTTGAAAGCTCAACCTGCTCTGGATCGTGCGGATCTAGTGAATCCTGATAAAAAGTTGACAGCGCAGAAACTCCAGCTGCCAAAACAGCCATTGGGTGAGCATTCTGCGGCATTGCGTGAAATAGATTCTTGAGATCCTCGTGCACCAGAGTGTGGCGCTGAATTTTTTCTTCAAATTTCTTTAGCTCGGCTGGAGTTGGCAGCTC